>Ga0307510_10008003_pt1 | contig 12575 bp, 14 predicted proteins | sample 12_EM_MG_FD_207224 | JGI IMG/M metagenome (GOLD analysis project Ga0307510, IMG submission 207224) | Populus trichocarpa ectomycorrhiza microbial communities from riparian zone in the Pacific Northwest, United States - 12_EM | ecosystem: Host-associated > Plants > Roots > Unclassified | place... | reverse complement strand
GCAGTCTCAGGTCCGCCGCCAAACTTTGATCCTTCTTTCTTCTCTCTGGACCTCGAATGTAGCCCACTGCGCATCTCGAAACTCGGCTCCCGCACCCTTGTCTTTTCCTTGCCTTTCATTTACCAGAGATTGCTCTAGCTGGCGTGGCGTCGCCTTCACCGAGTTGAACCAAGAGCTCCACCGAACGGACTCCAGGGTCTTGAGAGTTTGTGCTAGCTTCATCGTCGCCAATAGCTCGGTCTCGCGAGTACGGAGTCCATGTGCCTCCCAACAGTGTACACATTTCGATGGCGTGTAGGGCCTGCAGCCTATTTCGGTCCCTTCCCCTGGGGTACTCACGTCCCCTCCTTCCGGATTTCTGTACGAATGTACTCGGGGACGTCCCTCCTGGCCATCTACCGAGGGCGTATGGGGGGCGGAGAACGAATCATCCAAATTGAACCCGATGGGCTGCCAATCCTCCCTTGCCAAGGAGTGGTTGGCTATGTGCTCCTTCAAGACGACTGGAGAGGAGAGGAAGACCCCAATGTCGATAGATTTCAGATTTACCAGAGGCCGAAGGCACCCAGCATAGAACATCTGACAACGCAACCGTGAGCATGTTTCGTGGTACGAGGAGGGGCCAATCACCAACCGCCAGGTCTCCAGCGGCGCCGATCGAAGTATCCGAACCGACGGGGGAGTGCGTGGCACAGCAGCTCAACTCCTCAAAACAAGCCCAACAACAATCGGTGCTCAGGCGCTCGACGACGCTCAGCTGTAGCTCTCTCAGATTCGTGCATCGCATCGCGATCTCCTTCAGGAGGAGCCGCGTGATGCGCGGCAAGGACGTGAGCCTGAGCGAGACGAGCGTGTCTGGGACGTGAGGGAAGACCAAGAGTGTGCTCGCGGCGAGGGAGATCGCAGGTACGGATCCGCATTCTAGCTCCAAAGTCTCGAGGTTCATCTTGTAGAGCGGGAGGGCCCTCTTCTCGACTATTTGCATCGTCGTCGAAAGATGCCTGACACGTATCTGGTCTCATTAACACGCATATATGTGGCCGTCGGCCTTACCGGACCCATGAACAACTGTTTGGGATGTCGCCGATTCTGCTTGCTTTGGTAAGTCTATGCACCGATAGCGTCGAGAAATAGGCCCGAAGAGCGATGTAGCGGAATTGGCGTGACACCACGGACAAAGCTGTGATAGAGGAAAAGGCGCGAGAGTGGGAACGCAGAACCTCCTGTATGATTATCTCAACTATCTCGACGGGGAGGAACCTCTGAAGTTCGTCGCTATGAGCATTTACGAATCGGAGGACGTTTTTATGAGTGAAAATCTGACCGTGTTCCACGCCATTATCTGGGTTTATGGACAAGATTGCGAAAGAGGTGAAACGACGTATGTTAAATAAGAAAAAAGTGCAAATACTGAAATCTATAGTGTACAAAGTATGGTTATGAAATGAATTAGCCATATGTCACGTGGAGCCAGCCATACGGCGCGCGCTGTCTCACGTCACTTGGCGGAACGGAATGGAAGGGCGTCTGATAAGGTTCCGACGACTAACTAAACAGAGACGAGAACGGCGCTGGCAGCATACCGCCTCTTGCTCTCTTCCACGCTACTCTCCTGAGAGGTGCTGACCAGTTCACGGCTGAGCCACTGCTCGCCGAGGACGAACATGTCGCGGTCCGGGAACACCTCGGTGATGTCGCACTCGAAGCCCTCGGTCGAGAGCGTATACCGCCGCCAGAGGACACGCTTGCCGTCTTCGAATCTGCTGCCGCACTCGAGGAGTGCGAATTGGGGCGGCGTCTGCATCTTGCGGAACATCTGGCCGATGGCGAACTTCTCGTCGAGGAAGAGCCGCTCGCACAGCGGCGCGGTCAGGGTCACGGTGCTCGTCGCGATGCAGGCCGTCTTTCCGCCGCATAGCAGTTGGACTTCGCGACGCTGGGTTATGGGCTCCTCTGGCGAGGCCACGTGTGTACGGGGCGATGTGTGAGCGTAGATGGTCTTGATGTTGATGGTGTGGGCGAAGAAGGCACTACAAGAGAGTTGAGAATTGAATGGCACTTATGAGAAAGGGAAAAGGACAAACCTGAGAAGGCGTTGAAGGTCGCCATGAGCTGACAGCATAATGCGTTCGAGACCGGAGAGATCAGCAGGCCATTGGAACTACAGCACGGATAATTAGCGGCAACTCGTGCAGGAGGAAAGTCAGAACACGCACGTCTACACTGGTGGTGTTAGCCTTGAAGGAATCAATGACAGCCATGTCGATTTGGTGAGATGAGAGAGATAACTGGATGAAGCAACGGTGGATGCGATGGCAATGTTGTGGGTACTGACTTCTGGAGAAGACTCTGGGGGACTCTGAGCCAGGTTCCCTACACTTATACCATCCATACCCCGATCGCTTCTATAATACGAAGCGAAATACGGGCACGGGCCGAGTCGAACGACCCGCTGCATGTGCCATCAAACAACCGCGCTATTCCAAACAAAGATAGCCATGTTCCGTCCGGGATCAAAACCGTAGCCTGAACCCTGGCACCTCAAGAATGGGTAGCGCACACGCATTGCCCACGTTTCAGGGATCCAAAGGCCGGTCAGCATCGGAAAGCGCTGATCGACAGGGGGGAATTTGCGATACCGTAGGATATTGTGGTTTAGAAAAGTGTTGGGCCGTCGTTCTCGGTGTTCAAGAGTAAGCGTCGAGCCGAGTGTTGAAACGCCACATGCATAGGTAGCGGCATTTGACAATGACACCAGAGCCGGGACAGGTGAGCGTAAGCACAGTTTCGTCAAATAATCCGTGGCGTGAGAAAATGTCGGAACGGAGCTGGGTGGATCTGCGGACCCAAAATTGGAGATTGCAGTTCCAAATTTGGAAGCATTCACCCTTCCGACCACTTGGTCATAGCTTACCGCCTCAGCGCCTCCAAGTGACCATCAGCGCTTAAGCCGGAAGGATCTTGTCGACATGACTCCCTGGAAGAAGGCTCAGCGTAGTTAGGGAGCTCGAGGCATATGTAACCACCATACGCACCCTTAGTAAGTGGTCGGGCACGATGCGCGGACTTCTGACAGCACTGATTCGAGCAATGCCAACACATGAGTGCCGATTCGGAGGTCAAGAAGCACCTAGTGCCGTACGTTGCGGGTTCATACTGTCATTGGGACACCGGATTTATACGACAGGTTCTGCTTGTCAAAGCACAATGAGTGGGCCAATTGAAGCCGAGGTGCTTGGAAAAAGGCGAAGCTTGAATAGACTATGTGGATGCATCGACAGCTTCGTTTGCAGTGATCGGGAATTGGACTCGTCACCTGGGGAGATCAACGTTAACCGAGGTACCCGTTCCCATTGACTGGGCGTCGTTCACATGGTGGCGTGAATGGCGCAATCCCATTGGACGAGTTCAGCCACGGTATCTGAGGCGCCTATCATGCATATCATGTCTTGACCATCAAGCGTTGTCATATCCTTGCAGGTTTGTGGCACACCTTCTAAAGGTTTCCAACAGACCATGATGCCTACGCCAACTTCCGCGAACATGTACTGAAAACTGAAAAGATCAAAACCGCCCTGTGTAAATGTAGGACGTGGCGCAGATCGGGTCTCAACGACCGAGGTCACCGAGATAGCCACAACCACAAAAAACAGGCAGAGGGCACATCTTCGCCGCCCGCCTGGGCTGTGCAGGACGGAAATCAATTATTCCTACAGTAGGAGGCGCGCCCATGGTACATTGGTGAACCCAGGAGAATGGGGGGGAATAACGGACTCGAGGGATCTCCAACCAAAAACCTTGTGGGGCGTGTTAGGTCCGGTCCGTCTTGGCCGGAAGCAAGAAGTGTGGACCGGATCCGCGGGATTAGAAAGAATATCTGTGCGCATGCTGCCTTCGATTACCTGAATGACTGCAACGTCGCAGTCATGTTGTGTCTGTCACTTCTCTGGGAGTGTCAGCAGTGCTTTCTTGATAGTTGCCGGAGAATCTAGAAATCAACTGTTGAAAGTCAGACTTGGACATCCTACCGATAAATTTGCAACAGTCCGTAAATCCCGGCATTAAAGACTCACGACTTCGGCACTGGAGACAAAGCCAGGGCCCCGGCCTGAGAACAACAGTCTTATGAACGGGCACACTAGGCCCGAGACCGCTGGGATCGATTGTCCGCGCGGAGCTAGGGCCGATTCCAGGTATCAGTCGAGCTGTAAGCTTTCATAAATAAAGCGACTGCGCCGAGCTGGAGATGGATGCGGCACTGTTACGGGATGTGTAGATTGCTAAGTGAGCCGGAGCAGCGCCCTGCCAAGGTCCCGAGTTTTCCAGCACCGCGTTCTTATCATGATAACGACATTCGAAGACAGTGACCATTCTGCAGCAGTCGAGCGCCGTCTCACGTAATCCCATGCACTCGTCAGGCCGGATGAAATGATGCATGATTTCGGCCTGCTACGGAACACTGTGATAGGCGCTGTCGGTTTCACCGGCAACCGGGAAGAAATACTGTGGAGGGAATACATTCATGGGGTCGGTGAAAAGACAGATCCGGTTAGACTGCCAGTATTATACTAGAACAGGTGGGTGTTACAGATGGGGGAGAGGACGCCCGCTATTACAGACGTGTGACCGCTTTCGCGTCGAGGGGCATGCCTGCGAGAGACGTTGTATAGTAGCTACGTATGAGATCCAAGGGAGACTCACCTGAAGGGTCGATACCATTCGCAGCTAAATAGCGATGGTGACGAATAAGTCTCGCCTGATCAAAACTGGGGCAGGATATAGAGTCAGAGTCAGAAGTGAGAACGACAAATGAAACGGAGGCTTACGTGACGTTTTCCCTCCTCATGATCTCCATGACCTCCTGAGTCCCCTGCTCGTCGAGTCCAGACCTGGCATCTCCTTGGAAGATATTGTCCGATTCGATATCGAATGTCGAGCTCGTCAAACCGGCAGCAGCTTGGTCTGCGAAGGTCGAGAGGGGCTCATAGTGCATTCTTGACGAGCTGGGAATGATTGCGCGTAGGCGCTCGGGAACTGGGAGGTGGGCACGGTAACGGTACATCACTTCGGCAAAGGTGAGAGGGATTCGGTGGGACTGACAGATGCATGGTGTGACGTACGCATGAGAAATAGAGAAGCAAAGGCGAGAACAGAGACATAGAACAACATGTTGTGAAATTACCTCTCCAGCACAGGAGGTTACTCGCAATCAAAGGTGGAGGGTACTGCGCTGCGGGCTGTGTACAGTCGTGGCATCTAACCCTAACCTCAACCTAATCAGGGGGCAGAACGTGGCTCTCTCACGCTAACCCAGTCAACGATCAACGGACACTCTGAACAGTCTCAAAGCACAGGTGGGTGCCGTACAGTACAGTACTCTCGCACACTACGCATAGTTCTCAAATTCGCTTATCCACCAGCGGTAGCGCCTATCTCTTTTACTCGATTCTTTCCCCATCCTGCTTCCCCGGGCCCCTCTTCAGCAAACTTGTGCAACAACCGCAGGTAAAAGGCACTGTGGTGCTCTAGGCGATGGGCGAGGTCCTGTTCTGGCTGGCTATCTGAACTTCTCGGATCCCTTTTGCACTTCTCCCAACCTGACAACTAGGTGCCATTACGGTCTTTAAAAGAGTTCAAGTATTTCCAAGCACCCCACGATGGAATGTAGATTAATACACGACAGCAAGCCCACGTTACCATTCGCAGATGCGCTACATGTCTCCACATGCTGGCGCTGGCTGTCGCGGGTATTGTTAACCTGTAGCACGATGGCCTTGACGAGTTCAAGTGGCCTCCTCGGCGCCTATACCATTTGAGATTGAGACGCTTTTTCCGCCCACAGTCATACATACAACTACTGTTGATATATACGTACTTTTTAACGTGAATGAATGTTCTTTTATGTTCCAGCATTTGAACACGATGTCGACATGTACAGTAGAGCAAGCTTGCTTCCTTCCATATTCGACATGACGCAACGAGGCCGCGGCACCAGCTGTGCTAAACTCGAGCCTCAATTCACCACGCGTTAACACACAGGGAGTTATCAAATGACGGCACAGACAAACCCGACATTGTCGGAAAAGTTACAGGTAAAGCCGCCAATTTTATTTCTGGGGTAAAATAAACACAATGACACCTGCTTTGCCCCAACGGCTCCCGAACTTCCCGCATTCCAGTTGGAGTTCCCCTCTTTGGACAGCTCGCTCATCGCAGCGTTCGTATCCGAACGGGATCCAGAAACGTTGACCAAGCGCCAGCTCCGCAAACTACGTCGAATCTTTACCCAGCTCGCCGTGGGGGCAGACCACGACGAGCAGCTTATCAATGAAACCCTATCGCCACCAAGTACACACGTCGATGGCAGCTCGCTCAGTAGCGGCGTCATCGACCGAAGAGACGAGGCCACCACCTCCCGCTCTACCGTAACGGGTGCCACGTCCCCACTAGCCTCTCCCCGGTCGACTTCCAGCACCGCTTCCTTCTTATCTCCCCTTGACTTCTTACGCGCTGCGTTTCCTGGAGTACCCCCATCCCGTCTGGAAAGCGTCATCACCGATTCCAGCTACGATGGAGGATCTGTGGATGGTGTCGATATGGAACGCGCCATCCAGCTTCTTCTGGCCGAGGAATACCCACGAGATCTGGGAGAAGGTATCTCGTTCGATGCCCCAACAGTCAAAGCGAAGGGGAGGAAGAGGAAAGGTAAACTCCAAACATTCGCCGTCAATGACATACGACAACGACCACACATCTACGCCGAGTCCCGTCGAGGTTCACATTCCGCGATGCCCCAAATGTATTCTGATGTCGACATCTGGACCTCCATCTCTTCCATTTCTGCACGGCTTGCCGCGCTCCTTCCCCCCCATCCAGAGTCATTCTTCATGTCGTTCTTTCACTCCCAAGGGTCCAAGACACCTTCGGCGGCGGTTCGCCGTGCCCTCACAGACATCACCAATGCCAGGGATGGCGACGTCTCCCCACTTGATAGGACCGTATTGCTTACCTTGCAAGAGATCCTCCGCAGCACGCCAGAGTACAACGAACTAAGTGCAGATGGGCAGGAACAGCTCCTTTCGGACACCCACTTGTGCCTGCGCGCGGTCGGGTCCCAAGTTGACAACGCCCATGACCTTGTGTGGTTCCTGCATGGCCTGGACGCAGATGAGGACGCAGGACGAAAGACCGCTCCGTATCATCAAGAGCCGCCCCAATGCCAAGACGGTCCTTTCCTAGAGACATCCGAGAACACGCAGTCACCCACCTCCGAGACTCACCTAGGGTCACGGTCAGGGCGTCCTCCCGGGCGGCGGCCTTCTCAGTCGCAAGACGACTGGAGTGTCGTGTCAAGCCGGAAACGACCCACAGGAGCAAGTCACCATGGTATTGCCATCCTCCCTTCCAACGATTCGCACGGAACGGCCACCGACGAGATCGACTTGGTTTGGGATGAGGACCCTGTGAGACTGAAGGAGCAATGCGATGACCTGGAAAGCCGTCTGAAGGAGGCATCAATGTTGGCGGCCAAGGCTTGGAAGGGAGGTAACTCCAAGAATGTGGGTAGACAGGTGGCCCGGTACCACATTGAAGAGGTGCGTATGTGCTTCTGTATGGTGTCACCTGTGAGCCCTGAACGACGACCCAAATTATCCCCTCAAGGTACGCCGATTACAGGAAGAACTCAGGGATGCGGAATTGGACGTCGCAAGAGCCCGCGTCAACGCAACAAAGTTAGTTATATCCTCGTACTCGTTTTCATGCTCGATTTGACGATCATCGCACCCTAGGAAATCCACCACAAGTGGTACGACCATAGATTTACATTACACCACCGCTGCCCAGGCAGTCATCCTCGCCAAGGAGTTTCTCAAAGCATATGGTGCCTCTGAGGGTAGGCGTAATTCTCCGCATATCTCGGACGGCAGCCCACTGACAGGCGAAACTGTAGCTTGCCCGATGAAAATCGTCACTGGACGTGGCAACCATTCCGTTGGCGGTATAGCTGTCTTGGGGCCCGCTGTATATGATGCCCTGAAGGATGATGGTTGGAACGCGTCGAGGTCGCCTAGTGGCTTCGTCCTCGTCCACGGCCGCCTAAACGACTAAAGCTTTTCCCAGAACCCCGCATTTCATGACTCCACATCTGTATCACGATGATTTTATCGACTTTTGCCTTTGTTGTATATCTATGATGTAGCGTTATACTCATATTCCGACCAATACCTAGTCTTACTTGGAAAAACGGGTCAGCTGTGGGGTGGGACGCTCTCCGGCCCGCAACAGCAGTTGCGTGTCTCCGTCCCTGTCTCCGTCCCTGTCTCGATCCGACCTACTCGTAAAGTGATCTCGATTTCGGCAGGCCGACACAAGCCTCCGAATAAACCTATTCGCGGACAATATCATGGAGTCATCACTCGACCCCGAAGAGGAGTCTTTGGACGGGAGGCAAGACGAGAGTGACAATGACGCTGCTTGGTCTGAGCGGCCGACGGTACTGTCTCGCCTTCTGTACACGCCGATAAAACAAGGTCCTTGATGGGGTGTTTGTAGCGAAGAGGACGCCCCGCCCGAAAGAAAAGGAAGAAACCCGACGACGGGAAGACGTCGCGCGCGGTCATACCCGACTCGGAAAAGACTTTCGTCCCCGCCGTCTCCCTCCAACCCCTCCTCGATTTCCTCGCATCGAAACATGCCTCCGAGGACAGCGAGGACACGCCTTTCGATGCCGTTGCGGGATCAGTGCTTGCGGAGTATGCGGAGCGTAGAGACGAGCTGGAGGAGCGACACGAGAGAGACGACCTGGTGAGCTTTCACTTCCCTTCTCCCCCTACAGCACAACATGTCAATTTTTGAGGATGGTATCGCTGATTGGACGTGTCTTCCCGACGACGACTTTTTTTCGCTGAAAGGGGAGGCCCTACTTGCTCCTTTCGTCGTCCGACGAGACGAATCTCATTCGGATGCTCGAGACGAAACCGAAAGGCTCACTAACCGTCGCCGAGGCCATCATATTGCGAAAGCTGAAGCTACAACGCGTACGTAGCGCGTCCTTTCGTCGTTTTCTGATATTTCCTAAAGGGCGACGACCTGTCTTCCTTTTCACAGCACACGAGGGCTCACAACTTACCTCGGCCGCTCCTGCGCCCCAAGGACAATCCCGCCACGCTCGTCGCGTTGCCTCCTGCCTCTAACAAGACGCCGGTGCGTGCCGATCCCGAGGTGCTTCGCGCTCTGTACGACGTGCGGACGACGCCGTATCGGTGCTCGTTCCTGTCCCGCCTGAACGGCTTTGTCATCGGTCGTCGGTCGAATTCGAACGTGGTTGCCGCCGACTGGGAAGCGAGGGCCCCCTGGATGGACCTCATGGAGGACGTTCGTGCTCATTACGCACTGAAATTGTACGGTGGTACCCCACTTTTTTGGGGTGTCCGTTGACCATGACCGTGGTTCGACGCGCTAATGAGGAGCAGCCCTGACAGGGACGTCGTTCAAGAATCTGTCGCGCCTATCACGTATGTGACGTTGGCGGCGGAACACCTACCCCAAGTTCACGATTTGTTGCATCGCTCGTTTTGGTCTGGAATTGACGGTCTGTGTTCTGTTGTCGAACGCAGCATGCTCCTGACAATTTTTCACCATCCGCAGTCAGCGACTCTTTGCAGCATGTCCCCGAGCGAGCAACGGTTGTTGCGATGTACAAACATCTCGTAGTCGGATGCGCCATCCTCAGTTCGCCAGTCGAAACTTACATAACGTATCTCGCCGTCCGCGCTGGCTGGGAAAATGCTCAGATTGCAACGTACGCACCCCTTTTAATCAATACTCGAAATCATTGATGCAAGGTCTCTCAGTGCCATGCTATTTCACCTCATCGATCGCAATCCAAACAAAGACATTACTCTCCACGTATCCGCGAATAATCCCGCGATGGTGCGTTTATTATCCCTCCGTGGTGATCAAGTTCCCTGACCGCTATCCAAAAGCTACTCTACAATCGGTTTGGTTTCAAGGCGGAAGAATTCATCGTCGGCTTCTACGAAGATTACCTCGACCGGCAGTCACGGATGTCAAAAAATGCGTTCCGTTTACGGCTACGCCGCTAAATCCACAAACACATATCAAAGGGGTAGGATCATAGCACGCGTGCCCTCTTTGCATCCCGTGGGGTGTCGCCCGCGACCAATGACGGTACAGGAGAGGATAGCGCGTTGGGGGCAATATCAGAAATCGGAGTGGCCTGCGCCCGCGCGGCCTCGAAGTCAGACAACCACTTTCCTCCCTCTGCACCCTCAAAAAGCCAGATATGACTGGGACGTATTCGCGTTAGAACACAATCGACGTCGAAAGTCCACATACCTGTCTGCCACGCGTTTAGGACCAGGACTCGAACATTCCGGTGACGGTCGCTTCGCCGATGTCGGGAATTGCCCACTCAAATATTGTCCGGCTTTCGCTGGTGGTAGAGTCCATCCGAGCTTCTCGCAGAGATGCTCAATAATACCGTCTGCATCTCCCAGGAGTACAATCTAGCCAAGCTGGTGAGAAGCGTCAACGGACTAGGAGGGCGGAACACCAACATCTGGATTGATGTGCGTTACTGGCGTTTTGTTGATAAGAATCTGAGTAGAGAGGACATCATCGAGAAATATTCGCGAGGCGGGGAAGAATGCGTACCTGTGGCACGGAATGGGGCATGTGCACTGGTGAAGAAATTATTGTACTTAACCCTCATTAGCACTTTGTAGTAGGACTCACTTATAATGTCAGCTACGGGTGCGACTTTCAATGACGTGCCCATGATAAGTAGGAGGTCGACTTGTTCCCTATCTCGTTCCAAACACTTCTCGAAATTGTCGGTCAGCTTTTCACCAAAGAATGTGATGTCTGGCTAAGGCGCTATCGTCTCAGAACGAAGAATCTGAAATGGAGAGGGGGATGACCTTCATTATCCACGGTGGGAACAGGGGTTCATCTTCCTCGTCATCACTGTCCGGCTTCCTCCCGCGCTTTTGCGAGCTGTTGGTCGTCTTCTTCGAAGATTTGCTAGAATCACTACAACTCTTGCAGAGAGGCACCTCTCCTTGCATGACTTCTTGCTCGATGATACTTCCTGCCACACGGATGCGACATTCTAAGCAGGAGGCGGTTGCAAAAGACCCATGACATTGCAGGACATTTCGTACACCAACGACGGTCTCGAGCGTGTCGATATTTTGGGTATAGTTCTATGCAAGAATCGTATGAGAGAAGAAATTCAAACCAGCTACAGGCAGAGACGACTCACGCGAAGAAGCTTCAAGAGTCAGGACGTCTAAGTGCGATGATTCCAAATGTTAGAGACCCTCACCTGTTCGTTGTCCTCGACAAGCTTGATAAAACGGTGGCATGGCGATGGTGTGAAGTTTGATGGGTATATCTGTCTCGCAAAAGAACTTGCCAAGGACGGCTCCGCGTCAGGCTTTGGATCAATAGGCCAGTTCTCACGTACTAGAATACTACATACTCTCAGCATGCTTGAAAACAAAGTATGGAGGAGTGAAAACAGTTTACATACTGGATGGGTTCTCCTTGAAGTACTGTATGTCAAACCTGATAAGAACGAGTCAACGTGGCGCGTCAATAGTGTGTGCAGAGGAGGCACTACATTTGTTGAGGATCGTCTAGATCGTACTCCCCTTTATCTTTCAGTGTCGCATAAAGGCCATTGCGCGAGCGGAAATCAGGTATGCCGCATGATACGCCTCATCCCAGCACCCTATGAGCAACGGTCTCTCCGGTTTGTGTTAGCACTCACTAATACCAGCGCCAGTCAAGATAAGTATGCGCCGAGATGAAGCGATAAGTTCGACAGCATCCTGGACAGTATTGTACTGAGGCAATCGCTCTCGCAATTGTAGTCTGACGTGTGAGACATCAACGTCCGTCATCATGACATGATGAGTTACTCTCACTCTCCCGAAAGGACGACTTGAAGAAAATATACCAAGGTTCTCGGCTTCTTCGCTTGTAGTTCTTCACACTGGTTAGATGCACTAAGCGTATGTATACAGCCAGCCACCATCTTCCTACCAGGTAGACTTCGAAGGCACAAAGTAATTCAGGGATGGGTATCGCACGAGCGAGTACATATTCCTTCACAAATGACGATAGCCCTGTTGTACAGTCATAGTTAGCGTAGTGACAAAAGCCTGTAGGAAGCGGGCTTTCCTCGCTGTTTGAGATGAGCCAGCATCCCCTTCACTTGTTGTTTCGTCCAACGAGGAGTCATGTTCTCTGATGGAAAGAGGAGAGATTTAGGGTGCAAGCATCGTGAACGTTTATCCGTAGCCGATGGTACTGGGAGTGGCCATACCCTGTGGGCCAAAGTAGACATAAAAGCCGTAAGGCAGACGCAGTTCAATGTTGTCGACGGCGTCCTGGTCCAGTTTTCGCACAGGAACGAAGTTTTGCTCACTTGCAGCATCATCACTGACTTCGTGATCAAAGTCACCAAAGCCGTCGAGGATGTCGCCCAGGATTTCTTCGTCGATTTCTACGATTTCAGAGGCCTCCAAAAAAGCGCGCACTTGGCC
>Ga0307510_10008002_pt1 | contig 12578 bp, 7 predicted proteins | sample 12_EM_MG_FD_207224 | JGI IMG/M metagenome (GOLD analysis project Ga0307510, IMG submission 207224) | Populus trichocarpa ectomycorrhiza microbial communities from riparian zone in the Pacific Northwest, United States - 12_EM | ecosystem: Host-associated > Plants > Roots > Unclassified | place... | reverse complement strand
TCGTCGTGCATGACTCTACATCCATCTTGGGTAGTTCAGACGTTGAAAGCGGGCCATATTCGAGGCCTCACAATCCCGGTCTTCACACCTTAAAGCTTGCCTTAAAGGCCTCATTCGGAGAAAAGGCAATAAGATGAGAACCGACCCTGAAAAACCGTTGGTGAGTCGCCCGTGATGTCTAAGCTGCTTCAAATTTGATAGTCACACAATCCCTGGCTCACTCATTCACCTCAGCCGGCCCGCCTCATCGACATTTTCGCACAGCATGGGACTGTCGTAGTCTGTCATTCGGTAACATCTCGCTTGGTGGTTAAGGACGGACGACGTCCCGTGGGCCAGCTGCCCGTTAGGGCTTGCCCGCATCGATCCTGCAATGTTTCATTTGACGTTGAACGTTGAACGTCCGTTTGTATGACTCCTTTGGCGGACTTCGATATTCTAAGCGTCCTTCCGGCCGAAGACATATATTCTATGGGTTTCAATTTAAGCCCTTCACGAATCCCTCACGTTCGATGTTGTCGAATTTCACAAGCCATGTAGGGCGAGGCATGCCTGTGCGTCCTTTATTTTATTTTTTGTTTCCTTCGTCTCACATTCTCTTTCGTCTTCTACTGGTAGGCGAAGGTGGTATCAGTCGCTGCGGGGCTCACATGCAAAGCATACCTCAAGTCCGGTCTCCGTTCCATCTCCGTCTGCGGCGGCTGAGTCCGGCCTGCCTTATCTCCTCAACGTGTCGAACAGCCCAGGGAGAAAGCACGCGCAGGGCGCTATCATGGGTAAGAATCAATGTCCTATTTCCCACCACGAGAGCCACGGCTGAAGTTGTTTCTTACATGCGGCTTTTCAAGTCGGTAACCATCTCTCGACGTGCGCCATTTTTGGTCATATATCGCCGCTGTCTTGCGCACGGTCAGGCCCCAGCGCCTGACGTGTATAATGCTTATATGTGACAGTCAACATGACTCTTCTGAACTTGACGATCCGCTCACATGGGGACCCTCTCTGCATGGACGTACCTTCGTTTACTCATGATGCGCCGGACGCTCGGCGCACCAGACATCATGTTCACGAACCCGTAAGGCGGCAGGCCTTGCTCCTCCCTCCCTTCTCTCTGTTGAACTATCGCTATTCATGATCCTCTCGAACGCTTCCCTCCAAATCAAACCAAAAACATTTGTACTGTCTTTTCGGGCTTTTTTTGGAAGGGACAAGTCATCGAGACGTTTCGCGGCACATACATATACCAAGCCACCGTCAACCCCGCGATAGAAAAGTTACGCGCGGGCGCATGGGTGCGTGTCCTTCCTTTCCCAGTCGTTCGTTCGCGCCTGCTCATCGTCTTCTGCGGTGAAAACCGCTCACTCGTACGGTTACATAGATTCACCTTTTTGCGGAGGGCAAAGTCTGTCAATCTGACATGTACAAGGCAGATCCGCAGACGGCATCGCGCGATTACAGCGCTTCAAGTGGGCAATGTGTGCCAGTTCTTTTATTTTATTCCCTCTCAAACAACCGAACCTCACCCCCGGCCTCTATATCATACTCCCCCACGCAAATCATGAAAACGTCGTTTTGATGCGTCCTTTTCTTCGTCGCTACCACGATAATCGTCCCCCTTCAGCAGTCGCATCCTGATGGAGACACCCCCGCATTCCCACAATCACCCCCGTGTGGATCACCGGTTCGTCCTCATCTCCCTAATATCCCCGCATAACGAAGCTGCTAATGTAAAAATGATGCATGCTCCCACCCCACCAGAGCTCCGACTACCCCCTTCACCTGTGTTACCTGCGAAACCACTCCCCTCAATCACACCTTATGTCAAAACCTTCGAAGTAGACCCAGAGAACCTCCGACCTGGGGTAACACAGGACCTTTCGGTCGTCGAGGACCTCTGGAGGCTCCGCGCGGACGACAACGCGAAAGCGCCAGACCCAAGCCTACTACCTGTCCATGGACACTCACCCAGTGGTGGTGGTGCTGGCGGTGGCTTCGATGTGTTACATGGGCTCAAGGTTACGACCCACGCAATCCGTTCGGTTCGAAATTATCTCCTTTCCCTGCCCGACGAACAAGGCATCAGCGGGTCACAGCCCCGGCAGACTTTCCGCCCCGCATCGCTCTCCACGAGCGAGCCACAGAAGCGCCGAGTCTCCTCGGATGCGGCCCGTACGGACCTGCTAGCGCGGATTCGCAGTGCGGTGCTGGACATGCTCACCGTCCTGCGGGAGCTGTAAGAGAGCGCGCGAATTCCTCTTTCGGACGAGGTGTACGACGGGCAGCGATCGCAGCTCGCCCTCGCGCGTCTTGTCGCTGACGGAGCTCTCCGACGTGCCCACCGACGCATCTCTTTTTGGTCTCGGTCATGTGCGTGGGCGGGCGGCACGAGTCGATCTTCGTTTGGAACGAGGAAGAAGATGATTTCAACGTGGACGAGGAGGACGAGCGCGTACCGCGGGAGCGATGGGACGAACGGCTCGTGGTTGGCAGCGGGTGGCTGTACAAGCAGGATCTCAAGATCGAGCAGCGCGGGAAGCAGCAGGACACCGTGGCGCAGTACCTCGACACCGTCAACGAAGTCCTATTTTGCGGGGCCAAGGGCGGCGTTAGGGGGTGGACGTCCGGGAAGGAGCGCGTAGAGAAGCTGGAGCGGGAGGCGCGAGGGAAGGCCCGCAAGTCGAGCGTCCCATTTCCCGAGATGGTTTCCATCGTGTCCGAGCCGGCCACGGAACCTGTTGGCAGCGGCGACTCCGCCCGACGGGTGGCATCTGTGGATATGCTGGACACCCTACAGGATCTCTTGATCACGGAGAAGCCCAAGGCGCTTCAGACGCTCTCAGAAGGAGAACACGATTATGTCGACTACGCCGATGGACCTACCGTGGACGACAACGACCTTTCACTGTGGGCACAGCGTAGCGCGTTCTCGGACGGTGAACTCTCGCGCACGCACACGCACCTTGTCGCGCTCCTTCCCGCCTTCCTTCTGCCCCGCCTACCCACATCACCGGATCGGGGCAACTTGTTAAATGCCTTGTCACCTGGTCAATTACTTTGTGTTGCTTACAACATCGGTGTCAGACAGTCTAGAAAGCCATGGGGGTACATCAATGACGAGTCGATCCATGATATAGTCGCTCTTGAGGTCGCACTTTCGGCCTCCGCGGCCAATGGGTTGCAAGCGGAGAAGGGTCGGAAAGGGTGGACGTTCAGGCACACGGATAACCTACGTTTATGGGGCGTGTGAGTCTTCCCACTCTTTTTATCAAATCATGTGTCTCGAGCTAACGATGGAGATGATATTGTCTATTCAGCGCCCTGAGGCTCTGCTATGTGCTACCCACCATCTCCCCTGCCTCACCAGATGTACCGACGATGCCACCGAGTCAGACGTGTCGGACAAGTGCTATACCTGCGGCACCATATCCGTTGACGCCCAAGTGCTCCGAGTCGCCGATCTTCTTCGATGCGCGGGTCGTCGCTCGTCGAGACGATGGCTGGGAAGACATGCTCGAACGCACACTCCTCTCCTCTGCTGGACATCTGCGGTAGTTGAAGAGCGCCGCAACAACTGTCGATGATCGATCCTTCAAGCGGTTTACACATATGTCTATAATACTTGCCATCACGGTGTACTGACTGTCCCTCTCTTTTGTTTGGCCACCTTTGTCCCTCTCCCGATCTCTCTCTGGATGTCTCGACCTCCAGATGTGAGCTGCCCACCTTCCCTTGAATTCAACGTAATTGACACGATGTTACATCCCATATGGGACCTGTAGTTTTTTTTCCCTCGTTTTATATCACTGTTATTACCCGCGCACCATGTTACCAAGGGCAATGTTGATACCTCATTGGACACAATACGAAGTCGCTCTCTGCTACAATTTAGAATACATCTTGTTCTCCTCCCGTCCAAGTCTGAGATCTGAATATTTGAAGGGTGAGGCAACAAGCGGGACAACCGGCCCGGTATCGAGGTTGTCTTTGTGGCTTTGTGGTCGGCAAATGACTCGGATCGGATACGATTAGCCTCGAGTTGTCGCCGAGTGAAGTGAAAGCAGCGCATGCAGCGCATTCTCTCTGCGGCAACACTCACTGCGGTCGGGCTTACATGCAAAGCATACCTCAATTCCAGTCTCTGTTCCATCTCCGTCCACGGCCTGCCTTACCTCCTTGACGAGTTGAACAGCCCAGAGAGAAACCACAGACAGGGTGTCGTCACGGGTGAGACCATAGGTCCTATTTCTTACTATGAGAGCCACTGCTGAAGTTATTTCTCACATGCGGCTTGTCAAGTCTGTAACCATCTCTCAACGTGCGTCATTTTCTTTATACATCTGCTGTCTTGCACACGGTCAGGGCCCTGCGCCCAACGCGTTTAATGCCTATATGTTGTTGTCGATATGACGCTTCTAGGTTGGACTATCCCCTCACATGGGGAATCCTCCCTGCCCGGATGTACATGCATCCACACACGATGCGCTGGACGCTCGGCATGTCAGACATCATGTTCACGAACCCATAAGCTGTGGGCCCTCTTCTTCACTCCCTTCTCTCTGCTGAACCCTTGTCGTTCATGATCTCCTCGAACGCTTCCCCCCAAACAAAGATGCTTGTAGTGGCTTTTCGGCCTTTTTTTGGAAGGGACAGGTCATCAAGACGTTTCGCGGCACAGGCATATACCAACCCACCGTCGACCTTGCGATAGAAAAGCTACGCGCGGGCGCATGGGTGCGTGTCCCGTTTTTGCCCCAGTCGTTCGTTCGTGCCTGCTCAGCGCTGAACCTATTCACCCTAACAGTTACATAGATTCATCTTTTCGCGTAGGGCAAAGTCTGTCAATCTGATACGTACAACCCGGATCCGCAGACGGGCATCGTGCGATTGCGGCGCTTCAAGTTGGGAATGTGCACCTGTTCTTTTATTTTATTCCTTCAAAAAAATGAACCTTACCCCCGACCTCTATATCACACTGTCTTACACAATTCATAACAATATCGTTTTGACGCTTCCTTTTCGTCGTCGCTACCACGACCATCGTCCCCCTTCAGTGGTCACATACTGATGGAGACACCCTACATTCCCACGATCATCCCCATGTGGATCACCGGTGCGTCCTCATCTTCCCAATATTCCCGCACAACGAAGCTGCTAACGAAAAAAATGACGCATGCCCCCACCCCACCACAAACTCCCTTTGCCAATCAACTGGGCTATAGGCTTCGACAAGCTCATGGCAGAAGGCCGCCGCGCGCCATGGCGTTTCTTCCCTCGCCCCGGCACCAGCCTAAGCGTGACATTCGACGCACCATTACCAGAAGTGTCGGTGCGCGCCACACTGGGGATGGGTTCCAATGTGCGCAGGTCATGGCGCGATGACGACTGCAGTGGGGGGTATGTCAAAAGAGGGGCAGTGGCAGAGGTAGAGATGCGGATTGCGGTCACAGAGCTCGTGCAGCGCGCTGTTGAAGTTCTCGGTCGGCAGGTGTCCGAGGACTTGCTCACTGGGCCACCATACCAGCAAATGATATGAAGGGAATTTTGTGTTTGTATTCTTGATAGAAGCCATAGAAAGGTTTTGCTTTCTGAAGGGTAGACTGGTTTTCCGTGAATTACGTTGCCATTCACTGCGTCTGCCTTGTCATTGGGCCAGTTCCTGGCATCGACTCTTGATTAGCTAACTCGTAGGGTGCCGTTCTTTCCTTCACTATTTGGATCCTGGATCCAAGCTTGTCGTAAAACCCTTCTCATGTCTTTCCACCTGCCTTTATGGACTATTACCACAGGGACCCATTCATAAAGATATCGCGTGGATTATTTGGCAACCACCACCTCCGCGGCTAAAATTTCGCCAAAGAAAGTGTTAGCTAGAGTAGGATACAGTCACTAAAACACAAACACTCCTACCACCTTTTACCTACGGAGACAAATCATATCAAAGGCATGTCTAAGCCCCCGCCAAAAGCGGGGACCACCCCTACCAATCCGCACGTAGCGACAGGAAGGATACCACAAACTCATGCGACTACAGCACAAGCGACAGGCACCCAATCTACGCAGTTAAACACCATGAAGGATGACAAGGGCAAAGCTGTCAATAAAGGAGATGCACCCAAAGTCACCTCTGACGTTGTCCAGCCAAACGCTGCTGCCACGACACAGCCAACCCCGCTTCAGGTAGTAGCAGACATGCTCACCGCCATCAGCAAAAACGTGAAACTGGACAGCTCCGTTAAGAAAGACCTGGAGAACGTCATAAAATACACCAGGGAGGCGGAAAGGACTGAGAGCTCAAAAGATAAAAGTGTAAAAGAGCACGACAATGTGAGCGCCATTCGTCAGGCCGTACTGGCTGATCTGGCAAATATGTACGCGGTGCTCGCGAACCAAATCAACGCCGTCCAAACGGGTTGCAATACGATCCAAGAAAACACCGCCAAAGTACTAAAGGAGGTCGAGGAAGCGAAAACCATAGCCAAGGATACGATTGACAAGGTAGATAAAGTCACCGATACCACAGCCAAATTCGCATCGGAAGCCAGCTCCTATCGCGATGCCATACTGTCCAAGCCCACCCAAACCAACAAGTCGAAAGCCGACCCCAAGGTCCTAAACGACATGGACCGCAGAGCTAAGCAGATCCTCATCGATATCTACGATGATGAGGCAGATAGCATCCTCAATAAGAGTCTAACCAGCATAGTAGAAAAAGCAAACGAAGCTCTAGAAACAATAGAAGACGCAGACAAGCCGAAGGACACTAAAGTCCTGGTAGCTCTCAAAGCTCAGAAGTGTGCAATACTCCTCACCCTGAACAGCAAAGAAGCGGCCAAATGGCTCAGGATTGTACCAAATGAGGTAGCATTCACCAGGAAATTCTCGGCGGAATCGCACATCAGGGAGAGGCTACACAACCTCATAGTGCCCAGGGTACCAATCACCTTCGAGCCAGGCAACGACGAGCACCTGCGCGAATTAGAAGAGACAAACGGTCTATATAAAGGAATGGTCAGGAAAGCGAAATGGATAAAACCGATGGGGAGGAGAAGGCCAGACCAAACACACGCCTACGCTATAATATCTCTCACATCTGTGGATTTCGCTAACATTCTCATAAGGGATGGCATGTTCGTCTGTGGTACAAAAGTAAGACCAAGAAAACAGAAGCATGAACCCATACAGTGCATGAAGTGTAGACGTTGGGGACACTTCGCGTCGGAATGCCCCTCGGAGGCTGACATATGTGGGAGCTGCAGAGACGCACACCGCACCAGTCACTGCGAAAACAAAGGGAAAAAACACTGCGTCAACTGTGGGGACAACACGCACACCAGCTGGAATAGGAATTGTCCGGAATTCGTTCGCAGGTGCCAAATCCTCGACGAAAGAAATCCGGAGAACGCGATGCCCTATTTCCCCACTGAGCATGATTGGTCACTTACAGTCAGGCCAGATAGGATCCCCATGGAAGACAAGTTCCCGACCACATACGCAGTGAACGCCATTCCCCTAGGAGGTGGCAAACACCAAGGTCCTGGCGCTGGCCGACAGCGTAGAGGCAAAAAACGCAACGCAGGCAGCAACGATGCGCCTGGCAACCCGAACCACATACAGATCAGCCACGTCAGGGAGGAAGGCAAACTCCAGGACGAGGATGACTATTGGCGATCGGATAGGAACGGTCAGAACAACGAACTGGATTACACCGACTGGAACACCCCCCGCGATACTCCAGGATGGCAGTAAAAGACAACCTCCTAATCTGGCAGCAAAATGTTAACAAATCGCCCACATGCCAGCATGACCTGTTAAGTGGAAACAAATTAACGAAAGAGAATATTGACATACTGGCTCTTCAGGAGCCAGCGATAAACTTCAATAACCTGTCCATAGCAGCTAAGGACTGGACGACGATCTACCCTACGACACATGGCAGCAGCCCAGGTAACACGCGATCTCTGATACTAATACGTTCTCAGATCAGTACAGATAGCTGGACCCAACTTGACTTCCCATCAGGTGACGTCACAGTGATCCAGATTACCGGCGCATGGGGCAAACTCACGCTCTTTAACATATACAACGACGGTAAGCACAACAACACTATTAGGTTACTAACGAAGTACCACAAAGACAACCAGGCCAACATCGGGTTTAACACAAGCGGCAACGCTCACACAGTATGGGTAGGTGACTTTAACAGACACCACCCATATTGGGATGACCCGGGAGACGACAGGCTATTCACCAGGGAGGCCACGATAGCAGCAGAACTGCTGATCGAAGCGGTAGCCGAAATCGGCCTCAAGCTAGCCCTACCGCGAGGCCTACCGACCCACCACCACAGCGCCACAAAACGATGGAGTAGACTAGACCAAGTATTCATTTCAGAACACTCCGTAAGTATGGTGACAGCGTGCAACACCCTCCCGGATCATCGGGGTATTAACACGGACCACTTACCAATACTCACGGAGTTGAACCTGGCTACGGATATTCTGGAGGTCAACCCAATTCCGAACTTCAGGGAAGTGGACTGGGACGAGTTCCAGAAGGCATTGAGCGTGCACCTGGAAGCAGTCGAGCGAGAGGTGGCAATAACTACCCAGAGGCAGCTAGACGAAAGGTGCGCCAAGCTAACGGAAGCCATTCAGGCCGCAATCAGGGACCAAGTCCCAATAACGGAGATCACTCCGAAATCCAAACGCTGGTGGACCAAAGAGTTAACCCAACTCCGCAGGAAAGCTAACAAGCTTGGGAGGCAATCCTACAAACGTCGCAGTGATCCAGGACACAGGATACACGCGGACCATAAGGAAGCGGTGAAGCATTATGACAGGACCATTCTCTTTAACAAAAACCAGCACTGGCGCGATTGGCTGGAGAGAGCGGAAGAGCCGGACATATGGACGGCGAACCGATGCATATCTGCCACGGCCTCTGATGGAGGCAAAGCGAGAATCCCTCTGCTGAAATATAAAGTAGGCGAGGAGGATCGAGTGGCCAGAACCAACGAGGAGAAGGGCGTCACCCTCACCAAAGGGTTCTTCCCACCGAAGCCAACCAAGTTAGACTTGGTGGACAAGGAGGAATATCCGACCCAATGCCAGGGAAACATCAAAATAACCGTCGAGCAGATACAGGGGCAAATGCGAAAGCTAAAACCCTTTAAAGCCCCAGGGCCAGACGGCATCCCCAATATCGTCCTGACCAAATGCGCGGACCTGTTAGCTGGGAGTTTGCTGTGCGTTTACGAAGCCTTCCTCGATCACAGACTATCCTATAAGCCCTGGAAAACCTTCACAACGGTCGTCCTTCGTAAACCAGGTAAACCCAGATACGACGTCCCCAAGGCCTACAGGCCCATAGCCCTTCTCAACACCATGTGGAAGGTGCTGACGGCCATCATAGCAGACCAGCTCACCTTTGTAACAGAAAAGCACCGTCTACTCCCAGACAACCACTTCGGAGGCAGACCTGGCCGCACCACGACGGACGCTATGCACCTCATAGCAGAGACCATTAAATCGTTGTGGAGAGCAGGTAAAGTCACAGCGGTGCTATTCCTAGACATAGGAGCCTTCCCCAATGCAGTACCGTCGCGGCTGGAACACAACCTACTCAAACGAGGTGTTCCCAGAAAGATAGTCACCTTCGTGCACAACATGTTACAGGATAGAGTCACCACATTGAAATTTGACAGGTACATGTCCGATCCAATACAAGTCGACAACGGAATAGGCCAAGGAGACCCGCTCTCCATGATCCTATACCAGTTCTATAACGCAGATCTCCTGGACATTCCAAAGCGTAAAGAGGAATCTGCCACAGCCTTCGTTGATGACGCAACGATGATTGCGACTGCGGACACCTTTCCAAAAGCGCATGAGATGCTAGTCAATATGATGACAAGGCCGGGAGGCATCGTGGAATGGTCAACTATACACAACTCCCCACTCGAGTATTCAAAGCTCGCACTAGTCGACTTTGCTCACAGCTGCAGCCCGAAGGAGAGGGTCCCGTTGCAGCTCCTGCAGAAGGAAATCACCCCCTCCGCAAGCGCCAAATACCTGGGAGTCATATTCGATCAGAACCTCAATTGGAAAGCTCAACAAGCATACGCGGTTGGTAAGGGCACGGCCTGGACGTCGCAAATAAAACGGTTGACTCGAACCACCTGGGGTTTAACCCCAGGCGGAGCCAGAAAGCTATACATAAGCGTCGCGATCCCAAGGATCCTGTATGCCATAGATGTTTGGTGCCCCCTTCCATGCTCCACCGCCGTAAGGCTCAGAGGTGCTGCTAAAATCGTTAAACAACTGACTACAGTGCAAACTGTGGGAGCCCTGGCCGTAACAGGAGGACTCCGCACCTTGGCCTCGGACGCGCTGAACGCGGAGGCATTCCTACTGCCCATGCCCCATCTCATAGACAAATGGCGACACAGAGCCACAGTCAGACTGGCAATGCTCCCACCCGAGCATGCATTATTCAAAGCAGTCAACAGAAAGCTAGCAGGAGTGGTAAAGAGACACCGTTCCCCAATTAACACACTATTAGCGACCTACGGATGCGACTCCAGGAAAATAGAGAAGCTACCAGCGATATCAAGAGACCCAACACTTCGCGGCATGCTCCCCTTTGAGATTAGCATAGCTGACAGCAGGGAGGATTCCATCAGAGAAACAGAACACGCAGAGGAGGAGATACAGATCTTCACAGACGGATCCGCTTTAAACGGTAAAGTCGGGGTGGCAGCGATACTGCTAAGGACAGGCAACTCGCCACAAGTACTGCATATCCACCTCGGCCCCGAAAGTGAGCACACAGTGCACGAAGCGGAGTTAGCGGGCATGCTATTGGGCATGCACCTCATAAGCACCGAAAAACAGGGGAACACCACCTTCGCGATCGGGGTGGACAACCAGGCGGCGATAAGGGCTTTCAATTCATCGATGAGAAGGCCCGGACACCACCTAGCGCGTGAAATCGTCCGAATGGCCAACATGCTGAGCAAACAAAAGAACAGAAACGCATTCAAGCTCACGATACGCTGGACAGCGGGACACGAGGGGCTGAAAGGCAACGAAATGGCGGACAAAGAAGCAAAAAGGGCAGCGGAAGGCTTAACCACAGACAAGCCCCTCCTACCTCCTTACCTCTGTAAACCCTTACTCATCAATCCGGCAGCCATTAAAAGAGCACATAACGATATGCTAATGTCGAAGTGGGCGAAGACCTGGAGGGAGACCGACAGGGGGCAAAGATACATGCACCTGGAGAAATCGACCCCCTCCAAGAAGCTCCTGAAATCGTCCAGCCAACCCGAACTCAGTCGAGTTGACGCCAGCCGCATAGCCCAATTCCGGCTCGGACATGCGCCCACCAATCAATACCTCAAACGCATAGGGAGGGTGGATAGCGCTAGATGTCCGGCATGCGGCGAGGATGTGGAAACAGCAGAGCATTTCCTACTTCGATGCGGGAATTACGCGCACGCGCACAAGAGATGGGCACTTGCCCAACACGCTAGCAAACTGCGCAAACTGATGACGATGCAGACGCTACTCGGGCACCCCGAGATGGCGATAGCGCTAGCCAAATACATCAAGGCAACGAGCCGATTCAAGGACACATTACCCACAGCTTAACGCCATACAACAACATCGTTCATGTCACACCCCACACACACACTTCCCCTCGTAACGACCACGTGCGCGCTAGTTCTGCGCAAGCACACTCAACTCAACTCAAGTGTATCGGCGACATACGGGCGACCTCAGCAAGTGCCGCATCGCACGCACACTCCCATCACGACAACACGGTCTCCTGGCGCAGCTCTGCTGCGCTCGCCAGATATACTGAAGTTAACGTTACGCAACGACGGCCTTAGAGCCGTGGGGGCAGAATACAGAAGAGTTAGGACCCATGGACTTAGTATTACACAGACTGGATATATCATTAAACTAGAAGTGCTACATGGGGCTTTGCTCCCCGAGACGCACATAAATTGATCCAAAAAAAAAAAAAAAAAAAAAAAAAAGATATCGTGTGACAACACGCAGTCAACAGGACAAAATTAGTGATTTGCATGGCCCGGTTCAAAACCCTGAAGCTGGCAGCTGGAGATGTTCCTTTATTCATTCATCATTGGTCATCTTTCAAGTTGCCTCTGGCATGACGGGAATATGCACGTCGATGGGGACTTGTCTGACCTGATACCGTTAGCCATTGCCAATGCAAATGGCAAAAATTAGGATCAGGCACTTCGCATCTGTGAGCTGCACAGAAAGAAATGGCAGGAAGGTAATGGAATATGCAAGTGATATCCGAAAATGAAGGGGAGGTATTGTCACATGCAGTGGAAGCAGCAGGAGGTGTGTGCTTTCATAGAGTCGAAGGTTACAATCTGATTGTTTGTGGTTCTCACATTGCCTTGATGATGGACAGAGCCTAAGTATTGTCCTTGTCATGCTTTAGTCATATGAACACAAGAAGCCCAAGACTTGATGAGTATCTAGAGGACCAGACAGCTTCAAATATTCTAGGCATACCCAATAAGTAGTAGAACCCAGGCC
>Ga0307510_10008000_pt1 | contig 12579 bp, 4 predicted proteins | sample 12_EM_MG_FD_207224 | JGI IMG/M metagenome (GOLD analysis project Ga0307510, IMG submission 207224) | Populus trichocarpa ectomycorrhiza microbial communities from riparian zone in the Pacific Northwest, United States - 12_EM | ecosystem: Host-associated > Plants > Roots > Unclassified | place... | reverse complement strand
GCTTATGGAGCAAAGACTTTGCGCAGTAAGTTTTGTAAAGATAAACAAAACTGAACTTTCAATCTTGATCCTCTCAAAATTGGGTTGATCTGAAATTCTATCTTTACCGTAATCTGGTTTCAACCAAGAACTTGATTATCTTGAGAACCTGATCTTGGCGCCCCTATAAATTCAGTCTTCTTCTTCTTCTTCTTTCTTTCTTTCTCTTCTTCTTCTTCTTCTTGAAATCTCTTGTGGCGACTTCCTTTAAATAAAGCTAAAATCCTTTATGCGGTAAGGCTAACCTGAGATCCCATCCGGCGATCCCCTTTAACCAGAACTAAAGTCTGTATGGTTGGGTTAACCTGAGATCCCGTCCGGCGATCCCCTTTAACCAGAACCAATATCCTGTGTGTGGTTGGGCTAACCTGAGATCCCGTCCGTCGATCCCCTTTAACCAGAACCAAAATCTGCGTGGTTGGGCTAACCTGAGATCCCGTCCGGCGATCCCCTTTAACCAGAACCACTATCCTGCGTGGTTGGGCTAACCTGAGATCCCGTCCGTCGATCCCCTTTAACCAGAACCAAAATCTACGTGGTTGGGCTAACCTGAGATCCCGTCCGGCGATCCCCTTTAACCAAAACCACTATCCTGCGTGGTTAGGCTAACCTGAGATCCCGTCCGGCGATCCCCTTTAACCAGAACCAATATCATGTGTGTGGTTGGGCTAACCTGAGATGCCGTCCGGCGATCCACTTTAACCAGAACCAAAATCTGCGTGGTTGGGCTAACCTAAGATCCCGTCCGTCGATCCCCTTTAACCAGAACCAAAATCTGCATGGTTGGGCTAACCTGAGATCTCGTTCGGCGATCCCCTTTAACCAGAACCAATATCCTGTGTGTGGTTGGGCTAACCTGAGATCCCATTCGGCGATCCCCTTTAACCAGAACCAAAATCTGTATGTTCTTCCTGATGGCAGGGTTTAAACTTTCTTCTCTTGTTTTGAGAATTTCCTAATGGTAAGGTTCTTCTCATTCTTCTTGATGATAAGGTTTGATCAAACTTTTCACTTGATGCTTTTTTTTTTTGATTTTATAGGATTGCCATCTGTCCTTCCTAATTACAGGGTTGACATCTGTCCTTCCTGATGACTGAAATTAACTGGATTTTTCTTGATGACAAGGTTGGAAAACTTGGTGCTTCCTGATTGCAGAGTTGACCTGAAGACTCCTCATGATGACAAGGTGATCTTCTCATTTCTTTGAGATTTTCCTAACAGTAAGGTTTATCTCATCTTCTTCCCGTTCCAAGGTCACAACCATGATTCTCTGTTATTATCAGCTCAATGATTTTTTTTTTCAATCTTGCTGGACTTCTTTGAGGATTTTCCTGTAACGAATAAAAAATATATGTGCAATTGCTTTGAGGTTAGATGACATGCATGCATCCTTACCTGATTTGAAATATAGGCCCCCCCTCTTTGATGTTCCATCGTCATAAAGTGCCTTTGTTTTGCTATCCAAAAGCCTTCTTTCCTCTTTCCATGTACTGGCCTGTTCATGTGCTAGTCATCCACTCCACTGTAAATGCAACGCCTATCCTAGGCTGTCTTCGATGATTATTGGTTTCACTGTTTATCAAGCTTGACAATGCCCCCAAGTGTGGTGTTGCTTGATTCGTCATGAAGGAGCTTAATCAAATCATTTCATATCCTGGATTCTTTCGAGAATCGTTCTTTGCTTAGCTGTGTGCATCCTACCAGCACTCATCAAGAGGTTTTCTAGTGTCGTCCTCATCTTAGATTGCTAATCAACCATTAACTTGCCTCCAGTGCTCGTTTATCTGATTATCTTCCTTTCAACACCAATGTCTTTAGTTTCACTGATTCATCATTTAATCATTTTTTTTATTGCCCCCTAACTGATCTGAATATTGTTTGTTATTCCTTCTCAGGGTCCACTGTATTGCCCCCCGGCTGCTCAACTTTTCAAGAAGTGTCGAGAAGCATTGATGTTACTTCTGTCAAGGATTTTGCAAACTCGATCGATGATCTTTTTGTTTGACAATCTTTCTTGTTCGGGAATCAACTCTCATATTTCAAAGATCATGCATATTTCAAAGTCTAATTGTTGAAATGAAATCAAAGAGATGTCAGTTTTGTAACAGTATTTTTTTTAAATTCAACCTTCTTTTGTCAAAGACCCAACACACGTCATTCAATACATGTAGTCCTTTGATTATCTAGTATTTTGAAAACAGAAATTGACCAATCAAAAGATTAAAATGGCTTTTTCCATGGTTTTTTTGTGTCAATTTTAAACTCTACTTTTGAGTATATCTTTTGATGGTCTGTGATGAGGTGATCTTTTTGTGAATTTCAAAAACAAGATGCTAAAGTCAGAACTCAGGCTTTATCAAGAAAGGTGTTTTTTTTTTAGCCTTTATTTTATCAGCATGCATAATAACAAGTAGCTTAATCCATGAAGTCACGACCCTTATGGAAAAACTCTTCAAGCTTTGAGAGCGCTATTTATCGGTTCAAATTACTTACTTGATCAAAAAGGGCTTTTAAAAGCACGTAATGTAGGATATGGTTTATAGCTATGAAAGAAAGGAATTTGACAGGCTCAAAAGGTGTTTGAGGGTTTCAAAAACCTAGGATCAACATCAACTATTCATCATTTCTCTTTCTCTTGTTGTCTTTGTAGAGAAAGTGACATATAACCTTGAACATCAGAATTCTCTTAACATAAGTCATAATGCAAATCCAACTTTCTCTTTGATGAATAACCAATCTCAATCATCTGATAACATTAGGAGCTTTATCCTGGATGCCAAAAGTCATGTTTGTAGCTCATTTTTTTTTTTATCGACTTTTGACATTTGTTGTGTCTTTCCTTGATTAAAACTTTTTTTGTCTTTCCTAGATTCAATAGGCATTCTCCTTCCTTTATCTTTGACCTGCCTTTAAGTGAAGGCAATTTTCATGTTTCATTTTTTTATATATATATAGCTTTCACATAGCCTTTCTCACAGTTTTCTAACATGCCCCCAGTCTAGGTCTTTTTTCTTTTAGCTCTCTCTCAAACGTTGGACTTTTGTTCTAAGCCTTCCCTTTCACTTTTGTCTTCTCTTATTTGCCCCTAGTGTGGGGTGTGATCCTGGTTAGGGTTTCTTTTGAAAAGAATATTCTATCAGGCTCAAAATGGGATTGCAAATGATATATTTCCAGTATTGTGAAAGGATAAAACAAAGATGGCCTTTTCTCATTTCAAGCAAGGTTGGTGTGAACCGATAAATTTTGACCTCATCCAGTGTAATGATTTGGATTTGTAAGAATCATGATTCACGAGTCCATAACTACTGAATCCACTACATGTCATTATGCATACTGCTAACACTTAGCTACATGGTGGGTGATTCAGTTTCATGTGTGAGCTCAAAATTTGTTTGGGCACCCCAAGCATCGAGTCATTTCTGCAATCAAATACTTTTAATTTTTCAAGATTGATTAGCCTTAATTGCATGTTGGAGTTCGATCAAAATATTTTGCCAAAATAAACTTTGAAAGAAACATCTCGTTATTTCAAAACAACAAAGAGACAAATAAAACACATGTTTCGTTAAAGAGATGAGATATGATCCCAAAACAAAATGTGGTTGACAATTCATCGCCATTCTTGGATTAGCTTTTCTGGCAATATCTATGTTTTGCCAAGCATTTTCGATCCCTTGTCATTCTAAAGATGTTCGAGGGACAATATAGCCAATGACATCACCTTTCACAAACTCAACTTGCCTCTTGCTCATCCACCTCCCGAGTCATCTCTCATGATTGTTCTGGAATCCATAACAGAACCTTCAATCTTTCCCCTCTTCATAGCTTGTTCAATTATTTCAGCAATCCTCACAACTTCATGGAAATGTTGAGCTGAGCTTCCTATTAAATGCTCATAATAAGGGGATTGAAAGGTGTTGGCAAACAACATCACCATTTCTGTATCTATCAATGGAGGTTGAACATATGTTGCCTTATCTCTCATCTTTACGCGTAAGCCCTTACTGACTCCTGGCTCCTTTTTTTTATGGATATAAGGCTTGTTCTATCTTGAGCAATTTCCAAGTTGAACTTATACTGCTTAAGAAAAGGCTCCACCAAATCTTTTCGTTTCTTAACTTTAGCATTGTCCAACCTCATGTACCAGCTTAGGGCAGATCCCGCTAGACTATCTTGGAAAAAATAGATTAGCAGCTTATCATCATAAATCACCTCGGCCATTTTATTGCAGTAAGATCGAATGTGATTGTTTGGACATTCCAATCCAGTGTATTTGATGAACTCTGGTATCCTAAAGTTCTTTGGTACTATAATGTTTGGTACCAAACACACTTCAGCTGCTCGCATGGGATCAAACCAATCATTACCCTCAACTGCTCTTAATCTTTCTTCTAAAGCAGAGAACTTGTCGTAGTTCATAAAATCAGTGGATCTATTGACAGGGGGTCCATTTGCTGTTAAATCCACGGTGATGGGAGCTTGACTTGACGGGATAGGGGCGATAGGCACAAAATATTGTTCTGCTGTTGAATCTGCCCCCAAGTTTTGAGATGTCCCTGGGACGTGGATTGATGGTGTTTTCACAGGAGGTTGTGCAAAAATCCCTTTTCCATTTTTGGAGCTCAGCACTTGTCCAAGCAGATTTGTAAGTCTAGCTACTTCACCTTTGATGCTCTCAATTTCATTTTGATAATGGGCCTCCAATTGAACTCTTTCTTCATTTTCCATCTTTCAGGTGTAGCAAATCTTGGGTGGGGGACCTATGTTTCAACCTGGTTTCATGTATGATAAATGTATGAGTATGTTCCTATATGATGAGTTCGCCCTTATAGGGTTGACACATGGTCGTACCTTTGCATGATGATATAAGAATTTTGATTCTTGCTCTATAACCAAAAATTTCCTGAGTAATGGCCATTGTGTCAACCATAAGTCTTGAGTTCAAGATGCTTTAGGAAGGGTTTACTTCGATGCAAAACAAAAGGTAACACACACAACCTAAGGACAGGTTCTATTCATTAAGTGAGACAAAGGGTAGGCTGACTATCTAGTCTCAAAAGGGTCTCATATCTGCCCAGTGACGATCTTCGTAAAGACAGTGTGGGGGCGTTGCAAGGAACAGTTAAGGCACGTATGCCCACCATTACCAAGCAGGCACTCAGATATGAGTTGGGTTTTTCACGCATCTGAACCCTGACCAATAGTCATAGGGCAGATCGCTAATTCCCCACCTAACTTAGAAGTTTGTGTGTGCTTTCCAAAAATTAAAACATGTGATGCATGAGGCAGTTCTATACAATGCATGAACATATATGTACATAAATTAAAGCATGTAAAAAAAATAAAATAAGCTTATTAACAGAAAACACTCAAACCAAACAAAACACAAATATCAGACAAAAACAAAGCTTAGTCCACAAGGTCCCCAGTGGAGTCGCCATTCTGTCGCACGTGCGCGACATCGCGGCGAAAACATCCACCCTCAAATTCTGTTATCTTCTATCAATCTGGCAAATGTGGGGAGACAAGGAATTCTTGTCTTTTATTAGTTGAAAAATGGAATGGGAGTCGCCACCTAATATTTTGGTCACTAGGAACCCTAACTGGTCTCAGAGATCGGGTACGGGGACTGGTTGCGTAAAGGGAAGGTATTAGCACCCCAAATACGCCCTACCTAAGGTAAGCTGCATTGTTTTATTGTCTGATAAAATCTAAGGTCTTGTCGTGTTTTCTAGTTGTTGGTCCGTCTATGGTTTAAGAAAAGTCCTCCTCGGTAAGGAGATCCTTATCTTATCGGGTTCTGACGTCAACAAAAGAATTTAATATCCGGGATACGTCATACGTATAAGGTCATAACCCCAGATATTAAAAGAAAACAAAATAATTTTTTTAGGAATTTTTGAAATATTGGCCTAGTTCTCGTGACTTTAATAAACTGGTTATTAAAGCCAAAATACATGCTAATATATTTTTTTTGAAATTTTCTTTGTTGTATGAAAATACAATATGATTTTTTTTCTTAATTTTTGAGAGACTTGGCCGTATGCATAAAAACAAAATATTTTTTTTTGTTTCAACGAAAACCAGGTATTTTAATACCGGATTTGTATCTTTATAGTATAAAAATACAAACCAATATCAATCAAAATGCAGTAAAAAATATACGAGAAAATCACAAATTTTTTTGAAATAATTTTTGAAGAAATTTTATTTTATTTTTATTTTTTAATATACGAGCTGGGCCCAACCCGGCCCATGTGGCTGGGCTGGACCCAGCAGGCCTAACCGCCTGGCTAGGAAAACAAAAGGCACGCTTACGCGTGCATGCTTATGCAAATGGAAGTAGTTACTGTTCAAGTGAATTATAATTCACTTGAACAGTGAAAATGCAAAAATGAATTGCATGCACAGAGACGAAGAGAACAAACCTGGTGGCGGAAACGATGTCGAAGACGATGGTAATGGCGTACGCTCACAGTGATGCTGGTGGCGGTGGAGAGGAAGCCGACGATGGCTCACGGTAGTTATGACGGTGGGGGGCAGTGTTTGCTGCAGCTTTTCTTCTTCTTCCCCGTGCAGAGAATCAGCCTCTGTTGTTGTTTTTTTTTTCGTCTGCTTCTGTTTGGTTCTTCTCCTTTTGGTCTCTGGTGGGGGTGGAGCTGCTGGTGGCTTTTAGACGGTGCGGTGGAGGTTGCTGGCCGGTGGAGTTGCTGTGGGGAGGCGACGGTGGCTCTTCTCCTCTCTATGCAGAGGCGTGAGCCTCTGTTTTTTTCTTTTTTTCTTTTTTTTTTGTTGATCGATACTCCCTTCTCAGTGGCGGCGTTATGGCAGCGGTGGAGAGGAAGACCAATGGTGGTTCTCCTTTTTCTTTCCTTCTTCCTCTGTAACTTTCTTTCCCCACGGCTCCTCTCTGTTTTTTTGTGTTTTCCTTTCCATTCTGCCTCCTGTCTCTATCGTCTCCCCCTCTCTGTTTCTGTTTCCCCCCCTCACTGTCTCGTTCCCTCTTCTATTTTTCTCTTTTCCGTTGTGCAGTGCTGGTGCGGTTGTGATGGAGAATGGCAGTGGCTGCTGGACGAAGAAGATGATGAGCTGACGATGGCGTTGGCAGTGCTGGTGCGGCTCTCTCCCCTCCTTTATTCTTTCCTCTGTCGTTCCCCTCTGGTTTTCCCTCCCCTTTCCTTTTCTTTTTTTCTTTTCATCGTCTTTCTCTGGCTTTTATAAGCCAAAGAATGGCATGCGGTGCAACGTCCAACACGGTAATGGCATGTAGAGGAATAGTAGCCGTGAAACATTCCCCATAACTGAAGCAATCTGCTGTTTTTGTTGCTGAAATGGCTCCATTGATAACGCTCATTCACTGTCGAAACCGTTGCGGATGAAGAAGGTGATCAACAGTTGTCAAGGAAACGACGCCGTTTGCTAATTCAAAATGCATATTTCTGATTTGGTCCTTCGATGTTTTTTGCAATTTTGTAATCAAGCCCCCGGATAATTTGTAATTGGATCCCTTGATTTTAGTGCCTTTTCTGGTTTGGTCCTTAGTTTCGGATTGTTTCAAATAAGTCTCTAATTGGCTATCAAACTTCAATAATTATGCAATTAAGCCCCTGATTTGACCAAATCAACTCTTCAAAATTATAATTGGACCCCAGAAGTTTAATTTCTTCCAATAAAAGCCTAAATTGACTTAAGAAATCAATTTTCTTGCAATCAAACCCTCCATAAATTCAATTAAACCTTGAATAAAATTTAATTGAGTCCATAAACATCTGATTTTGGACTTTTCTTCCTCAAATTGAATTTTCCTTATCAACAGGGCTCTCACTGTCAAATTTCAACCTTTTGTATTTTTTGCATCTCCTCAACCAATTTTAGCATTTTTTCGGCATTCCAGCATCCTTTTCTCGCTCCTATTATTTTTTGGATTTCTTCTGAATATTTTTTATATTTTTTTTTATATTTTCTCATTATTTTTGTGGGAACCCAAAAATGGGTAACAACATATATAATGAAATTGGTTGCTCTATAGACATAGGCAACTGAACCATGTTAAAATTATGTCTCTTGGTTTTTAACATCAATTTCAGGTCCTAACAACTAGTATTAGAGCTTTGGAAAGAAAATAAAAAGTGTTTTAATTTCCTTTTCTAGAAATGAAAGTGATCTAAAATATGTTTTGAACACATTACTGGAAAAAGGATGCCAAGGCGAACATAATGGTGAAAATGACATGCAAAACGGAGACCTAAAAAGGCTGCATGCTTTTCTACACACCAACAAGAAGCTTTCCACGTGCCTTTTATGTGCAGTTACCCCTCCACACAGATGACAAATTGCCTCACATGTAGATCATCTTCTTCACCCAAAAACCCAGATTTGTGACCTGTGAAATCATTCTAGTTAAGACCTAACCCATCCACATTAACTACTAGGTCAGTGTTATACTGCCACCATATGGGTTCCACACCATCTTTATGGTTTGATCATCATGACACATTAACATACACGCCATCAACGATGTTAGTAAATGGGTCTTATCATCCAAAATGTTGGTAGAGGAAAGCATATTAATGTGGTTAATCCTACATGTAATCAAATTGTTTTGCTTAATCTAAGTCATCCATCAAGTTAGATTTCTTTGGATAAAATTAGAGCTATTTAAAATACAACTTAGATGATTTTAGATTCATTTATAACTAATTTAATCATTTTAGATGCAATTACGATTCTTGATTATCCATATTCAGAATCAATGGTGGATCACACTTTGAGAACGGATTGCCTATAGATGGAGCAATATAATGTCATCTTAGTAAATAATGATGTTTACAAGAAAGCAATGGGTTTGGAGAATAAATAATAGTTGTTGGAATAAAAAAAAGTTGGATAAATCAGCTATGAATGCATTTGAAATCATCTAAATCACATTTCAAACAACTCTGATAGTCCAAATCTAGAATTGATGGTGGATCACAGTTTAAGAAGAGATTAACTAGATATAGAGAAACTTAACGTCATCTTGGTGAATGACGGTTTTTAAGAGGAAGAAATGACTTTGAAGAATAAATAGTGTTTGTTGGAATCAAAATGTTTGATGGCACAAACTTTGAATTATATTTTGCTAACAAATAGTAGTGATCCAAAGAGCTTATGAGTTGAATTGTTTAATGAGGGGATTCAATTGAAAAACCTAGCCTTATCAAAGATGATTTGATATGGCTTTATACCTTAAGAAAAAGGCAGAATTGGGTGCTCTAGATATCTTAAAGTATGGAAAGATTTAGGTGGAGAAAACAGATGTAGTGCTGGTAAGACAAATAATAACGAGCTTGGGATAAACTGAAGCAATAATAAAGCTGCTAGATTTTGAGGCCTCGATATGAGCACAAAAAAACTCCCTATTGAAGATCTTCCCAATAAGTGTTACAAACAACAAAAGTGAAAATTATATGGTTGTTGTATGTCAACAAGGCCTTATAAAAGGGTGATGTAATGTTTCTTACACACTAACAATGAATGAGAAATCAAACCAGAGTTGGTTGGTGCTGGAAACTACTCCATATATGCATGGGCAGGTTGAGGAGAGGATGCTTATGAAACTGCCAAAAAAATTCCACCCAAGAGGATCTTTTATCACTAAATCAAGGTATTGCTTATAAGTTTTTAGAGATATGGTAGAAAATGGAAGGAGTTTCTGGTTGTGTATGATTTTGAGTGGGAGAATGAGAGAAAGTCAATGGTTCAACTAAGCACAAGTTGCCAAATATGAAGAGCAGTGTTGATTGACTTTCATGGTTGTTGCTTCCATGGTAAAGTGAAGAGTTGACTGAACTCTTAGATGAAGAGAGAATGACTTATTGAGTAGTAAAACACGACTCTTTAGTAGAAGTAGAGGGCATGTACATGGTCTTGGATAAGTAAGATCTTATAAGAGTGGTGAGCTTTTGATGATATTGTAATACTCAAACAGTGAATGCCACACTTATATTATCAAATACTTTTGTATAAGAAAACTTATGATTGAATGGTCAGACTCAGGCGAGGAAGAGATTTCACTAGGCTATCAAAGAAAATACAACCTATATGAAATGTAAAGATATATAATGAGCACCCTACCTAAAGACACAAATAACATTAGCTGTCCACATATACAATGATAAATGAGCTACCAAAATCAAGTGAGAATTAACCCATGAAGGATGAGGAACTGAAGTTGCGTCATTTATCTCCAAGTGATAGATTATCAAGTGTGGAGATAAACTCAAAGAAATGCAAGCTACAATGAGTAGAAACAAGGCTGGAGTGAGATGAAATAGAGGGATGGGGAACTAAAGTTGTGTCATTTATCTCCTAAGTGATAGATAATTAAGTGCGAAGACTATTGAATGTGGAGAAACTCATACAAATGCCTGCTACAACGAGTATAAACAAGGCAATAAAGAGATGAAATAGAGGTTTGAAAGTTGTAAAAAATGGGCTGGAATAGAGGTTGTATATTTTTCATTTATTGACCATAATTAAAGCTAGAAATAAAGAGGTTTGTTCACCCATTTTCAGCTATAAATAGTGACCATTAGTAACAACAAGATAGAGGTAGCGAAAGTAGCTTACAACAACAAGCATAGTAGATAATTATAGAACCTGGTAAAATTATGTCTCTTGATTTTGGAAATCTCAAGTTATAATAATGTATATGTGCTCATCTTGATGAGCGTGTTAACATACCAACTTAGCAAAGATAAGTTTCATTTTCTCGCTGCGATGAAATAAATGGAGAATCTTCCTCATTATTAATTGCATATGATGATTGCAAGCGTTGTCCTCGGGTAATCATGTATGTATAAAATCTAGTTAAAAAAACAAAACATTGAAAAAAGCTTAACATGAAATTAGATAAAGAAATGGTGCAAGGAAAAAGCAATAATAAAATTGAGTTAAGACTTAGAGCAGAAACACTGACATGATAGGTATAAAATCAATAATTGAAGTTGCATAAACGTAAGGGTTTTATATTAATTAGAAAAATTTTGTTTTTTTATTTAATTTTTTAATGTTGGATTTGCTTTTTATTTAGTTATCATATTTTATAACATAGATTATATATCCGGCGGGTTAACTTAGTTGACTCTTTTTTTTTCTTTTTCTTAATAAATTTTTTTCTAATTGCATCATTTATATTGGCCTGATTTAAAATTAGATTTCATGATTAATTTATTTTTACTTTGCATTATATTATCTTGATCCAATGATTTGAGAATAATGTTCAAAACATAGACCTGAATTAACTTGATTTTGTTTGTGTTTTTATTTTTCTAATTCCAGCAGTCAACACTTGGTTAATTGGGTATTGAACTTTGTAATTTGTTTTGATATGATTTTTATGGAGATATCTTGGCCTTAAGATTAAGGTTGTTGGTTTGGACATTTGAACCCTAGTTAAAAAAGTTTTTTAAAAGATTATCTCGGTTTCATGACCAAGCTTATGCGTTCTTAAACATTGGATTTGCATTTTAATGGGTTGTTCTCATTTCATGATTGAAGTCATAAGTTTATCGGGTAAACTAAACGCAACAATGAATTAGCTAAAAAACCTCGTGAGAAAGATTAAAGTTATAGCACAATAATGCATCAACAAAATCCAGCGTATCAAATATTTATTTTCTATTTATTTTCTTATTCATTAAAACACATTGTAGGAGTATGATACATTATCTTGATGAACGGTATCTCAACAGGAAAAAATCATCTTGCATAGTCCTTGATAATTGACCAAAGAAACAAAAAACAAAGATCAAATTCCAAACAAAACAAATGAGCAATGTAGATAATAAAAAAAGTTAATCTATTTCTCTACCTAGAATGTTTATTTTATTTCTCAAAGCAACTTTTAAAAAAGTTAGACAACAATAAAATAGCTCAATAATATGAATATATTATGAACAAATACCAACACATCAACACTTATAGTAAAAAACACAACCAAAAAATTAAATAAGAAAAAAAAAATGTCAATATATGCTTTCTCGACATTACATGACAACCAGTGTATATATACAAACATCATAATGAAGCTGAAGAACAATAAATCCTAAAAATGCAAAGAAAAAGTTTTTGAAAAATCTAACTAATAGAGACAAGTTTAATGCACAACAACTTAAAACAACCACAACATAAATTTCCTAGAGGTGATTAAAAGAATATAATTGCTACACCGATATGATTAAAGCATTAAAAAGCAATAGGCGGCTCTACCTACAGTGATCAACAATGTAAACCTGACACTTTGTTTTCATAACCCAATTAAAAACGCTTACCTGTTTCTTTTTTACCTCTTAATATGTAGCCCAAACAAACACACAACCTAAGAATGATAATAACCCCTTATTAATAAAAACAATCCTTAGCGCTAGCAATTCAACAAACCATCAAAAGATTGTTTTTCTTGCCGAAGTGAATTAAACACACATACAATCATCATCAGTCTGAGCTCAACAACATGTAGTAATGACAACAATATTCACCCTAAAAAAAAGCATTTAA
>Ga0307510_10007999_pt1 | contig 12579 bp, 11 predicted proteins | sample 12_EM_MG_FD_207224 | JGI IMG/M metagenome (GOLD analysis project Ga0307510, IMG submission 207224) | Populus trichocarpa ectomycorrhiza microbial communities from riparian zone in the Pacific Northwest, United States - 12_EM | ecosystem: Host-associated > Plants > Roots > Unclassified | place... | reverse complement strand
GATGCACCGCGCTCCGACGAGGGGCGTCGTGGCCGCGCCCGTGATGTTTACCACGACCTTGACACGGGTTTTGGAATGGGGTGGTATAGAAGTCAAGTGATCGCTATTTTGTCTGCGTTTGTTGGCAGTGCCCGGATTAGACAGGTACACGATAAGTTGTGTGATAAGCATTCGAACAACGGCGGACTGTGGTGTAATGATCAATGTATTTCCTTTTCCTTTTCCTTTATATCACAGAGCGGTAATCCTTCTGGTAATTAAGAAAGTGGGGTCAGAGGCACCTCAGGCTGCACCATACATACCAGTGATGAAGATGGCCATAGATCGTTCGTTCAATGTAAATACAGTACTACTGTACAATACTGCTGTGCTGTACAGGAATTTCTGACATTCCTCGTCCCTGAGTGCTGTATTGTAAATTAAGGAAATGATGACCAGTGTTTGTTCTGACTCCCCATAAGCATGTCACGCCTTGCCGATGACTTGACACCTTCAAAGTTCGATGAAGGCGCGAAACCTGTCCACATGCACCCTCCATAACGCAGCAGAACACCTAAATGCCCAACGAGCATCGAACTGGGGGGGCGGGGATTCTGGAGCGGTGTACGTCCAGTACTGTACATGAACACACAATTAAAATTTCATTTACTCTTGATCGCAGGCGTTGCCTGTCGCCCTGTATGCGGTGTATTGTGTCCGCCGCACCTGAATAACAAACCGTTCCCAGGGCATTAGAGGGGTTTGAGCGAGGATTCCTTTCACCAAACGAAAACCACGAGCAGGGATATTAGGCCCAGCACACAGTTGCGGACTGAGAAACCCGAGCTTTCTGCGGGACGCCTGGTGGTTCGTCAGACTCAAAAAATGAGGAAGTGACGGTGAGGCTAAGACGAAGTTGCACAGCAATTGAAAGCGCCGATGATTCACCCTAATATAGCACATGCTCTATTAGTAGCCGCCGTCGCGCCCCTGTTGATCTGAACACATAAAAGTGGGCTACACGAAATTATGTTGTGCCTCCCCTCCCCTCATCATGTCATTCAATCCATTATCTCTTCTCGTCCTGAAATTTCGCGGAAGGAGTGTTGCCGTGTTTCGTGACCACTGTACTCGTTATGAAGTGAGTCGTCCTACTATCAATTTCCGACGGTGTCTGATCGCGTCGCTGGCACAGAGCATCCTAGCCGTCGCACAGAGCAACTTCCGAGACCTGCAGGGCATTCCTATCGAGAACGTCATCCTCTTATCCGTGATCCCCAATTATCCCGACCAGGGTCAGGTCGAACTCTCGAAGGAAATATGGCCGACGGTCAGCGCCATTGTACATTCCGTGACGATTTCTCTCGAATCTGGTGCGTTTCTCAGTGGGCTCTTGGACGAGTCGATGCAGCGGCAGCTATTGACGGAGATCGTTCATTTTTTTGCTGCTTTCCCTCCTCCAGAAATGCCAACCTCGAACGAGTGCGGATGCGACTCCCCGGGCCTGCCTGATTATACGGAATCCGGGGTTGGAAGTGGCGCAGCAGCAGCATCATCATCGCTTCTACCTCCGACCACGATGCTCAGTCTACCACCACCACCACGGCCCTATCTCGTGGCACCCCCACAGAGCCAGAGTGTCGTCCCCGAACAATCCAGCGATGCGCCGCGGACCGGCTTTCTCAGGGTTCGACGTGCCCCTAGTGCCAGAGCCCGGGCCCGCAAGCCCGTCATCTATCTATACCCGCCCTCCAGCCTTTCAGACGTCACAGTCGCGTTGCTACTCGCGCCTTCCTGGAGTTTCTCTGCGGTGTATCCCCCACCGCAGACCGCCACCCCGTCTGGTGAACACCAAAGCGCGCAATCCCTCACCTGGGCTGTCGCGGCGGAGCCCAGCGGCACGCTCGTCGACAAGACCTCTGGCGCAGAGGTTTCTTACCTGTACTGGGAGGCAACGTAGGTTTGCTTTGAATGGTGCTTTCTTGCCTTGACAGAGATTGATTCCCTCTTTTCTCTCCTTGCCACCTGGTTTTCCAGCGCAAATATTCATCCCGCCACACCGAAAGCCTCACGCCCAACCACCCCCATAGGGGACATGGAGACCTTCGATCCATCTCGCCCATCTGTGAGCCCGGGCGACTCGATCCTTCTTCCGATTGGCAAAGTCCCGGGATACCTAGACGCGGCTCTCAAAGCTCTTGCGTTACACACCGAGGCCCGTACCTCTTTCATCACGTACGCATCCTCTCCTTCCCATCCTCCCACCTCAAATTTCATCGGGAGAATTTCCTTTATTTTCTATCACGGGGTTTTGACTGGGCCTCGTTTAGATATTGGCTTCCGGATTTGCTTAAGCACGAATACGTCGCGCTGCGCTTCCTCACGCAGGCGTCGTACGAGCAAGCGGCGCAAATGCGCGTCTCGCCCGCACCTGACGTCGTCACCCGGGTCTTCATGCTCTTCCGCGGTGTCGCTGCAGACGATTTGGGACTTTGGGAGCAAGCGGCCGCGCGCGCGATCGCAGAGGACGGCCCGACGTTCTGGGCGCAGGTCGTCGGCGTTGACCTAGTGCGTGCGTCCGATCGCGGCTTATTCCGCGTCTTGGAGTGGGGTGGGATGGAAATCAAGTGAGGTGCGTGTACTGCAGTGGGCTAGATTTTTTTTTTTTTTTGTGTATACGTGGGTACTGGCGCACGGAATAGACGACTGCTGAAAGCTGTAACACTTTTTTTTGAGGCTTGTCGACCGTTTACGAATCTTAACCTCATATTTCCCAATAATACAGTTGGAACCAAAAGACAAAAAAGACAGACAAAAAAAAGTAAAAGCGCGTGATTGCTGTGCTGATATTACTCGACGGAGAAGAATAGCACGCATGAATCGTTTTTCTCTTCTACCCGACAGCGGCAATTCCTCACGAGGACCCCAAAGTGGGGGATTGGTGACCTCTCCATTCTCATCAATTATCCCCAATCAGCACAAACGAGACTTACATTCTGAAAGCAGCAGGTCCCGTACAGTGGCGTGCCAGCATGAACCACAGCCGCAGCCGCACTAGCCCCAACCCCCGAAACTCTCGCGCGACCAATCCGGCCCTCGCCAAAGGAAAAACAAATGCAACGAGAAAGGGAACTAAGCCGAATGTATCCTTCATGATAGGGGGTACTTCGAGAAGGTAGGACCTGCCTGGGCCCTCGGTGGCGATAGTGCTGTATTGGGGAACGGTGATTCGATGAGTCGAGAGGACCGGAGATGATTTCGTAAATATGAAATAGGACAGCCACGACACGGGAGAGTTATGTCCTGCATTTTTTTTCCATAGGGAACAAGCTTCGTTCGGTGATGTCCATCAATTTCGGGCGCCTCTAAGACACGGAGCATGAGCGAGAGTAAGGAAGAGAGAAACGGATGGGGTACCCACGGCCCAATCAAAATTTGAATGAGCACTGCATCCCTACAGTCCACACAGCTTTCCGTCTTGGCTGTTCCCCGTTTATGTGGTCAATCACGCTCGATGCAACATCTTTGGTGGTCACGGTTTCGATATGTGAGCGCCCGACCGCTTATCGCGCCTTATCCTGGACTAAGTCATCAAAACCGGAGAAGGAGGAACCGGGGGAGAGTGGAGGGTGGAGGGGGTTACGCGACCGACATGATGTGAAGCCGCTCTGACTTTTGGGGTTCAAGAGACAGCCCCCGGAAGATTCAGGCAGATTGGATTCGATGAGTGAGAAGTGGCGCAAAACACTCTGCTTACTGTCCGCCAACCCCCGGGAAAATACAGTCGGTCGTCGGCCGCACACAGGGGACAAAACCACATGTTGCGCGACGGGGATCACGTAAAACAACCTTTGTTTGTGACTCCAGTCCACGGAGACATGACGCACGCACAAAAGCCTATAGACGAAGCAATGACAGAAGAGGGAAGATGAAACGGGTCCGAATTTTAGGGTCTCTGTCCCGCTGCTTCACCGGATGTGGCTCAAATCGTCCAGTTGAGGAGGACCGGGGCTTCGGGGTAAGCTGGCGGTCGAGATAATAAGAGTCTGTCAAGGCTAGAGATGCAAACGGCCGGAAGACTCACTGGCAAACCAAATTAATAGGGAAACGACAAGGCACGTCAGACTGAGTAGGAAGACAGTCGTAACGCTTGCAGGTAAGCACCATTTGTCACGTCCATTGGCCGACCCCATTTATCCCTAAGCTTCGACTTTCGTGTGAAATTGCCTCGATGTTGCCTTGGCTCCAAACCCCAGCCCCTTTCAGTTCCCGCATACGGCATGTCGAGAAATGGTTCATATGAAGCCCCAGAGGAATCGACCAGGAAGATCGCGGTTGGGGTCACTGGTACGTAAACTTGTCCGCCGTAGGCAGGGGCCGGACATCCGTGAGCGCTCGGTTGGGCCCGGAGCGACTATTAGGGGACGTTGGCTTGTTAGCGTTGTGGGTGGGAAGCTGCGCATTCGAGAGGAAACCGTATTTCCTGTGGAGGGAGACCAAGAGGGAGACAAGACCGGAATGCGCCAGGGCCGACAATCGTTTCACCGATGCCTGGATGCCAGTGTTCGTGGATATCTGGGAGAGATACGACACTGCAACGGGAGTTGCTTGGGATGTGGATGACGTCACCGTGTCGTCTTTGGCGTCCAAGGAACAACGAAGGGGTGTCTTCGCGCTTCGTCGTCGTTGAGGCAGCAGAGCGCAATGTCGTGGTGGGACCAGGACACGAAAGAGGCGACTGACGACCGGTGAGAACGAACTGGAACTGGTGTTAGGCGGGAGGCGCCCAACGGAGAGTGCGCCGTTGCATAGTCATTCCAGTATCCAGCTGCTGTGGTTTAGTTTTGCGGGACGTCCGGGGGATGATGATAACCAACTGTCTGTTGCGAGCCCGTTGAGGCCATGGGCGAAGGGGAAGGTTGGTGGGCTCCGGAGCGACGACGAATTGACTTTTGGATCGATCGGGATTGAGATGACGAGTGGAGGAGGGTAGAATAGTCTGGCATGAGTGTGGCCTTGGACGAGAGAGACGACTACACTACTAGGGGGGGGGGGGGAGAGGATGGGCTGTTCTGCTACGACGTACGCCACGCTGAAGTTGAATGTAGAAGGTTTAGAGCTCGAATTTGAAACAAGCCTAACCATGTAGTCGAATGGAATTCGACACAGTGAGGCAACAGTGGCCAACGGCTTTGAAGGCCGCATTGGTAATATCACGTGTCAAGACTACTCCGCGACATGTCGCATAGATGTGGCGTAGTTTATCACAGTTCACAGTTGAGACTTGGCCGCAGTACGCCGTGACGGCGGGAATGCCAATTCCTACAGTGAGAAACATTCTCGATGGGAATTGCCTAAAGGTGACGATTCTTATGTGATTTAACGACGATCAAAGATTCTCCCGTCTTGGTCGGGAAAGCTCCAACGTTCAACTTCCCTTTTGATACGGTGCCCCTCAAACGTTCCCTTTCTTTCGGTTCTCCCCACACAAGCTCACTTATCCTGTGGTGAGTACCCTCGCGTCCCAACGTATTCCGAGTCCTTCCCCCGCATTGCTTTCTTCCTTTCTATGTCCTGACTTTCCCTCTGTCTGCACGCCTCAAGACATGGGTGCCCCTCGCTTCAAGTTGCTCGCTTTCTTCCGTCTCCTGACTTACCCCCCCCCCCCCCCCATCGGTGCTCTCCTTGTCGTGCCCACTTGCTCACTTGCTTCCTTTCAGTATTCTGACTTGTCCGTCTCTCTGCGCTTTGCTCGCTTCTCTTCGGTGTACTGACTTTTCCCTCCCGCATCATGCTCCAGTTGGTGAGCACTCAACTCGGATGCTTCTTTCTATGACATGACTTGTCTCCCTCCCTAAACAAAACGACATAGGTCGCTCGTCCGAGTCAGGGTGACATGCGGTAGAGCCAGCCACCTGTAACATCGTACATTGTGTGCTGTTGGGCTTGGAACAACCCACCTTTTCAAGCTATCGCATCATGTTGTAACCTCGCCACCGCGTATTTTTCCCCACCAACTTTCAATAATATTTTTTGATTCACATCCATTTTAAAACTTTTGTTCGGGGTTCGTCGACAGCATGCAAGAACTGATGTCTGGTCTCACCGCAGTGTGAGCTCGCCCCGAAGTTCTACCCTTCAATTAACACTTCGGGTTTTTGTACCTGGATAATACATGCGCACACCCCTACCTGCGAGGGCAGGTAATCCGCACCTCTCACCGCGGGAACAGGCTGCAGTCGAAGCTTACCTTTGCAGAACCTTCGAGTCCATGTGACAAGCGCAGTGCGGGGTTCCGGTTCCTGATTTGAATTGCGCGGGAGACCTCCTTAGTGGGTTCTACTATATAGCAAGGCATTGTGCCCAGTTCAAAGAGTAGTGTGAACGCTCCGACGGCTGCCTCCTTATCACGCAAGGCAAAACCTGCTTGCGCACCTCCATCACGATGTCCTCTTCCCCGTGTCACACCACCATACGTGAATCGTACCGCTAGGCACTTCACACCTTCCTCAGTGGCAAAGGTGGGTGGAGCGAGATAGGGGGTGTAGGGCAGAAGAATGGTGTCGGAGGATAACGCTAGCCTGAGTGAGACAGATGAGCCAATCTGTGTGCGAGGGGGGCATTGATGTTGGATTTTCGGGGACATGATCCGCTGTCAATGGTCGGTCGTGGTCGTGGTGCTATATATCTATGGAGAAACGCTGGAAAGCAGAAGGAGGGAAAGGGCAAAGACAGAGGGCATAATGGAGATGGGTCAAGTTAGCCGGTAGACATGACATGATTGCTTTGTCGTTTCAGCTACTTGAGGTCAAGTGAAAAGGAAAAGGCGAGAGGTCAGCGGGCTCTGAGTGAGGTGAGCAGTGGTAGGAATCCATGGGTTATTTCCTTAACTCTGTGATGGATTGTGAGGAGAATGTGGTATTCGTCGCGGTGAGGAGCTGTGGAGAATAGACGACGGCAAAAGTCGTGGGCGGAGAACGTCACGTGGTCGAAGATGCTCGATTCCGATTCCGAGCACCTCTGCTCCAACGCGGCTTGCCGCTTTCACCTCACCCGCACTCGTTCCCCCACGCCTCCGAGTCGTCTTCATCCACCCTCCTCGTCACACGATCAACCCTTTCCCCCCTCTGGTCTGGACCGTGTCTGTGTTTGGGAGGAGTCTTACTGTACACAGGATAATCAAACTCCTTTCGTACGTCTCCTTGTTTTTGGATAATCCACCTCCATTCGCTTCTACCTTAGCCTTTACTGTCGAACCTCTCCGCTTCTTCCTCACCCTCGCGCTCGATGTCTTGCACCTGGGAACAATTCAGTAAACATTCCTTCGTCATCGTCGCCACGCTACCGCATTCACCTTCGATTTTCGCCTTCCCTCTCCCCCTCTATTCGACTTGCGCGTGTCATACATGTATACCATTCCCCTTGCGTGGCCTCGGCCAAGGAGGCAATCATAGACCATCCTTTTTCTCTCCTTGCGTTTAGCATGCTTTCACCTCAAGCTTCTTACGCCCATCACGATTTCTCCTTGCGCGATTTCGGATTCTTGGGATCGCGGCCGTCTTTTCTCTTTCCCTTCCTTTTGAACTCACGAGCTTGGACTGACCTCCAGCGCTACGGTGGTACCACTCTCAACTCGTTCATCACTTTACTATAAAAATGGAAGTTTCCGATGGCTTCGCATGTGGGCCAGAGGAGAGGCATCGCCGTGGCGAGCACGAGTGAGCCGGGGGATGGCCAATGTCCCACGATTAACATCGGATCCCGTCAACAACCCACCAGGCATAGCTACTTTACCCTACCATATCATGTCTCTACTGTATATCGCCAGCATAACACGATAGCTCAGTCCCTGTTAGTGGATCTCTACCGCTCAATAAATACATGTCTACTAATCCCGAACCTCACCTAAACTGCCTGGTGGCTGTGGGGTCTGTGACGACGAACGCGTCCTCACCGGCTAGGCCTCACTCCACCCTCCGGCACTAAACCAAGCAACTCACCACAACTACTTTCCATCGATGACTAGCCCTGAATCCGATGAACCTCCACATCCGGGCTGATGGCAAACCTCCCGCTGTTTCACTTAGTCTTCGTAATTAATTGCTAGCTAATCTGAGAATAAAGCGCTCTCCAACAACTAAAAAAGAGGGTATGAGTGAGGTCCGCCAAACCCCATTAGGCTGACACCTGGGCAATGGGTACACTGGTGCTGGGGTGGTCCTGGGATTTCACACGGAAGTGGGTGCTCGCAATTAATAGTCACAGTTGAGGACCTTCGGTGAATCGTTGACCACATATTTTCCGTATCTATCACGCTATCGAACACTTCTCGTTCTTATCGCGCCGCTTTTTGCGCGGGCATTGGTGTCAGGTCCGATCGATCCGTAAAATGAAACGGCATGACCCAGTCAGCACACCAGGTAGTCAGCTGATGTTTGTACTGTGTGATAACAACAAGCTCCGGGTCGAAACACGTAATCAACGCGTTGCCCAGTTTTTTTTTTCGCACAACCATGGGTGCAGTGCAGAGTACTCGTCGCCGTCGCCTGGATATGGCCCCAGCTCCAGCTCCGTCTCCGTCTCGGGCTCAGGCTCCGGCTCCGAGCCCCCCCCGCGTCCCAAATGCCCAATTCAGAGTCCTCATCATTGGAAGAGCAAATGCGGGGAAGACTTCAATTTTGCAGAAAGTCTGCGACACAACGGAGAGTCCAGAAATCTACAGGTCTGGTCTGTCGGGTACTCGTGACCAGGTTCGTCCTCATTCTCAATGGCGCTTTCAGTCTCATCGATCTCATCATCTAATCCAGGTTAAACTCGACCCTACTATAGAGGTTCGATGGCTATATTTTTGTCGGCGACAGCTGATCATGAAAATCCCGCCGACAGCGTGGCTGCCACAACATTAATGATGAACTCATCTTCACCAACCACGACGGTTATGTTTTCCACGACTCCCGCGGATTTGAGGCGGGCAGTGAGGACGAGTTGAGGACTGTCCAAGAATTTGTCACCCGCAAGTCGCGGGAGAAGCGATTAAAGGATAGGTTGCATGCAATATGGTGAGTACTTTAGCATGCTTACAGTCATAGATATGGATCATATCTTCTCAGGTATTGTGTTCCAATGGACAATGGTCGGCCATCACTCGATTTAAGGCATTTTGCGGATATTTGCCCAGATAGAAATGGCATGTCTAAGCTGAACTGAAGTTTTAGAAGTTGAACTGACACATGTGATTTTTCAAGTCCCTGTAATAGCAGTATTCACAAAATATGATCAATTCAAGCGTGATATCAAGATGAAGTTGCAGGATGAAGGTAGTGACCAAGGGATAGACCTTGACACCGAGGTGGAAAGTGTGTTCAATCAATATTATTTGGCTAGCCTTAGCGGACCCCCACCATTTGTTCGTTTGGAGAGTGAGTATTTTTTTAACCAATTCACATGCATCTTAACTTCTGTCCTGTAGACATGCACAAGCATGACCAGCAGTGTACTGATCTTATTGAAGTGACTGCCAATGCACTCAGTGCGGGTGTAGTTGCCCTCATGCTCTTGGCTGTACAGCGCGATAACCTTGAGCTTAGCGTAAAGCAAGCTATCATACAGTGAGCTCTCATATATAGTGAGATAATGATGAAGGTGTGTAGTCCCATTACAGGACACATGGTTTTCTTAGGAGTGGGACTGGGAGTACAGAAGCTGTGATAAAGATATGTGTGAAGGCTTTTCCATCAATCTGGGTAGGTTGTACAACCTGTCATGAATTACCCCTTACTGAAAGACAGGGACTCTCCAGTATTGGGTCAGTCTGTCCTTGCTAATCCATATTTCAAGCATGAACTCAATTCTTACCCTCTTGCACATACTTTACATGTCCTGACTTGTCCTTCCCTTTGCACTCTCTAGAGCATTGAAGTGAGTGCCCCCTGTGAGTTTGCTTTCTTCCTGTATCCTGACAGTCCCTCCCTCTCTGGTCTCCAGCATGTGAGTGCCCCTTGCTTGGTTGCTTTCTTTCTGTGTCCTGACAAGTCCCTCCCTCTGTGGTCTCTAGCAAGTGAGTACCCCTTGCTCAGTTGATTTCTTTCCATGTCCTGATAAGTTGCTCCCTCTGTGGTCTCTAGGAAGTGAGTGCCCCTTACTTGGTTGCTTTCTTTGCATGTCTTGACAAGTCCCTCCCTCTATGGTCTCTAGTCTGTGAGTGCCCCTTGCTCAGTCACTTTCTTTACATGTCTTGACAAGTCACTCCCTCTACTGTCTCCAGGAAGTGAGCACCCCTTGCTTGGTCACTTTCTTTCTATGTCCTGACAAGTCCCCTGTGGTCTCCAGTTGGTGAGTGCCCCTTACTCAGTCACTTTCTTTCTGTGTCCTGACAAGTCCCTCCCTCTGTGGTCCCCAGGAAGTGAGTGCCTTTTGCTTTGTCCCTTTCTTTCTGTGTCCTGACAAGTCCCTCCCTCTGCAATCTCCAGAGAGTAAGTGCCCCTTGTTCAATCACTTTCTTTCTGTGTCCTGACAAGTCCCTCCCTCTGTGGTCTCCAGGAAGTGAGTGCCTCTTGCTCAGTTGCTTTCTTTCTGTGTCCTGACAAGCCCCTTGCTCTGTGGTCTTTAGAATGTGAGTGCACCTTGTTTAGTTGCTTTCTTTCCATGTCCTGACAAGTCCCTCCCTCTGTGGTCTCCAGGAAGTGAGTGCCCCTTGCTCAGTTGCTTTCTTTCTGTGTCCTGACAAGTCCCTTGCTCTGTGGTCTTCAGAATGTGGGTGTACCTTGTTTAGTTGCTTTCTTTCCATGTCCTGACAACTCCCTCCCTCTGAGGTCTCCAGAGCCAGAGAGTGAGTGCCCTTCACTTTGTCAGTTTCTTTCCATGTCCTGACAAGTCCCTCCCTCTGGTCTCCAGTTTGTAAGTTCTCCTTGCTCAGGTGCTCTCTTTCCATATCCTGACAAGTCCCTTGCTCTGTGGTCTCCAGAGAGTGAGTGCCTTACTTGGTTGCTTTCTTTCTGTATCCTGACAAGTCCAACACTCTGTGGTCTCTAGGATGTGAGTGCCCCTTACATGGTTACTTTCTTTCTATGTCGTGACAAGTCCCTCCCTCTGCTGTCTCCAGTTTGTGAGTGCCCCTTGCTCAGTCACTTTCTTTCTGTGTCCTGACAAGTCCCTCCCTCTGTGGTCTCCAGGAAGTGAGTGCCCCTTCCTCAGTTGCTTTCTTTTTGTGTCCTGACAAGTTCCTCCCTCTGTGGTCTTCAGGAAGTGAGTTCTCTTTGCTTGGTCACTTTCTTTCTGTGCCCTGACAAGTCCCTCCCTCTGTGGTCTCCAGGATGTGAGTGCCCCTTGCTCAGTCACTTTCTTTCTGTGCCCTGACAAGTCCCTCTTTTCTCCCCAGGGAGTGAGTGCCCCTCATGAGCTTTCTTTCTTTCTGTGGCCTACTAAGTCCCTCTCTTTGTGCCCTTCAGAAAGTGAGTGCCCCTTGTGAATTCACTTTATTTCTGTGTCCTGACAAGTCCCTTCCTTGATACTCCTCAGTTTGTGAGTGCTCTTCCATCACTTTTTTCCGGTCTGCTAACGTGTTCGCTGCTCTCTGTGCTTCCAGGATGTGAGCTTTCTCTTGTTTTTCCTTTTATTGGTCTTCTCATCTTTTTTCTCGGAACTGCAGTTGATATTCAACACACTGGCATCGTTCTACTCTGACGTAATGTCATTATTTTTCAATGCTATCTTGATTTTATTAATGGACGTTCAGCCTCGTCTCCATATATCTAGCAATGACACAGACCACGTTATGATTGGTACATTTCTATTGTCTGTATCTGTCCCTTCTAACTTCCAAAATAGCCACAGTTCTCATTTTGGAGTATGCCTGCATTCTTTTTGCTTCGCCATCCCGTCCAGCTCGTGTTGAGGCTTTGGATCAGGCGTTTTCCCAATTCATATCTTCCAACACTCATAATGCGGTGAATCAACTGTTTCTGCCATCCCCAAAACCATATTCTACTGGGCAATTCACAGAATTTACCCTTATGCATCGTCTTCGTTAGTTGCTCTTTCCTTCCCCTTATTCATGTTTCCATTGTTGTGTTTTACATCTGTGAATGGGCTTGAATAATCCCTAAAATAAACATAGATACATGTACAGTGGCTGCTTGAATCGAGTTGATGTTTTGCACCCTCGGACTGTTCTCACAGACTGTAGCAAGACCAAGCACAAAGGCAACTAAACGGTCGATAGCATCAACCAACTAGGTCGTTTAGGAGCACTGATCGTTTAAATAACTATTACACCGAGTGCAATGCCAGGCGTACTGTATTACGAATTTCCGCGTTCTCCTAACTCAACATGAAGGATAGTATCGTGCTAGACCAATCCTTTGGCAGGATGAACCACTTGCTATTGCCATAAACCATCCGGAGCCAAAGCAGAAAGAAACCTCAGCGCCTTCTCAGATTTTCAGATCCATCATGTACTACAACTCCCAAAGCCGCAACTCGGCTTCAAATTCAAGTGGAAGTCTGACAATACAAACTGATGTACTCTCCCAACAGCGAGTGTATTCGGCTAGGGTCTTGTGGTGGAATCTGGGATTGACGAGGGACGCACAAGGCAACATC
>Ga0307510_10007998_pt1 | contig 12582 bp, 8 predicted proteins | sample 12_EM_MG_FD_207224 | JGI IMG/M metagenome (GOLD analysis project Ga0307510, IMG submission 207224) | Populus trichocarpa ectomycorrhiza microbial communities from riparian zone in the Pacific Northwest, United States - 12_EM | ecosystem: Host-associated > Plants > Roots > Unclassified | place... | reverse complement strand
TAATATACAGGTTACAAGTTTAAGAAGAATTACTTGGATATCGCTTAAGCTCGCGCTGGATGAGATCATATGGGAACGGGCATAATTGTTCAACCCTACAAATTGCAATGTCCTTTGCCTCGACCTTTCTACGCTCTTCATCAAGCTCATAATAAACCTGCATGCAAGGATTTCAAATGTCAAAACTAGCATCCTCTAGGTCTACATAAAATAGTGAAATTCAGAACAAGCAACAACCAGAAGCGCATATCACACCTTTCCAGAGCAAAGAACCAGACGCCTGATACCCTCCTCAAGGTCCGAGTGGTCATTCTGATCCTTTATGAGACGTTTAAATCTGGTCCCCTGTTTGTCGAAACCAGGATGGCCTTGCACATCATCAAACTCTGAGAGATTTGATTTGCATTCCTTGTGACGAAGTAGGTTTTTGGGAGCCATCACGACAAGGGGCTTACGGAAGTCTCTGTGTATCTACGAGATGAAGCAAAAACCATATGAGAAAATGCAGAAACCTGTCAGGACAGTGGAAAGTGATTAATAATAGTCCCTCACCTGACGCCGCAAAACATGGAAGTAATTAGCAGGGGTTGTAACATTTACAACCTGCCAATTGCATTCTTGGATTTGCTTACGAAAAGTTGGTTCCATCTCGGGTATAACAAAAGGATTGTCATCACTCATCTACAGTGAGATTGAAAATAAGACATCATTAAGGGCTATCTTTATATAAACCAGAACAGATGCATATGACAGAATACAAAGAAGTAAGTGAGAAGTCCACTGATCAGACAAACTTTCATATTCCTTGAGCATCCAACAAAATCAAATTGGACAAAGGAAATGAATTGTATGGAATATTTTGATTGGTCCATGGCTTAAGCAGTCATCAATTAGGCCATGCAGTCCCTGATATACATGTGAGAAAAATATAATCATGAAATTCTGTTGTAAGACATCAATCCTTAAACTGTAATCATAATGGGTACCTAATAATCAGGTAATTTATTTAACAGAGAGATACATTTGTTAAAATCTCTCATAATCAAATTTATGCAGGGACATGCCAACTTATAGTGAAACTACTGCTTCAATTTCCCCACTTGAAGGTTCAACACATCTCAACGTGGATCTTAGCATCAATGTGTAAAATATCGCTTAGAAGTACAAGTGCAGGACAATAAACAAACAAATTTGGGATTGTACACCTAAAAATAATAATAATTAGAGGAATTTATTTTGAAATATGAAATTTCCTTTGATATTGTGAATAGTCTGTAACAAAACTCTTGTTATGCTATTTGGTATTTGAAACTTATAATTAGCGTTGGACAAAGTTACTTCCACTTATTACCATGGAGTAAGAAACCATCTAGCAGAATGCAAGGAAAAGAAAAGAGCACAGAAGTCTTTGTTGGGAATACCTGAAGGAATCGTTCCAACCGTCCACTTGAATGTTCAGGGCCCTGACCATCATATCCATGAGGAAGCAGCACAACAAGCCCAGTTTGTCGCAGCCATTTTGATTCACCACTGCTCAGGAACTGATCAAATATCACTTGAGCTCCATTTGCAAAGTCACCAAATTGAGCTTCCCAGATTACCAACGAATTTGGACTTTCCATCGAGTAACCCAATTCAAATCCAAGAACACCGAACTCTGAAAGGGAGCTGTGAACAAGACATAACAGCTATTACTTACATGGAATTCCACTATATAGCACCAACTCAACTACAAATACTGTGTCTCAATAATCACATAGTGCAGAGTCTGCAGACTATTAAGTTTCCACAAGCAAGTCTTTGGCACCAAACTATATCTATTCAAGGGAAGCATGAGGCATTTTCTGCCCAGTGAAAGTTCAACATGAGAAGAGAAAAAAAGACTTGATATATTACCTGTTGCTGACAGTAAACATCTCTTCATTTTGGTTGATGGTGACATGATCCAGGGGGCAATACTTCTCCCCAGTTTCCTGATCATGAATTACTGAATGACGATGACTGAAAGTACCTCTTTCAACATCCTGACCGCTCAATCGAACATGGTTGCCTTCTACTAGCAGTGTGGCAAAAGCAAGAGCCTCCCCAACAGCCCAATCAATTCCTTCCCCTGTTTCAATCATTTGTGCACGTTGATCGTAAACCTTCTTTACAGCTCTGTGAGGCTTAAAATTATCTGGAAGGGTCGTAATTGCTTTGCCTACATTCTTCAAGATCTCAGGTTTCACTCTGCATAAGAGCATAAAAATTTCAATATGGAAATGCAAAAAACTAAAGCATAAAGATTTCAATATAGAAATGCAAAAAAATGAGACAGGCAACTAAATTTAGAACTAGTAAGTTGCCAGCATACCCAGTGTTTCTGACACGTGAAAGCTGTTCGGGAGACTTAAAACCAGACCAATGAGATGCAAGCCAGTCTCTTCTTTTAGGAACATAATCTTTGCTTGCCAAGAACTCTTCATTGAGGATTGAAAGGACCTTCTCCTGTATCCTATGAATATCTTCTTCAGTCACCTGTCCTGATTCTAAGAGTTTCTTTTTATAGATCTCCAGAGCTGATGGATGATTCCGAATAACCTGGTAGGTCCCCAGTCAGAAATGTCATAAGTCTGCTTGACACGACTCAAGAGAGAAGTTGAACGGGTAGCACTAACAGAAAATAGGATTATAGCAACAACAATGAAAAACATCATGTGAAGGATAAACAAGTTTGCAAATTATACAAGGTTGCATCCAGAACGTAGCATCGATTGCTGGTTCTAATGAACTGAGAGCCAAAGGAAGGAGGAGAAAGGGGCTGCAGTGAACTGAATATATATATATATATATTTGCTAACCTGATACATTTTGGGTTGCGTGAAAGAAGGCTCATCAATCTCATTGTGCCCAAAACGACGATAGCACACTAAATCAACCACAACATCTGAATGGAAAGTCTGGCGCCACTCAGCTGCAAGCTCACACACACGAACAACTGCCTCCATATCATCTCCATTTACATGGAATATAGGTGCATTCAAGGCCTTGGCAACATCAGTGCAATATTGTGAAGATCTTCCTGCCCTAGGATCAGTTGTGAAAGCAACTTGGTTGTTCACCACAATATGTATGGTTCCACCAGTAGTATAGTTTGGCAGTGCACTAAGATGTAGAGTTTCATACACTACCCCTTGCCCAGCAAAGCTACCATCACCATGAATCAAAATCCCCATGTTCTTAGTCCTGTCAGAATCATTCGAGTAGTATTGCTTGGCTCTAGTTTTTCCAACAACAACAGGATCCACAGCTTCTAGGTGACTAGGATTTGCAACCAAAGATAAATGGATTCTCTTCCCACCTCTAGTTGGACGATCATAAGAAGTTCCCAAGTGATACTTGACATCACCAGTTCCAGTGTAGAGCCCAACTTCATCTACAGGTTTTGTGCCACCACTAAACTCGCTAAATATTTGACGGAGCGGCTTCCGAACCACATTACCCAGTACATTCAATCTTCCTCTGTGAGGCATTCCAATAACTATGCTCTCAACCCCAAGATCAGCTGACCTATCAAACATCTCCTTCATTCCAGGAATCAAAGTCTCTCCACCTTCGAGTCCAAACCTCTTAGCTGCCGTCCACTTAGTGGCCAAGAAGTTCTCAAATTGTGTACTCCATATTAACCTATCAAGAATAACTTCGTGCCGCTGACGATTGTACTGCATAGGTGTTGGGGTTTCAATCTTGTCTCTCAACCAGTTACATTTTTCACGATCTGCAATGTGCATGTACTCATACCCAATGCTCCCGCAATAAGCCTGCTCAAGCCTGGTCAATATGGACCTAAGAGTCTGCACTGGACGGTTTTCAGACAAAAATCCAGCCATCTTCCACACTCCCAAAAAGAATTCTCTATCAAGATCAGCTTCCGTGAAACCATATAGAGCAGGATCCAATTCATCTGGGATTTCTCTTTCTTCCAACCCCAGTGGATCCAACTTGGCTTTCATGTGACCATTAACCTGGTAAGCCCTGAGAAGCAGCAGCAACCGCATACTCTCCTGAATAGTTTGGCCTGAAATTCCAGGAGACGTAGCAGCCTGGCCCACAAAGTTCCTAAAGAAATTATCCCACGACTCATCCACGCTATTTGGATCAGCTTCCCATGCTCGCTGAAGCTCCTCTAAATAAACACTACTGGTCCCATCTAAGAAGTTATCAGTTAGCTTAGAGAGAGGGACAGGACGAGGGACAGGCGCAGTTTGCTCCTTAGACTTTGTCACTGTTGAATGGAAATATCTACTCTGAGAAGGTATAACCCGTGATCTCGTTGCATACGATCCACCCTGAGATAAAGTCCTTCTAATGGCAAGCCTTGCTACACTAGCACCCGCTCTAAACCAAGCCATGGCTATCAATCCACACTAACCCAATACCACCAATTCTTTTTCAAAGATTATACACCTCCCAGGCTCAAGAATCAATCATAAAAAACATGTATCTTTTTAAACAAAGCCAGAAAAAACAAAAAGAATCAATAAGAAACTATAGTACTTGACAATCACTTTAGCGACTAAAAAATAACGGCACTTGATGCTGAAAATGCATAAATGATAGTAATAGAATCCTCTCTTAAATCCGGCATTAAATTAGGAAATAAATAGACTAATAAAAAACAATATCAATCGATAATGCTTAATCACTCATATCATCTCAACTGAACAAAAGGACTGGATTCAATCCTCTAATTCTTTTGGATTAAGATAAAACAAAATACAGGTTATGAACTAATCATATCATATAATTAAAGTACCAAAGGTAGAAGAAATTAAATAACACTTTCAACATACAGCAAGGAAACGTGACTTAGCACGATCTGAGCTGCTGGAGTTGAGGGAAAGAAAAAAGAGAAATGTTTTTGGACACAAGGAAAATGCGTGCGTACCGGAGAGAAAAAAGAAGTATAAGAAAACCCTAGTCGCCGTGGAAAACAGAAGCGATGATGCTGTCCTCAATCCAACTATGGTGGGCTCTCATTTGAATTATATCTTGCGTCTTCTTTCCTTTCCAATATTCTCGAATTGTTATTCTTTATCTATATTGTTTACATTATTATTTATTTGATCTTTCCCTTTTTCTGTTATTTATTTATTTACTGCTCTGTCTTATTTTGGTGATGTGATAGTTTGTCCTCCGGGCACAAGCGCTGGCAAAGCCCGACTGGCTTCTTAGGATTTTTCCTGTTGTTGACCTGGCTTGGCTTTGCATAAATTCAGTTCAGCACGTTTCTCTAGTTTACCGCTATTTGTTTACATCATTCATTCATCTTTTTATTTATTGCTGTAGCATTGAAGTATAACGGTTTGGCTTAAAGTTGTTTTTTAAAATATTCATTATTTTAAAATATATTTAAATAATATTTTTTTAAAAAAATTATTTTTGGTAGCAGCAAATTAAAATATTTAAAAAATTAATTTAAAAAAAATCAAGAATTAATAAAAAAATCATTTCAACCGCGGCTCTAAATAGTATCTAAGGTTACTTTCCAATTTCCAAGTTAATATGCTGGGGATCTATTTGAGAATACGGTGAAATTGTTTTTTTTTTTTAATTTTGTTTTTGTTAAAAATATCTTTTTTATTTTTAAATTATTTTGATGTATTAATCTCAAAAATAATTTTAAAAACTAAAAAATATTATTTTTATATATTTCTAAACCAAAATTAAGTTTAAACCACACACTTAGTTTTCTTAATCCCATGTTGGATAGAAATGACAGAAATCTAAAACACACAAACACCATGGTTCACCTAAAACTTATCAGTGGGTCCTTTAACACGTTACAGTTGGAACGTGCACTGAATCCAATGGAGATTAAACCCTGAGAACAATTGGAGCCGTTCAGAATTTAAGATTGTAGGACCCACCTTTCTTGCTGGAACCATAAACCAATTCCAACTTCTATTCTGAAGAAGTCAAGACAACGGCTTCTGTTTTCTTTTCTTCCTGTTTTTTATTCGGACATTACGTGCGCACTTTAGTTAATGACGTGTGGTTTTTACCTATAATGGGGACCGCTATTGCCTCGTCGAAAGTCATGCGTATTTTATGCATGATTCGCCCATGCCCAAGTGTACAACAAGCAAGATGCTCTTATAAAATAAAAAAGGGGCAAAGTGCACCGAGCATCCGAGAAGGGATGGACAGAAACAGGCCAACACGAAGAAACCCACGATCTGCACGTGGCCATGCCCACCTGGTTGGAGCTGTGTTCGGGCTACAGAGGGACAGCAGGTTCAAGGCGATTGGTTGGAGAAGTCTGATATTGTTTTCTAAAGTGCATTTCAAAATACATTAATTTTTTTTATTTAAAAAAAATTAATTTTAACATCAATACATCAAAATAATCTAAAAATATCAAAAATATATTAATTTAAAATAAAAAAATAAAAAAAAAATTAATTTTTTTAAAAAGACTTTCGAAACATAAACATAACGTGAAAAGAACTGTTGTGATCAGTGGTCTTATCGTATGCGACACGCTCGGCTAAGTTAATGGCTTTGATGCACATCAATACATTTTCTTTTCTCCGTTGAAAATGAGGGTGTCTGGAGCTTAGGGCCTTTCCAGAGGAGCAGAAGGGGCGTGACTGTCAAATCAAGCAATACAATCAACTGTCATTTTCTCTTTGTTTTACTTCTACTCGTTTGGTGCATCCATATGCGGGCATTCAATGAGTATGGCCAGTATATTCAGCATTCAGCCAGCCACATGTAGCGGCGGCATGGTACAAGCTATCACATGAATAAATTCAACAACGAACTTACCAGTAGATTGTTTGATTGATGGCATTCAAAGATGCGCACAAACAAGATTACAAATTCTGACAAACACGAGCACCAGGCATCTTATAGGAAATGGGAGCTAGATTTGGATAATCCATCTACATTGAGCCAGTAAATGAGTTCAAGCCCCAAGCGACAGAAAGGGAAAAGATATGTTATAAATTCCACATATTGAAATACTGCTTTAAACACACTAAGGTTGGTATTCTGGAAAAATAACAGGGCACAACACATGCACCCAGCACATCGTCATCAGCATTAATCCGACACCCCAATGGGTGCCACTTGCATAACCTTCCCTCTCGGTCCATATTTTGATTCTCCCTTTTATGAACCACAGCAAGCTGACTTTTGGGCAGCTTGGCCACCACTGGCTGATGGATCTGGTTGGTTAATCTTGATTGTTTGAGGCTGGTGCCACCAGGCAAAAGGATAAATACATCAATATTTGAAGAGGAGAGGTAAAAAAACAATTCCCCTGGGATTTGGTACTATAAACCTATTTTCCAACCAGGGAACTAGTGGAAGAAATTATAATATAGTTTTACAAAATAAAAGCAAAAGTTACCTCTGCCCTGGAATCAGTTTCCGAGATCCTTTGCTTGATATCCCTTGCAATTGAAAAGAAAACCTCCTCCACGTTCAAATTTGTCTTAGCACTCTGCAAAAAATACTTTGCATGTAAGAAAATAGAAAATAGATGAAGCTGTGACGATTCCATTCTAGAAGCATATTTGCACTTACAGTTTCAAAGAACTTGATCCCATACTCGTCTGCAAGAGCTTGACCCTTGGAGGTAGGCACAGCCTGGGGAAAAAAAAGAAGAATGTCTTTCCTAATTATCATCAATGGAACACACAACGGAGGAATTGAATGAGGATCCCCAATGAAGCACTCTAAATTATAAGAAAGAGCAAGACTCCTCAACACTTCTAGGGTGAAAACTTGCAAAAAAAGGGCTCACTGCATGTTAATAAACTTGCAATCCAACCCACAACGTTAATGAAATAAACATTTCTTGCAGGTTGTAAGATACAGCACATACCCTTTTGCTCTCATCCATGTCTGCTTTGTTTCCCACCAGTATCTTGTTGACATTGTCAGAAGCATGCTGTTCAATGTTGCGAATCCAGTTCCTAATATCTGATCATAAAAAGACACTAGCTCTATCAGAGATTCAAGGATGTTGAACAATGGAAGAAAGACCCACAAGATGAAGGAGAAGTTCCACTATATCTGTAAGGAGATCTTTCACAAATTCATCTCGATGAAATAGGAAGCAAACAAGAAACAGATGTTGCTGGTTACCCACACACAAATACATGCAACACATATACTGAACAAATATCAAGCAACAAACAGGTATGCTGATTACCCACGCAAAAACAGAAAATGCAAGTAATACATGTTGACAATAAAAAAGTAGCAAGATTGGTAAACTATTAAGATTTCTTAAAATCTGAAGGCTAATGGTAAGGCGATAAGAGAATTTACTGTTGAAAGATGATTCATCAGTAACATCATAAACGAGCAAAATCCCCATGGCTCCTCGGTAATAGGCTGCAGAAGAGTATAAAGCACATAAGCAACTCTAGGCTCAAGGCTCAAATGTGCATTTATGGAAAAGACTGCAAATTTGAAAACAGAGAGAATTTGTAAACACCAAACACAAACCTGTTGTGATAGTTCGGAAACGTTCCTGGCCTGCTGTATCCCATATTTGTAGTTTAATCCGTTTACCATCAAGCTCAATGGTTCTTATCTTGAAATCAATGCTGTTTTAGAAAGGTACAGATAAAGGATCAGATTGATGCTCGAAAAAAATAGTTAAAATGGAGCTTCCAGCATTCAGCAAATGAAACATGATTGGGCTCTTAATTAAATATGTTGAAAATATGTCAACTAATTTGCATCATTCATATCCAGATCCTCTACCAAGGAAACTGCCTGGAATGGTCATGAGCACAACCAAAATGGGACATCAAATTTCTGAACTTCATTTGCATCACTACACTATAAATTTTTCACCAGTATCTGAAGAGCCAAAGATAATGAAACTAGCTAGTGACATGAAATCCAGTCACCCTCAATTTTCCCTTGTAAATCACATGAGCAAGCCCAAAGTACTTAGTATTATTAAACTACTCCACATTCACAAGTCCAAAAATGCTAAAATAGTTTCACAATAAAAAATTGGGAGAGTTGTCAGGAAAGCAAACCCGATGGTGGTAATGAAACTGGTTGTGAAGGAACCATCAGAAAAACGCAAAAGCAGACAACTCTTCCCCACACCTACAAAAACATTAACAAGAACTGGGATTTCAAATAATCATGAAAGAGGAAGAAAAAAACAGGACATAGTATGTAGATCAGCCCATAATGTCAGGATTGAATCCCACCTGAAATCACATAGATTCAAGTTACTTTTAAAGTCAGATACGAACTGGCAGGAAATGAGAACTGCCAGCAGATACCGATGTAAAATATTAAGGAGCGGAGCAACCTGGTGGAATTGAAAAATCTTTCAACTGGTTTACCTTAAAAAAGAATCCAATCAAAAATCAATCACTGATCGACATACAACAAGTGGGGTTGCTAACACCTGACTAGTATGTTTAATTTGTTCAGGAGTGAATATGGAATATGAATCCCTTTCAATTCCATTTCAGTACTGTTTTACTGCCAATAACATGGGTCTCTTGAGGTGGAAAAAAGATTGACCACTTCATCATGCACTTGTTGAGAGGGAATTCCCTCAAATAAATCTTGCGGGGTGAAGTTCAACAAAAGGGTAGCAATTTCACCAGAAAAATGAGAAATTACATTTCAAGTGAACTAAATAGCTTCCCTTTTGTGTTATTAACACTCTTATAAGTACATTCAACTTGAAATAAAATTAAAATATAAATTCTACTTGGAATTGGAAAGAAATTCCATTTCCAGTCTGCTCTCAATACTTGGGGAATCAAACATACACTTACTATTCTAAGAAACAAATAAGATAAAGGGGGAAACTTGACAAACTAACCTGTGATGCATTAAAAGCAAGTCAAGTCATTCAAGATCAGTGCAAAGAAAGAATCATAATTTGCCTAAAACTACTGCATCATGACAACTCAAATAAGTATTATTTTGTTCTCTTTAATCTCCAAACAGTAGCATCTACCAATTTCACCAAGGAATCAACATACAAGACTCAAGTTAGGGAGACAAATGAACCAAGCAGCCGGTTGCATCACATAGACAGCCAGAGTTACTACTTTGTCTTTAATTGCTAAACTCGATCCTAAGACAATTTTTTGGTAAAAAATTCTACCAAATCAGTAAAATGCATGCTTGGGGTATCTGCAGCTTCTCCTTAGGGAAAAGTTCTCCATCGCAGACAAATAGAAGGGTCATTTACAGGTACATATCTTCTCCATCAACAATGCAGGAAAAACCACAAAACATCTAGAATTCATTACCGCAATTCATTACCGCATACAAACTTTCTCCTCCCTGAACTCATCTTTTTTATTAACTTTAAACCACTTATCCACCCAGTTTTTCTTGATGATTTCCATTGCACCAAAAAGTTCAATGCAATCCGACAATTGGCCATTAGATGAGGTTGAATTTGGGCTACATGTAGCCATTAACTTGAATTCGAAGGTCAGACCACCCCACAGCAGACACTGGCAACCACTAGAGAATGATTCTCAATCTAACCCCCCTTGTGAAGATAAAATATTAATCTTTTTTTTTTTTTAATGAATCTGCATTTACAAATGCAATTGCAAACATGGATACAGCAGAGGTCAGCATCTCTAACTACGCAAAAAGTGTCGTTTCAATGAGGTCACTGCTTGGAAAAGGATAAGATCTAGTTGCATTTTATGGGAAGTGGGAGACCGGCCAAAGTGAATATTACTTTAAGTGTCCTGGGTTGCAATTTTGATGGTGCATGTATGTGTCCTGCTCACTACTATTTCATTCAAAAAAGGAACAGGATAGGGCCATCTCCAAAATCCTCTCTCAAAACCCCACTTCGATGGGGAAATTAGTTAAATAAACCAAGTCAATAATGATTCAATAAATGGTCCATCTCAGCATCACCAAATCTAAAACATGTAACGGATCTAAGTAAATAAATAAATAAAACTGCTTGAACACAATAGGATCAGACTTCAAAACATGAAAGGAAAACCTGTACCATGACTTAAAATTTGCCAAGGATGGAGACAGAACGGACAAAAAAACTTCCAGATTCTCTGATTGTTAAAAGAGCACAGGCATCATAAATGAAAAATAAAATAAAATAACATTCATCCGAGTACATAATGGAACTTTCAAGCTGTCATGAAGTTTCCTTAACGCTGCACACATCCTATTAAGACCAACTGCTACAAGCTCTGTGACCAATTAAAACACTTTACATTGCAGGTCCTGCTCACCCAAATTCAATTCACTAAACATACAAACACAAAATTTAAGGGAATGGCTCACAGAAACATAATAATAATAATAATAATCAATATCATCCATGCAATCCAACAGAAAGGTCACTGGCAATGCTGAGTGGAGCTATAAACATGACCAATGCCACTTTTGATGCAAATGCCTGTTAAAACCCGAACCCCACCTCACCAGATCACGAACAAACACCATTTAAGCAAATCCTCAAATGATTAGCCTCATACAGGTCAATATTCCTTAAATCCACCACGAAACCAAAAAAACAACAAAAAACCGTTTGACAAAACCATTAAAAAAAAAAAAACACCCTTAAATCACCGCATCACATTCCAAATCAAAACCCCAAAACAGAAACAGCGCCCTTCCAATCCAACAAACCCAGGATAATAGATAGAAAGGAAAAATAAACTAACCGCTATCCCCAATCAAGAGAAGCTTAATCAAGTAATCATAATCAGCACGGGCCCTTGCTGGCGGTGCAGCCATCGCTTGTTTTCTCTTTGAATTCAAAAAAGAAAGAGAAAAGAAAGAAATGAACAATAGAAGTCCCTTATAAATGAAACCAAAACGAGATCAAAAATCGAAAACAGGGAAAGAGAGATCACCTTCTTTTTAGGTTAGCAAATGAAAAGAAAGAGAAAGACTGTGTCCAATGCGTTTGGGACTTCTTGTCTCTCTCTCTCTCTCTCCGCGTAATATTACGTTTCCACTTTTCAAAGGATGTATTCTGCCAATGACAGTGAACGTGGACTTTTTATAAGATGGACTTGGTTGTATTAGATCCTTCCTCTTCGTTAAATGCTTAATCATTGTTAGATAATTAGATTTATAATTATATTCAATTGCGAATTATGCTCAGCTCGTTTTTGATATTATGTGAGCTAATGGTTGATTTTTATTCGAAAATATATTAAAATTTTAATTTTGATATTAATATTTTAAATTAATTTAAAAATATCAAAAAAATCAAATTTTAATATAAACAAGTAGCAGTTACTTAGCCAAGTCAGCTCTATTACTGAGCTATGCAGATTCTTTCTTTATTAATAAAATTAAATATCTGATCACAAACTTCGCCATCCTATTTTTTTTATTTTATTTTATTATAATGACTTGGTCCTTATACCTTTTGTTTTTTGGAAAACTTCTTGGTATTCTTATCATGAAAGTTAATTTTTCAAAATAAATTTATTATATTGGTTAAAAAATTATGTAAATTTGTCATACAATTGTACTGTGTAATATTTTCTTAGGATAATTTTTTCTAGATTCTTATTAAGAGGTTATTTATTTTTGTAT
>Ga0307510_10007997_pt1 | contig 12582 bp, 9 predicted proteins | sample 12_EM_MG_FD_207224 | JGI IMG/M metagenome (GOLD analysis project Ga0307510, IMG submission 207224) | Populus trichocarpa ectomycorrhiza microbial communities from riparian zone in the Pacific Northwest, United States - 12_EM | ecosystem: Host-associated > Plants > Roots > Unclassified | place... | reverse complement strand
AACATGTAGCAGAATGATTAGATAAACATGCATATGATGATGGGCAACGGAGGGTGAAGGTTGTGGTGGGTGGGATGATTGGGGTGGTAGAGCTATATGGTTGGGGAACAACGAGGAATGTAACAGATTTGGAAAGAAGGTGGTAGTGGGTTGGGTAGGGGGAGGAGCTGAAACCTTTGCAATATGTTCAGAATTATCAAATGGAAACACATCTTCATGAAAATGGACATGACGAGAGATATAAATGTGTTGAGATGCAATGTCAAAACATCGATAACCAAGATGCGATGAGCTGTAACCAAAAAACACACATGGAGAGGAATGAAAATCCAATTTATAGTTATAGGAACGCAAAAAAGAAACACAGAGACACCTAAAAGTACGCAAAAAAATGATAATCATAAGACCATTGAAACAAACAATCAAATGGAGATCTATCTGCAAGAACAGGAGTAGGCATGGATTTATAAGATAAACCAAGGTTTCAAAAGCGTAATTTTAAAACTGGAATGGTGTTTTACATTGCCAAAGAAGAGTAAGTCATGTTTCCACAATATGCCTATGACGATGTTCTACTATGCCATTTTGTTTATGAGTGTGAGGACAAATCAGACAATGATGAATACCAATGGTCTGAAAGAAATCAGACAGTTTGCGGTATTCACCACTCCAATCAGTTTGAACAGATTTTATTTTTAATGAAAATTAACGCTCAACGAGAGTCTGAAATTAATGAAAAACAGAGTAAACATTAGACTTGGCAACAAGAGGATAAAACCATATATATTTTGTGTACTCATCAACAAAGATAACAAAATAACGATTGCCATCCGATGAAAAAACAGGGAGCAGGACCCTATACATCATTAAAAATTAATTCAAGTGGAGCAGAAGTTTTGTGACCCGTCGATCCTAAAGACAGACACGATGATTTTCCTAGTGGACAACTTTGACATTAAAAATTAAGACGTTTGTTGTTACAAATAATCATATTTTTCGAGACTAATAATTGAAAAATACAAGAGGTAGGATGATGTAGTCGACGATGCCATAAATCAGTAGAAACAGAGATGCAGGGAGACCAATAGGCTTGAGGAACTGACATGATGGAATACCTGGACAAAGCATAGAGACCATCTTTACTCTGACCTGAGAGAATGACTTCATTGGTGTTGAGATCCTTGACATAAAACACAAAAGGGTGAAATTCAAAATAAACATTGTTATCGAGATAAAATTTCTGAACAGAAAGCAAACATTTCGTGATTGTATGAACATAAAGAACATTAGACAAAGTGAAAGAACGATGAGGTGTATGACCGATATGAGATATGGGAAGTCCCTTACCATCATCAACATGCAAATTATCATTACCGAGATATGGTTCTGAAGCAGCCAAGGTTGCAAGGTCAAGTGTAACGTGTTGATTTGCACTGGTGTCCGAAAACCAATCGACAATACCTATTAAGGAGATATTACGCAGCGCCAGATTTGCACTAGGTTGTTGTCCATAGCCCCGGTGCTGGAGTTGAGGGCAGTGAGGATCTGTATAGCTGAATGTTTGGCACAATTGGCTGCAAGGATTCTGCCCCCTGCTGCGTTGCCAATTGCCCTACCAATTACCTTGTATGTTGTCACTGGTGGAAGAGTTGTGGAGGCTGCGGAAATCTGGTATGGACGCTGCAGATCGGTTGCCTCTGCTGCTGAACTGGTTGGGACGCCAACCTCCATGGAAATGGCCCTTATTGTGACCAAAGTTTCCAAAAGATTGACGTTGAGAGATAAAGATAGAAGGAGGTATGTTGGGTGTGGGCAGCAAAGGGGCATTGATGGCAGCAGACCCCATGGATGGATGGGATGATTTGTGAATAAATTCATGCGTGAGAAGATGACTATGAAGATTTGCATACCGGAGAGGTTTGGCTTTGGTCACAAAGCTTGTTACTAAGTCCTTAAACTCTCCCTGAAGGCCGCAAAACACATGTAAGTTGAAATCCTCTAGCGAAATAGGTCGGCCAGTAGCAGCTAACTCATCAAACAATGCCTTAACTTTTTGTATAAATTGAGTTACCGATTTATCATCTTGTCGAAGATCTTGAATGGAGCCATGAAGTTGCACAATATGGGAGTTTGACGTGGAAGCTAGAGCTTGCTCAAATGTGCGCCAGACAGAACATGAAGTTTGGCAGCCGACAATAAGATGTAGAATTTCCATGGATAACGAAGAAAGCAGAGCACTCAGAATGAGTTGGTCCTATTGTTTCCAACGAAGAAAGAACTGATTTACCTGAAGAGAGGTACCATTGGTAGCAAGAACATGTAGAGAGGGGCAAGAGTTGGAGCCATCAACAAAGCCGCAAACTCCTTGGCCTAGGAGATACAACTTCATCCACATTCGCCACTAGAGATAATTGGTGTTTGTTAACTTGAAGGAGATGACTTGGTGAGTGTGGGAGAGGGAGACAATAGCAGTGGAAGAGGCGGCACAAACTGCATCAGAATAGGGCTGCAATATGGGAGTATTGTTAGGGTTGAAAAGGGCGTGACCACCAGCTGTGGGTTGTGGCCATGGCAGAACAGAGGTAGAGGAAGATAGTGATGCTGCGGCAGGGGAGGGAGCCAACACTGTCGATACTGCAAAAGGAGAGCTACCAAGGCTGGGAGGAGGAGTCCATTGCAAAGGGAAGAGGAAGTGTTTTAGTTTATTTAGGGCTATGATACCAAGTTGAGAATAATAGAATAGCTTAGGTTGTGCCGTAACCAACCTTTCCTCTATATGTGTGTGTGTGTGTGTGTGTGTGTGGCAGGACACGGCAGTAACTGTAGGAATCACAACATTGAAATAATCCTACATTAATTCCTATACATATATATATACATGTTATACATTCTATAATATTCGTAAACACAATATAGGAACATGACGAGGAATGGTTAAGGCATGTATGCTCACCATTATTAAGTAGGCACTCAGAGATGAGTTACGTGTTTCACAAATTTGAACTCTGACTCATAGTCATAGGGCAGACCATTAATGCCCCACCTAACTTGCATTGTTTATTTGTCTGATATAAACTATGATACTGATGTGTTTTCTAATTGTTGGTCTATCTAATGGTCAAAGTCGGTTTACTCCAATAGAATGAACCATAGCTTTATGGTCAAGTCTAGCCCTTCTAGAGTGAAAACATATAAAATGAAAAAAAAATCATCTTTTTATTTAATATCTGGAATACGTTTTGTGTATAAATTCATAATCTTATATATTAAAAGAAACAATATAATTTTTTTGGTTTTTTTTAATGTAGGTCAAGTTCTCATTGCTTTAATAAACTAGTTATTAAATCATGCAAAAGAAGACTATTTTTGTGATTTTTTGGTATGCTAAACTATGCAAATATGATTTATTTTTTAGAAACTTAGTCATATGCAAATCAATATATTTAAATGTATTTTTGGGAAAAAAAAATTTGTTGTTTTTGGAATAATAATAATAATAATAATAATAAGAAGAAAAAAATATTTTATTTAGTACCTGAAAAACGCTTCGCGTGTCATAATCCTGAATATTAAATATAAAAGGGTAAAAAAAATGAGGGAAAAAAAAGACAAATGCAAAATTATCATTTAAAAAAAATCAGTAATTAAATTTAAAAAATAAAGTTTTGTTTGACAAAAAAAATATTTAATATTTAAAAAATATCTCACATATAAGTTATAATCTCAAATATTAAATATAAAATTGTCAAAAAAGTAAGGGGCCAAAAAAAACAATTCCAAACTTATCTTTAAAAAAAAACATTTAGAAATTAAATTAAAAAAATAAAGATTTTTTTTCCAAGAAAATATTAATAATAAACAAAGTGTATTTTTTTATTAAGACGTATTTACTAAACACGCAAATCAAAAGGTGTATTTTTTCCTTTTTTGTAAAATTCTGTCAGACCGATTATGGTCTTAATTTTTTTTTTTTACAGAAAGAGGTCCAACCCAGCCATACCAGCTGGGCTCTGTGACATTTAAGTTTGGTCCAAATGGACCCTGAGAAAACAAAATGGCCCAAACTCCTTTTAAAACCACAAAGGACCAATCCATAAACAAAGTTTGAGGATTAAACCTTAAAAAAAAAATGGAAACCATAGAAACAAACACACAAAAATGATGCATACAAGTAATCTAGGAGTTCGTGCTTCAAAAGTTTGAGGATTAAACCTTCAAAAAAAAAATACATATTATGGGCTATTGGGTACTGTTTCGGGGCTGAAAAACAGAGAAAATGGTGGCTACCGTGAGGGAGAGAGGATGGCTAGGTCCTTTTTTATCAAATTGGTGGCTTCTTAAAGTTGCAGAGATGGTGGTTACCAAGGCTTAAACGGTAAGTTTTTGTTTGGCTGTGTTAACAATGGCTTCCCCTTCAGCCCCCTTGAGTTGGGTTTTCTGAGCCATTTTAGAAGCCAAGGACAAATGCTTTTCTAGCTCTGGAGCTGGAAAGTAAAGAATACAAGGCTTATTTTGATAGATAGAATAGTCTTGGATAGTGTTTTTGAGAAAACATTTATAGGTGTTTTCGGAGCAATTAAGGATTGAAATTTTGTTTTAGAGTGAAGTACAAGTGACAGGGTATAAAGGGGTGTGAAGTATGTGTGGTGTGGTAAAGAGGTGCGGTAGAATTTAGGGCTAAAAAATGCGCATAGGGCATCATTTTCTTTTTTTTTAATGGAAAAAAGATAATGAATAGTGAAATTATAGTCTTTTTTTTAAATTTGGTCCCTTAGAACTTTGCAATTGAACTCTAATTAGCCCAAAATCTTTCAAATTCCTTATAATTTCACCCTTAATCTTTTTGAATTGGACCCTCGAATTTTAGCACTTTTTACAAAGTGGTTCTTAGTCTCGGATTTCAACCTTAAATTTTGTTTTAAATTAAGTCTTTATTCAGCTCATCATGTCAACATACCTCAATCCGGCTATTCTTCTTTTATAACTCAAAGCTTATCTCTTTGTGTCCTAAAAATATCTTTGAATTTTAAATTTTTATTTTTTTCAAATAAAAAAGAAAAATATACAAATAATCTTTGGGAATCCAAAATTGAGTTATGACAATTTCCCTCCTTTTTACAATACTTATGGTATAGCCTTTTAAAGGACTTTAGAAAGTAAGTTTGTAAAGAAAAGAAAAGGGTGTTGGGTATTTGGGTGCTGGCCCTTGGTTCGTGATTGTGTAATGTGTATGTAGTCTCTGTTTGAGCGACTAGCTTGTGGTTCGTGATCGACTAACCAACCTATGCGTGAAAAATATTTAGGATTCTTCACGAATGGTCTCTGTTCGGGCGACTTGCCTGTATGTGAAAACTATACAAGATTTTTCATGAATGGTCTCTGATTGGGTGACCAGCCAGTGATTCGTGATCAGGTAATCTGCTCGTATGTGAAAAATATCTAGGATTTTTCATGAATTGTCTCTATTTGGACGACCAACTCGTGGTTCGTAATCGGGTAACTTGCTTATGGTGTGAAAAATATCTAGTATTTTTCACAGATGGTCTCCGTTCGGGCGACCAGCCCTTCATTCGTGATCAGGTAACCTGTTAGTGGTGTGAAAAATATCTCGAGTTTTTCACATATGGTCTTTGTTCGAGCGACCAACCCATAGTCTGTGATTGGGTAACCTGCTCGTGGTGTGAAAATATCCAGGATTTTTTTTCAAATATAGTCTTTGTTTGGGCGACCAACCTGTGATTTGTGATCGGGTAACTTGTCCATGAAGTAAAAAATATTTACAATTTTTCATGAATAATAATGTCTTGGACATTCCATGAGATTTTTGGAGCGTATGATGGTAGTGGAAGGTCATTTTGATAGAGAATATGAAAGTTATGGTGGTTTAATAGGTGTTGAACTAAAAAGCTAGGTGGTTGTGGTAATGACTTCAATTTGAAAAGGATGAAGTGGTGGAAGATTGATGATGGTAGATTCGGTGGAGAAGATGGTGGATTCAATTAGGCTTCAACTAGCCTCTATGACCATGTTTCACTGTGGAGCCAGACTATTTTTTGTGTAAAAAATGATGTTTAGGTTCTTAAATGTGGTAAAAAAAAAAGACAAAAAATGGTTATGACAAACTTGTAATCACGCTAATAAGGGTTAAGCCAATTCAAATTATCTCACCAAACTCGCGGCCTATATCATGTGATTGGAATAACTCGATAAAAAACTAAAAAAAATTATAAAGCTCTTTAAAAAAAAATCATGTTAACTTTTTAAACTCGTGACCTGAGTCATTAGACCAGAATCACCCAACCTAGAAAAACCATGAAGTCCAATTCACAATCAATCATTTATTGAATAATGAAATTGAAAAAAGAATCTCAATTACACAAAAGGATTTTAAAAAATAACAATTAAAAGAAAGAGAATACAAAATAAATTTTATTTTTAATTGAAGGGTGAAATTGAAAACAAATTAGTAAAAGGACAAAAAATAAAAAATATGAGGATTAAATTTGACATAAAAAATAAAAACTATGCTGTAATTAAAGAGTGAAATTGAAATGAATAATAATTTTTACAAAAGGATGAAGAAAAAAATTAAAAATCAAAACAATGAGGACCAAATTGAAAAACATAATACCAAAAATTTTAATTGAATGATGAAATTGAAAACCAATAAAACTTTTATAAAATGACCAAGGTAAAAAATTAGAAATTCAAAGAATGATGACCAAATTGGAGAATATAATATTTGATAAATTAGGATTCAAAAATAAAATTGAAAACAAATAAAATTTCTACAAAATGATAAAGACAAAAAATGAGAAATCAAAATAATAGGGATTAAAGTTGAAATACTAACAACCAAAAGGACCAAGCTATAATATCCGGGGGAGGAGAGAGAGAAGGGGGGAAAAAAGCCCACATGCGACACGCATCATAACAACATGAAGAGGACATGGTAACACTTTTAATAACACGACAAAATGATATTTTTTTTAACATTGAGAGGCATCACACATGCCACCCAAAGAGTGTGGGCGTCTCTCACGCGCTCCTGAATGTGCCACTGAGCTGACTTTCTAATTAAAAAAATCTTTGTAAAAAACAAAAACACCTCTTGACCTTAGGCTTAAATATTTTTATTTTAAATTTATTTTAATTGTTTTACTATGCATTTTAATTGTTTATGATTTTTTATATTTGGTTAATTATCAAATTGCCTCTTTACTTAAATTATAATAACAAAAAAACCATTGTGAAAATACAAAAATACCCCTTTACACCAATTTTTTTTCTTCAAATAATATTTTAATTATTTTATTATACAATTAAGATGAAAAAATATTTATTTATCCCCGTTACATTATAAATAACAAATGCTCCTAAATGCCAAGACAAAAATACCATTATATTATACTACTATTCTAATAAACAATGCTTGTGGGTTCGAAGCTACATTGTTAGGTTTTTAGATGAGTGTTTCTACATTTTCAATTTTCCAATTACATGAACAAAACCCCAATCAGGTTAAGGATGTTATATGTAATTTATGCACAGCGAGGATGCGAAATGTTAACATTAAGGTTGTACGCAATTTACCCTTTTAGTGTTCTAGGGATTTGCAAAGTTCCTTTGCCCTAAAGAAATCAAAATTATTCATACACAAGGGAGATAACAGTACAATAGGAGCATCCAATCATCAAAAGAAATGAATTCTAACCAGTTTCAATTGTGGCTTCAAAATCAAAGGAACCCCTAGAAATGCAAAAAAAATCGTTAAGCAAGCAAACAACAAAGGGAAGTGGTAGTCTGAATTGCAGATGAAATATGAGACAACATGCCTGGAAATTGCCAAGTACTTTATTTTTCATGTTTCAATAACAGAGTTGCAACTGAGAGTTGTAGTATGGCATAGCACAGGACCAGAACAAACTCAAGCACCACAATGGGACTACACTACGTTTCTGAACATGGAATATAATAGCTTAAATAAAATACTAGTTGTTCGTGATTGGAACATGATCCAAGAATCTTAGGTTGATTTGGTGTAAAGGCGGAGTCCAAAGGCCAAACCCAATATGGCAAGAGGAACTAGGAACTGGAGGAGCTTGATAATGAACTCGGAGGTCTTATCTTGATTGTAGTGAGGCTGCTTTGGAGTCCTGTACTTTGTTTTCTGAGGGACAGTCGAAGCATCGATATCTCCAATGCAGTATTCGCCCATCATTTCTCTGGCACTATCACTATGACCGACATCTTCAAAATCATCAGTTGCATCCTGCCCTGCAAAAGAAAGATGAGAAGTATGAGTCCGCCTGGTGTAATTAATGAACTAAAAACTACAGAATATGCTTCAAATGGCCATAGTTAGGGCTATACCTGTAGAAGACAACAAAACCTCATCTCCACCAGGGTGGTCTTCCATGAACTTTGTCACATCATAAACCTGTTCCAACCAACAAAGATGGCTCAGAGATGAGTACATTGTTAGAAGGATGCATTGTTTTTCTCAAGGGGAAACGTTTGAATTTGAACAGCAAAATAGATTCATGCAGTTAGGAGAAAGGTCTTCCATTTGCTATTCCTTCCATATTTTGGATATGGAACAATGTGCTCCTACCAAACCATGGAAGAATCAAAAGATTCTCAATGATTACAACATGAGAAAAGGCTTCTTCTGTTAGGCAGTCAATACAGAATAAAAAATAGAGCTCTGAAAACTAAATATCAAAACTACACCGAGTTTATCAACCTACCTCATGATACTGCTGGTTCTGAATACCCCTCCCATACCCCACTTCCTCTTCTCAGAAGCAATACCTTTGTTTCAGCCTTTATTTTGCTGTATATACTAATCTCTATCATAACCTTTATTTGGTAAAAGCTAACACAAAACAGAAAGAGCGCAGTTGCATGTCTTATTCTGCTTTTATATGCAAATTCCATAGTTTTCAATTATTTAATCAGCCCTAGATGAAGGATTTAAATATGTGCTTTCAGGAAGGCCCATAAACTTCATTGTACGGCATCGGGATGAATGGGAAAGAGAAATGAGCAACACTAACAATCCCCACCCCCTGGTTTTCACTTCACGTGTTGATTCAGAAGTATTTAAATTCCTATGAAGATTCAACTTTTGGTACATATAACTTGCAATTATACCAGAAAAAATTGAGAAAGATATTGCAGTCGAACGTCTTCTTAAAGCAAAGACAGTTTAAAACCATGCAAGGCATGGTCATTTTGTTTTTCTTTTTTCTTTTTCATTTGATAGTTTCCTTGGCATGTCCCCTATATTATGTCCTAGATTGCAAAGCATGGACGATGGATGTAATAATCGTGCTGGAGCAGCAATGGTTGCAAGAGTTTCAGACACAATTCAATTCCTATTTACTTCCACACTGAGAAATACAAAAGCCTGATGAGATTTACTTCAAAACAACCAATAAAAAACATAGAATACATTTAGCAATTTGGAGCATTTCATAACTATTTAGCACTATAAAAAAATGTTTTGAAATTTGGCAGCTAATATAGAATCCCCCACATAACTGAATGACTAATGCCATGATAAAGCATGTACTTTCCTGCCTAGCCACATGATCTGGTAGTAGAATAAAGTAACTACTGGCAACCTTCCATTCTAGCCGAACCATCAAAAAATCACATGAATGCAAGATTTCATAATTCTAATTATTAGTTAGTCCCATTGGTGGTGCACTATCGAACTTCAAAGGAATCAAACACGATAAACAGCAATGAGATCCACAAAGACAGACACGTAAAACCAAATGAAAAGGCACAGGAACCAGAAGAATAGTTGAATATCAGAAGAATGAGTCAAAACCAGGTCTGAACCTGAAAACTCAACAAATCTAGGATAGGAAGTCGGAAATAACTAAAATCACAGGAAACATAACAACTTGGTCTCACCCATAAAACAAGATCAAATCAAAAAACAGCTAAGTCTAAGAGTACCCGAAAGACAACCACATGCAAAGATCTCAAATTTCCTCACATGGGTCCAAGAGATCAAACCATAAAATCCACAAAAGAGCAAGAAAGAACAAATCTTTGAAGAGAAAAACAAGAAAACTCAATAAAAGATCTCACCTTGCCATTGATAATAAGCCAACAGTCTTTATGATTGTTGTGCACAGTCACTTCTTCAAAAGTGAAAACTTTGCCATCGCCACCCATCTCCTTTTTCTCAACTTTCTCTTGATGGAACCACAAAGTTGAAGGGACTGGCAAAGATACAGGCTCAGGGGGCTCAGCTTCAAGTGTCAAAAGCAGGTTGGTGGTATTTGATTAATAGCTTGAAAAAAGAGATAAATCTGTGGGCCAAAAAACCAAAGGAGGCCGTGTGTACCACACCACCCACTAAGAGGAATGAAGTCAAGAAATGGAGCAGTACTTTAATGGTGGCAGTGAGGGTCATTAAATAAATTATATTTTCGGTCAGAAGTAGGTGCATGAGATGGGGTGAGGATCTATTGACTTTTTTATTTGTTTGGTAACAATGGTTTTCAACATTGCATTTCTTTCTCTTGGTTTCCCAAGTAATTTCATTGATAAAATCATTTACTTATAGTTTGTTATGTTTGAATTTTTTTTATAAAAGAAATGATTGTATCTTATTGTGTAATTCATAATTTTATTATGAATTATTATCCAATATAGAGAGAGGATTAATTCCGGCTCCTGCAACATACAAAAAGTGGTGCATGAAAAATAAAGAATATTACATTAAACAATTCGTATAAAAATTGTGATTTCTCACCATCTATTGTTAAAAATATTTTGATATATTTAGAAGGTTTTTTTTTTTTTTCATCACAAGATCCCTTAAGGTTTGGACTACATGATAGAGGTAGTAAATGAAATGCAAAGGATTTTTTTTTTATTTTGGTCTTTGAAAATCTTGAGTTTTTTTTTAATTTTAAATTTTATTTTTTAAAATTAAGTTTAGTGGATATTAGATTTTATAATTTATTTTGATTTTCTTTATATGGAGTTACTCCGATCACATGACTCAGGTCACGAGTTTCACATGTTAACCGTATTGACTTGAGTTATTTTTTATCAGTTTTTTAATTAATTTTTTTTTCAGTTTTATCCTTTAACATTGGATTGATTGGAAATTGAGTTTCATAATTATTTTTTATTTGTTTTTTGTGGGGTTATCACGGTTTCATAACCTAAGTTGCGAATTTTGTGGGTTAGCCAAGTTGACTCAAGTTTTTTTTTAATTGAATTTTTTTTCAATTCCATTATTTAATGTTGGGTTGATTGTGGATTAAACTTTATAATTTTTTATGATTTTTTTCTATGAAGTTATCCTAGCCTCTTGACCCAAATTTGCCAGGTTAACCATAGTTGACTTGGGTTACTTTTTTATTTTTTTTCAAATTAATTCTTTAACATTGGATTGGGTTGATTGAGAATTGAACTTCATAATTTTTTTAATTTTTTTTCCATGAGGTTATCATGGTTTTATGATCCATGTCGCAAGTTAGGCTAGTTGACTCGGGTTTTTTTGTTATTTTTTTATTTGAATTATTTCCAATTTCATCCTTTAATATTGAGTTGATTAGAAATTAGGCTTCATGATTTGTTTTGGTTTGCATTCTATGAGGTTATCCTAGTCTCATGATTCGGGTAACATGTTTGGTCGGTTGACTCAGGTAGTTTTTTGTGTTTTTTTTTTAATTTTTGTATTTCATCCTTTAATATTGAATTGACTAAGAATTAGGTTTCATGATTTGTTTTGGTTTGCATTCTATGAGGTTATCCTGGTCTCATGATTCGGGTAACATGTTTGGTCGGTTGACTCAGATAGTTTTTTGTGTGTTTTTTTTAATTTTTGTATTTCATCCTTTAATATTGAGTTGACTAAGAATTAGGTTTCATGATTTGTTTTGGTTTGCATTCTATGAGGTTATTCTGGTCTCATGACTTGGGTCACGTGTTTAGTCGGTTGACTCGGGTAGTTTTTTGTGTTCTTTTTTTAATTTTCTTTATTTCATCCTTTAACATTGGATTGATTAGGAATTGAGCTTCACAATTTTATTTTGATTTGCTTTCGATTGGGTTATCTGATCTCATGACTCAGGTTTATTAGGTTAACCCAGGTTAACTCGGCTAACTTTTAGTTGAATTTTGTTTTCAATTTCATCATTTAACATTATATTGATTGATAATTGGATTTAATAATTTTTTTATTTGCTTTCTATAGGGTTACCAGGGTTTTATGACCTAGAAAGTGAATTTAGTTGGTTAACCCGAGTGGATCTAATATATTATCATTTTAGTATTTCAATAAAGTTGTCGTCTTAGTTTTTTTTTGTAGTTAAATTATATTTCTATCGGTCATCTAAATTGTTTTTAATCTTACCAAGCCGATTAAATCATCTAAAATCAATCCTCATATAATCTAAATCTTTTCTACTAAAAAAACATATTAACAACACTTTAATATTTTCTTACATTTAAAAAATTTAATCTAATAAACAGCATAGTGCGAACAATGATGTATTCCTAATAAACTAAAAACTCATTAGTAAAAATTATATTAAATTCAAACAG
>Ga0307510_10007996_pt1 | contig 12582 bp, 12 predicted proteins | sample 12_EM_MG_FD_207224 | JGI IMG/M metagenome (GOLD analysis project Ga0307510, IMG submission 207224) | Populus trichocarpa ectomycorrhiza microbial communities from riparian zone in the Pacific Northwest, United States - 12_EM | ecosystem: Host-associated > Plants > Roots > Unclassified | place... | reverse complement strand
AGTTCCGGGACCGAGAGAGAGGAGTAATGGGACCCATAGAATGGGTTAGTGTCAAGGTGAAGGACAGTTTTTCCAGAAGCAGAAGCTGCAGCAGCAACAATGCATTCTGCTAAACCAGTGCCCACAGCAATCAGGTCGAAGGTAGTTGGTTCAATTTGCGGATATGGTGGGGGCTCACCCATGGTCGCACTGGAGAGGAACAGTAGATTTACTGCTGTAAGTGAACAAGTGAGTAGCTAAAAATCACCTGGCACAAGAAGCAAGAGAAAAAAAAAAAAAGTGTAATCAAGGATGATCAAGAAGTGAAGTTTTTGCACTTTCTTTTAATATTTGCACACCAGCAAAAATGACGTGGAATTACCTGTACATCTACAAGATCTGGGGTTTTTGTTCTAAAAGATCTGAGGTATTTTTACGGTGCTTCAGGGTTCATATTCATGTGCTTATAAATATTTGTTTTTAAAAAAGAATTAAAAAATAACATTAACGCGTTTTCGGTGAAGTTAGCATCAATTTTTTTTTTCATTGCGCTTGGATTTTAACAATTAGTTCAATATATTTTCTAGTTTTTAGGAATTAATATATGCCTAAAGTGATATTTTTAATCTAAAAGTAAATTTAATAATAAGTTGACATGTTTTCTTCAGGTTAGTATCATATTTTAAAAACTTGAATTTCAGGTCAAATTCTAACATGAAGTTTTTAAATCTAGAATAAGGTCAATAATAAGTTCGTAAGTCTCCTTAGGGCAGGGACCAACACAGGTTAAGCTTAGTATTATGTTCAACTTTTTATTTTTTTAAAAATTAATAATAAAAAAGAGTTGGGAAATAATAAAAAAAATAGTAACATGTAACTAAAAATTTCAGGAATTTTTTTTTAAAAAAATCCATTGAAATTTCAGCAGAGTTTCTCTAGGTTCCAAGTTATCCACAATATCATATTTACATTTTTTATATCATTTCACAACCCGATCCAATCATCCTGAATCTCAACCAAACTTATCATCATCAACATAACACATTTTATTCAATAATATTACAAAATTCAAATTCACAAAAAAAAAATACATAATTCAATTGTTATATATCATCATTGCATAAACTATATCATGTGTAATAATTTCATATAATGAAATTCAAGTGAAAGATTCAATTTCAACTATAAACATGCATGGTTAAAGTAGATAATTAGAATTACATCATTAAATTAAAGTCATACATCCGAATTTACATATCAATATTATATTTTAAGTTTAGAAAATAATTGTCTTGAATGACAACATAATTACATAGCAAAAAATATCTAAACTAAGATCACTTTTAACGTGATCTCGATGGACCTGAAAATAACAAATAACATGTACATATAAATATAAAAGGTAATAACAACAATAATAACAACGATAGGTAATAATTTTCATGGCATTTCTTTTGACACATAAAATTTAGACATAGACTTCTTTACAATATGCATTTTTCATTTTGAAAATCACAACAAGAGTAAAATGACTTGAAAGTTAATTGATGATCTTGTTTTTTTGGAATAACTAATTAACAACTCTTATTGTATTTTCTGGAAGTTAATTGTTGATACTAATAAATTTCATTAATATAATTAGTTTTTTTTTTACCGGGTTACACTGAAAAATTCAGCTTGAAAGTGATTACATATTAGTGAGAGACAGTAACATGGATTGAGGGGTCTCTAGCCTGAGACGAGGGATTGACTTGGCCGATTATGGTGATAGAAAAATGAAAATGAAGAGCTTCATCGACATTTTACCACAGCTTCTGAGGAAACATTCCTTGGACTCTAACTAACAAAGACAAGGTACGAGGGAAAAAGTTGATCGGATGGGAAATTTATCAATGGAAGAATCTAGCATTCATCATTACGGTATGCAGATCTCTTAACAGAAGACTAATTATTTTGAACCTTGTTTAGCTCGACCGGCCTTGCCGATTGAATCAAAGCCTAGCCTTAGATTTTATTTTAAACCTGTTTGAAAGTTAACCTTTGTAAACACAAACTGACAGACCAAACGGGATAACCCAATTTCAAGAATAGTTTTTATTTTTTTTCCAAAACATCATTATAAAGCTGACCTGACGTATGATGAAAAACAGTACTGTTGGCCGTAATTATAAGGCCGGCTTTGCAAGAAAACTACGTTGCTGCAAGCCTTATCATTCAAATTACTTGATCTCCCTATAATTATGAGACGGTGCAGTTCATTATGTGGCAGGCAGTCCATGCACAAACCACCATGTAGGATGTGTTCTACCAGTGGATCATGAGAAGGAGAACAAATTCTCAAGAAAATATTCTGCATTAAACAGCAATTCTAGAAACAATTTCTATTCTCTTTGATCGAATGAAACAAAATGGATAAAAAAAAAAACAAAATTTCCTCATTGAAGATGACATCATTCTAGTTAAGCGGGGGAATAATTAGATAGATAAATAGAGGGGGGGAAGAACTACACTAGCTTGTAGAAATATTATTAACTCATGATTAATGATCACTATTAGCAGTAACCTAAAAAAATTTAATGCTGAATGGGGGTTAGTGGATCCTGGGAAATGAAGCTGAAACCAAGATTCCAACAGCATATATACAAGGGGTTGATGGTAGGGTACAGTAGAGCGCAGCAGTTTCATGTTGGTATTAGAGCCAGTATTTGCGTCTTTATTCTTCCCATGCACATTTGTATCTCTCTATATATTGGCAGATTTTGTGGACAGCATGGATGCAAGCTAGTAACAGCAGAATCAATTATCTGGGCCACATCAGATGGGGGATACTGTCGTTCAGTGCATGTCTGCGTATTATTAAAACATGATGAGCATGATATTATAGGAAATCAACGGGAGTGAACATTTTCCATCCAAGAGAGAGCACGGTGGTACAAAATGTCCAAGTTACCTGTATCATGAGCAAAGCAGCGACACATGATGATATGAGCTCTGAAGGAATTGCTGTCTCAATTTTTTCAGAATCATTTGATTGAGGCCCAGATACATTGCAGTTAACCTGAGGCTCTGGTGTGCTGGGAATCAACTGATTTTGAAGGCCTAAACCGGTATTGGCCTCCTCCTGGGACCTGATCATTTGTGCCCTAGATTCTGATCCCAAATGACTTCTATCCATAGAATCTAATGCCTCTCCGATTCTCGCAAAGGCATCTTCCCCTTCTTTCATGGATGAAATTGCCTGCAATAGTTATTGCATCACTAAGTGATAACTAGATAATGGATGCATGCCTCTGGTTAATTCTATAATGAAGAGAACATCAAGCTAGATATATTACTAGCAACCAGCAGATATAAGACAATGAACCTCCAGATAAGTATCTAAGAGGACTTGAACATGAGTTCGCTCAAAATTTAATATATTTTTTTTAAAAAAAGTTCCCAACAGGCCCAACTTAGGAATTGCTGAGTTCCATCTAATGGGTTGCGTAACAGGCTCAGTCTGCAGCACCAATCACCAACGAGTATATAATGAGTTGCAGAGAAATGGAAGAACCATCAATCTTATATTGATATAATGTATGAGAACCACAGAATTTTGTTTTCAAGATTAAATGGATGGTCATGATTAAGGGATCATAGAACCACTTTCATCAGTAATAGCAGAATTAAAAAATGATTACATTCAGAATTTCTGCAAACACATTTCAGATCGGTGTGCAGGCATGGAAGAGTGAGGAGAGCAAGAAGACTGAATGTGAATACCTGGACAGCAGCATCTACCATAATATGTGCCTTTAATCTCAACCCTCTAACAATCTCGAGAACAGCAGATCCTGAATCTTGAGAAACACAAGAACTTTGCGGTCTTAGCATACCAGAGAAACAGGAATTGGCTGGAGGTTTCAGCCAAGCAGGCACATTGAGTAAAGCAGAAGAGGCCTGTCAGATATATAAAGTGATTAGAGGTTGAAGCAAGATTGCAGCACATAAATCTGAAAGTGAACATGCAAATCATATACAGCGTGAGTGCAAATATAAGCAAGGCACATGACTGGCCACTGGCTTCCTTTAGTTGTACAAGTACTGTGCCCAAGTGCTTCTTGAAAGGTTCAGAATCTTTTAAAGAGTTATCTCCATTTTTTGGGTTTTCCATTACATCATTATTTGTGTTTTTAAGCAACACCAACCACAATTCCTATAATTATAAAACAGGGGAAAATATGGTCACAAACTTGATGCAAATCCAAGGCAACTCCATTTGTATACAAGATCATGAAGAAGTACGGTGTTGAATCAAGTATTAAGGATAAAAATGCTAGCACTGCAAAAGCCAGGAGACCAAAATGGTGAGTGCACATTATGATTTTATGTTGTGCTCTTCCAAAGGAAATGCCTAGCCAGCTTAATCGGTGGTGTGTAATTTACAATCCAAATCCCAAAAGACAATAATGAGGACAGTCTGAAAATGGAAGGAACATTGAGCCAAAACCGGAAGTGTTGCAGAATTAAATCATAGACCAAAGAAAAACAAATCCTCCCTGTAAAATGGCAGACAGTGACAACCATCTGTGCCATAACTGAGCATCACAAGTATTGCAGGTTGTTCAACTGAATATAGCAGGTTGCATATAGCTGCATCTTGTACCTTTTTATCAAGAGCACAATTCAGCTCAGACAGAGCTCGAATATCATATTCCTTCAGTTGGATCTGTGATACCCTAGAAGGTTGACCACAGGCTCCTTGTGCATTGACAATGTCAGTGGATGTTGCCTTGGCAAGAAGGTTGGCAGGGTTTGCCTCAACCTGAATAAAAGTAATCATATTGCTTGAAAATAACAAATTTTGTAATACCGTTATTCTGAAGTTTAATGGATAGCTATTCTTACTTGTGCCTGCTTCATCAAAGCATTCATGGGACTCTGTGCATTCCTTAGTTTTTCAATTGCAGTGAACTCTCCGATGCTTGACTTCCCATTCACTGGCAGTTCCTTGGGCAGAACAGAGGTTTTCTGTCTCCTAAGAGCTTCTGGCATGTTATCCAGCGGATTTGAAGGCATGCAATCTATATCCTACAGTAAAATATTTATTGTCATTGTTCTGAAGTAGGAGAGATGACTGTGCTAGTTTTTAAAGGAAAAAAATAAATGGAGGAGATGTCTATTCCTAGAATAAATTCTGCAGAAAATATATTTCCTTCTCAACATGACTTGGGAACAAAATGGATGAATCATTAGCGACTGAATCATGAGAGGAAAAGTAGAAGAAAGGCACAAGTTGGAAACAAAACAATAGCAAAATTCAAATAAATTCTTAAGAAGAAATTTTACTTAACTAAACAAGACTGTTTGGAGACATTAACAATTAGGACATGAAATTTGCTAAATTACACTTCCCAAAAAAATAAAAGTAATTTAATAGCTCTTAACTGCCTAACAATTACAAATAGCTTATAGAAGCACAAAAGCTCAAACATCAGGAGGATTAAAGACCATGAAAGCTTTATAATCCCAGCCAATAAATCATAAGTACTAACCAGAAATTGAGTAACCAATGACTTGCAGCAGAACCAGTATGACCCATGTTACGGGCTACAACCACTCATCTTTGTAGTCAATAAGACTCTTGGCATTACAGCAAACTACTATGAAAATTGATCATTTTTCACTTCATAAACTAGGATGTCGTAAGGTTTCTGGGGCACAATTCATAGAGGGCAACCAAATTGATTGCTGCTTGTTATTTTACAAACCAATGAACTATGAGCATAACATTTGAAGCCAATTTCTGAATCAGCACAGCATAAGTAAATTCTACCAAAACTTAATAGAATATTCAAGTCTTTCACATTGTTCCAACTTCCAAAAGATATTTTCAAATGCAAACTATTTATGCCACTGAAAAAAGCAAAACACAAATAACAAAATCTGAAAAACTGTAAACAACACATGAAAGTAAGAAATATAACACACATAAATTCAAGAATGCAATTACCTTGACAAATTCAACCCCTAACTCAGCACGGTCAAACTGAACCCTGCACCGGTCATGATCCACGGTGAGCACACTTCCATCATGAAGATCTCTTGTTTTGGGATGAATAGCAATTACTCGCTGTCCAACTGATAAAGGTCTTGCTAAATCTGTTGGAAGTCCTTCCCTTAAACCAGTACGAAGCTCCATATAATGTTTTCTCACAGATTCTCTATATTGCTGGAGTTTCTCTCTTTCTTCGTGTAAAAAACGCTCAGAAAACCTCCGAGGTTTGCCAAGAGAACTGCATAAAGAAGAAAGTCACATTAGTTTACGCTCCATGAATGTAGCTATAATATGCTTGACAGAGATTGAAAAACAAAACACACCTTCTTATGACACCCCATTCTACTCGAGTCAGCCTTGGAATGTGCCCAAGTCCAACATGATTCAAATATTCAACAAACTCCCTTCTAGAAAACCAAGGGTAGTCAACTGCACTGTAAAACCATTCATATGTACACCATCTGCGAACCATAGGAGATGATACTACACAAGAAAGCTTGTCCTGTAATTCCAGAAACCAATAAGAACATCTGTAAATGAGACTCTAATAATTGGTAAACTATGATAAATAGAATTACACATGGAGGACTTCACCTTTAGATGGGTTGCTTCATCTTGTAGGGAGATGGAGTATTTACTAATTTGATTCTTCAGAACGTTCACCTTTGGAATCATTGCTCTCTTTAGATCCATCTTGCGTCTACTTGTTTTTCTGGTTGGTAAGATAACTTGGCTTGCAACAGGAACTTGTTCAGTTGACGTTGCTAGATCATTTGATATAGTTTTCTGATCACCACTGAAAGAACCATCTGGCAATTTTAATGATTTCAATTGTTTTGAAGGAGAAGAAATTTGAGCACTGTGTTTTCCTTTAACCACAGATGTATTCTCCTCTTCATCCAGAACCTGTGCCAGGGTTCATATGGAATGGAGTCAAACACCAATTATGACCAAAGAGAAAAAGAAAGAGCAAGGAATAACCAGCGACACTAGTATCTAACAAATTCCAAACATGTTTATGCCTTCAAGCATTCACATGTCCATTTATGTAGAGGGAAAAAACTAAACTTTCATTAGCTGGGACCTGATGAATACACCTAAACCAAAGCAATCAATAACAGTTGTGTATCAAAATTGCAAGGGAAATTCAAACAATAAATCAAAGCATGCTAACAGGTATTAATGAATGAATGAATGAATGAATGAAAGAGTTACATGAACAAATGGGTATACCTTTGCTACCAAAGCCTCGCGTTTTCTTTTCAGCATATCATTGCTGATGGACTGAGGCCGTTTATTTGCTTCAGAGACTGATTTAGCAGAACTTTGTGGATATCTTCCGAGCTTAGATTTTCTTGAGGTTGCACCCTCAACATCACTTGTTGCCTTTTCTTTCTGCCTTGAGAATTTAGTTTTATCTCTATGATGACTAGTAGATGCAGATTCAGGTATGCTACTCTTGTGGTCCCCATTTTGTGTGGTTCTTTCGTCATCCAACAGGCAAGATGATTCTAAAACAAATATTAAAAGAGAAAAAAGAAGGATTTATATTTTAAGCACATATGAAAAGGAATAGCACCTCAGCTACAACAAACTAAGACCTATATGCAGCGCAGACCAAAGCATAAAGTATGTCAAAATAGATTGTAATCCTTTTATATTAATAAAAGAAAATAACCAGTTTGCCAATATCTGCTTACAATCATTTAGAGAAGCCAAAACTTCATAGAAAAAATCAATGCAGAAACAAAATGCAAAATGGAACCATAAGAAAATGCAGGAGAACATTTAATATTTACCCAATATGCAACGTCAAAATATCAAATACATGAAGTAGATATCACAGTCCACTTGATAACATATCCCTTAGACATCCTCCTCGTCCCTTTTACTCATAACATCATGTGTGTATGCGTGTGCACATGCACCTGCATGCTTGTGTGTGTGCGTGTGTGTGTGTGTGTGAGTGAGTGAGTGAGAGAGAGAGAGAGAGAGAGAGTAACATTCTTCCAAAGATTAAAGAAACAAGGGAAATAGGAAGGGAAATAAGACAAAAGTAGTGATCTGTTGTTTCAGCTGAAATTGAAGAATACAAAATTGATTAATATTCTACATTAGGATTTCAGTATAAATATTTCTAGGAATGATTTCAGCAGTAAAGTTTTCTTGAAATTATCATCTCTAACAAAGCAATATTGTACAATAATTCAGCATGCAAATGGGATGTTGTTTGACAAGTGATGCAATGTTACTAAATTAATTACTCATTGTACTTCAATATATTTTGTCATTTCACACAAGTATGTACAGAACCAGAGATGCATTTAACATTTACCAAATTCCATTGCAGAAACAAGAGCCAACGTTTGAAGACCAATCAAGTCAGCAGGTTCATCTGCAAATAAATAAGGAAAATGTAATACATCAGCTGTGGGAGTACAAATGGTTGGATAAGTTCGTTATCATTGACATATCATGAACATTCTACAAACTTAACAGGATTACAGCTAGGAGAAGCAAATCAATTCACAAGTTAAAAACTGTCACGTGTATTTCCCTCTAGTTTTGCCCCAACAACAGGTTACGCAATGATTATCACTACTTCACCACCCCATGCATTGGTGAAAGTTGAAGTCAGTTCTAGATCTCTGGTAACTCTTCCGAAAGATTTACCAGCTATGCTAATTGGTAGAATTTTCTTGAATGGCTTGATCATTCAACCAAACCAAGTGCCAGGATGTGAAGAGGAGGGGAGGGAAAATATTGCATCATAAAACAACAGTTTATATCGCACCAACCTAGTGATAGGAGATAAGTTCACTTAACCAGGAACCCTCTCCAATACCTAAAAAAGGCTATCCAAGCTATCAATGATATAAAAGAGTTGATAATCAGGTCTGATCTCACCTTTCAAAAAGTTGCTTCTTCAAAGACAAAATCCAAAGCATATGAAGTTATAAAAACAAGCCCACACTCATTACAGTTCTCCAAATAATCCTCCTGAATGATAATCCTCCAATAGACTCCAAATAATCAGGACATGGTCCAAGCATTAACTATTAATAGAGCCATATTAAAGGAAACAACTTTCCTGAGTTCCCACAAATTTCTTTTTAAGACAGAAACTCCATAGTCTCCACTATAAGCATCATCCTCGTTGTATATTAGTTTGTAATCTGAGAATTGAATTCAAGAGCCATATCTTCCCATAATCTTGGGCAGACTTGCTGTATTGAATCCCAAATCCCTAACAAAACACCTAACCAGATAACTTCAAATACACAAATGTCAACAGAGGAAAAAATACAAGGGCCATAACAAGATTTACAATTCTTAGGAGATGTAGCACAAATTTCACTCCAATGCAAGGGCAAAAGACTTCATAATTCACAACTTCAGAAGAAAATGAAACTGCAATTCTAAAAAGTCTTTTGATTTAACGAATGATGATCTCAGATGAAACATGCAATGAAGTGACTATATAACTCTCGCCCATGAAAAGGAAAGATGATTGCCAATCCATAACACTCAAGATCAAGTGTGAAAGAACAGAATTACCGTCTGAAAAAAGTTTCTTGCTTCTCTTCCTTTGGCTCCGGTGAAAGGTCTCATCAATTTTTGCATTTGACATCTCAATTTCAACTTTTCCCTTCAAAGTGCTGGCCTTTTGCTCTTTTTCAGTGCCACTGCACGCTTCTCCACCATCATCAGACTGACTGTTCCCAATCTTCTCAACTTTAATTTTATTTCCATAGAACTTCTTGCCTTTTCGATGAACTTCTACAGTACCTATACCTTCCATTTCCGCCAAGGAGCTTGCATCCCTCACACAAGCAAGATCAGGCCCCCCACGTCCTATGCCACTTTCAGACCAATTTTCATTTATGGAAGCATCACAAAGATTTGCTGGAGATGATTCAGACTGCAGAATTCAATTAAGGAGACAGAAAGTTATGATATTGCATAACCAAAGTAACAATAGCCATGGAAAATTGGCCTACAGTAAAATACCATCCTATCCCAGCTTTGAACAGGTGATGATTTCATATTTTCTGTTCTTCTACAGGGTGTTTGAGACATTTGGGGAGAGTCTACTCTCTGCAATGCCTCGGTTAATGCCAGTACAGCAGCATGCTCATCGTCATTATCATCGGCATTGATCTCTAACTTTCTGCGCTTCTTCTTTGGTGAAACATAATTTTCTCCATCATCTTTCTTACGCAGATATGAAACAGGGAAGCGAGGTGTCCTTTTCCCAACTGCATGAAGTGGACGGCCTAAATATGAATTTGAATTCATCAGAAACAAAAACAACACTTCAAAAGGTCATCGCTGTTGTTAGAAACATTTATATCACGCATTAACTATTCTGTTGAGTTCAAATATTTATGAGAAAACTTAGAAGTATAAAGGAAAGGAACAATGCACGAAAATAAAAATAAAACAAAATTGAGTTGCATAATCACACTATCAAATCAAATTCAATACTAAACCTTGATGGAAAAATCTCAGGAAAAGAAATTCCATGTCAGACAAATTAAATCTTTTGTTGTTGTAATTCCAGTTCACAGAAAATTACAAGAGTCAGATTAGTTGCCTATTCTATCCAATCCCTATACAATTGTATTTGGACATCAAAACCATTGGATTTGCATCATTTTCAATAACAGGATATGGATATCGCTCCATGTAGATGACCACTGGGGGGAATTCTATACCTGTAACAGCATCTGATTCATACAGTTTTCTGTTCAGCCCTATTCCAACTGAGGAAATAGATTTCACTTTCATCTCTTTTGATTCAATTGGATCAAAGCAAGACTCCTTCTGTGTGCTTCTTTTTTATGCTGTCTTAGATAACATTGTCTCCAATATTTGTGGAGTGTTTGGGTGGGAGGTGCAGTAGCTTTTTTTTTAAGGTACCACCCTTTTAAAGCACACACCACACTTTCTAAAAGCAAAAAATACATGCTTTTTAGTAGGAGGTGTGGTAGCTTTTTGAAAAAAAACAACCACACCTCCCACCCAAACACCCACTTGATATTTCATTCTGCAGCTAAAAAATCTAAAAACAAGGGAAAGAACCATCCCGTTTGTATTGCTACAAAGTTTGGACCATACTGATATTTCACAATGGTGGCTTTCTATCCATTTACATTAATAAACAAAGACAGGAGGTGGAAATTGCCTCTCCACCTTAGTATCTTACTAAACCACTTAGATGTCATTAGCATAACCCCATAAAAGGTTACAGTTTATGCAGTAAAAAGTATAAAAGAATACGGGTAAAAGAGTGATTAGATTAAATTCATTGAAAGTTTTTAGAAAATAAAATAGTGAAGGACAAGGAATGTTTGGACAACAAAAATATAGACACTGACAGCGACAGCTGGAATGCATGAGCCATCTAATGCATGCAAGTTGGAGACCTAATTAAGGAAAACAAGTACGAGTACTCCTCAAATCATAACAGGGTGGAGAAAGGAAAAACTGGAAACAAACCAGAGTTGTGTTTTCCATAAGCAAAGTATATTACCACATCCTCTTTTTAATAATGATAAGCATCCATCAGTTGATCCAACCATGCGAAAATGTTGGGGATCTTCTTTTGATGCACTAAGCAGCACTTTTGGCCGCTTGTGTTTCTGAAGCTTCCTGAGTACTCCAGGCATCTCATTGCTTTCTCGTTCACTATCACTTGCTTCCTGCAAGTTCAAAATCCGGATACAAGCAATCAGCTTTTGATTTATCAGCAGACAATAAGACAAAATCAGGATTTACAGCAATTCTACTAGGTAAATCAAAATGCATCTTATAAAATGTTTTTCTGTAACCATCTAATTATCAGATTATGCAACTTAATAATGATAAAAGACAAAATTTATGGTCCCTTCTTACTGTGAACACCCATAATGCATCAAATTATCTGTCTCATTTTCAGTCAATTGCTGTAAAGTATTCTCCAACATATCTGCTATAAACACCATGGCTACCATAAATCTAAAAGTATCTGAATAATTAAATTTTCAATTTGCACTTCCCTGAACTCCCCTTCCCAGAGGGGAAAAAAAAAGAAAGGAACAAGAACAAAAAATAAGAACAATGAAGACAATCAGAAATTAAGTTGAACTTCCAGATGTCAAATGCAATCATACCAGAACACTATAGTGATCAATCATCATAGCTATAAGCCCAACTACAGAAGCTGTTCCCTCTGGAAGAGACAAGTATGCCTGAAAAAATATAGAACATGGAAGAGCGACAATGTTAACGAAGGACACCAAGACTAACTAAGGCTTCATCTACCATATAATAACCGAGATTTAACACAGGATACATATTACTTATTCTGACGATATTTTCCTTTTGCAAGTTGAAGAAACTTTTTAAAAAATATTCCATCATTTTTTTTAAGCTTTTATATTACCTCTGCAATCCCATAACATAGGCCCAACCAGGGGCCAAAAGGTAGTATCAAGTTGTCTGGAATCACTCTTCTTGCACTGCTAAGGCAATGCCCAAAATTTTACAATGACATCCACCTTTTGTCTTGAAATTTTGGGTTT
>Ga0307510_10007995_pt1 | contig 12584 bp, 11 predicted proteins | sample 12_EM_MG_FD_207224 | JGI IMG/M metagenome (GOLD analysis project Ga0307510, IMG submission 207224) | Populus trichocarpa ectomycorrhiza microbial communities from riparian zone in the Pacific Northwest, United States - 12_EM | ecosystem: Host-associated > Plants > Roots > Unclassified | place... | reverse complement strand
TTCTGGGCGGAGGGGAGGGGGGGAAGCGGGGTTTATGGACCACCGCCATTCCTACCAATCTTGGAGTGGATCCAGGAGGATCACAGGCGGGGAATAGCAGCACTGGGGCAGCAATCGTCCCACCAGGCAATGACCGGGAGATTACCCCGATAACTTCAGGGTCGATTGCCTTCAGCACCGGCCAGAATGAGGAGACTTGAACCAGGAGTGACAAGTCTCTGACGCGGACGGATGATACCAGTTCCCTGCGGGTGGGACGTACACTACAGTACAGGTGGCATCACTGCTGGCATAACTCCACAAGCCCCCAAGTCCTCCGCCCACCCCATCCCATCATAAAATCTCAGTGCAAGGGAACCAAAGCCCACAACACAGACACGATCCTGACATCGGCGTTGGAGGTTAATGTTGGCGAGTGAGATCTTATGAGAACTGATACCGCAGCCCAGAGGTCGAATGATATTGGCACATTACAAATAGGGGTGCACAGCACTCGAGTTGGGGACGTCAAATAGTCACTATGCGTGGTTAAAAGATTGTCTTAGTTTTAAAATCTCGTTCAATAACACTTGGATGGTGTTGAAGCCACATCATGCAGACATCACCAATGGAAAATTTCAAACTGATTAGAGCAAGAGGTGGGTGCACATTAATGTTAGTATGGTCTTTGTCTGCGTCTAGTCGATTAGAATAGCCATCACACAAACCACGAGCTCTCCTTCAGAAGATTTGCTGTCAGAAATAAATATCATTTGCTAGATAGTAATCTGATACAAGCCAGGGCACGTCGGCCCATAAACACCCCAAAACCCAGTAGGAAAAAAGAAAGACATCAGGAGAATCATTTTACAAGCCACGGCGCGATCACATAAACCCTCAGCCTCGACACCATTTCTAAACTTTACAAAGACCCGCCACGAAGACGAAGAACCAAATGAAGGGTGGACTCCTTCTGAATGTTGTAATCAGAAAGAGTACGGCCATCCTCCAATTGCTTACCAGCAAAGATCAAACGCTGCTGGTCTGGGGGGATGCCCTCCTTATCCTGAATCTTCGACTTGACATTGTCGATCGTGTCAGAAGATTCCACCTCGAGGGTGATAGTCTTGCCGGTCAAGGTTTTAACGAAAATCTGCATTCCACCACGGAGACGAAGGACAAGATGCAGGGTAGACTCCTTTTGGATATTGTAATCCGAGAGGGTGCGGCCATCTTCGAGCTGCTTCCCGGCGAAAATCAAACGCTGTTGATCTGGGGGAATACCCTCCTTATCCTGGATTTTCGACTTAACATTGTCGATGGTATCCGAGGACTCAACCTCGAGGGTAATTGTCTTCCCAGTTAAGGTCTTGACAAAAATTTGCATCCCACCACGAAGACGAAGAACCAAATGGAGAGTAGACTCCTTCTGGATATTGTAGTCGGAAAGGGTTCGACCATCCTCAAGTTGCTTACCAGCGAAAATCAAACGCTGCTGGTCTGGGGGGATGCCCTCTTTGTCTTGGATCTTTGACTTAACATTGTCAATAGTATCCGAAGATTCCACCTCAAGGGTGATGGTCTTGCCGGTTACTGCAGCACACGTTTAGTATCTCACCACTATGTAAACATAGTTATAGAAAACTTACAGGTCTTTACGAATATTTGCATACCGCCACGAAGACGGAGGACAAGATGAAGCGTAGATTCTTTTTGAATATTGTAATCGGACAGGGTCCGTCCGTCCTCAAGCTGCTTTCCAGCGAAGATCAAACGTTGCTGATCCGGAGGGATTCCCTCCTTGTCCTGGATCTTAGATTTCACGTTGTCGATGGTATCGGATGATTCCACCTCAAGGGTGATGGTCTTTCCAGTGACTACGGAAGAATAATTAGGATTTGTCCAACACGCTGAAAAAAGAGGAAAAAAACAAGGCTGAAAGAGCCTGGATGAACTCACGGGTCTTGACGAAGATCTGCATGGTTGATTGTTTTTAAGGAAGAAGTTTTCTCTTGATGGATATCTTGGGTAGAAAGGTTTGTAGTGGATGGAGGAGAAAGATGGTTTGAAAGTGTCTTGTAGCCGGATTGAGAGATGGAGGGAAGAGAAGGAGTCAGAGAGGAAGTGAGGGGAAGGCAGTTTAAATAGTATGATACCCAAGCTTATCACTCATGCGGCGCAGCTTGCCGCTCTAGGCATCAACCGCTTTCGGCTTAAGGCTTTGTCAAACGCGTATTCTGTGACGCCACCTGCAGCATGCTCTAGCGGTTTCTATGGGCGCCTCTCCGGTTCTGTCACCAAGCCAGGCTTACCCGACCTTTTTTGTGGAGGCAGCGCTTTCTTTCTTTTGCTTCTTATTGCCGAGGGAAAAGCCCTTTTTCGCCGTCATCACCATCATCATCATCAGCAGCAGCAGCATCCAGATGTGGCGAAGTTTCTTCAGAAAAAATAAAATGTAATAATTATTATTACAAACCGTACAGATTCGGGCCCTGCACACGACCATTCAAACCAGGGGGGGAGGGGGAAAAACTCGGAGTGCCGTATGAAGAAATGACTCGGGTCATCGAGAAGACACTGGTACTTGAGAATTGTATACCGCCGCCATCCTCTTCACCAATACTTGTCCCTACTGCATGAATCACAATCCCGTACCGTAGGGGGCGGGGAAAAAAAAGCCAAAATCCGGCACCAACCACCTATATTTGACGTGGCGGCCCCTCATGCGAACAAGGTCCGATGATACGATAAGTTACTATTTCTTACGGTACGGCGGTTCTGTTGAGGAAAAAAGAAGGAAAAAGGCGACTCCTGCACCGCAAGTACTTTTAAGGCCGCACGGTCACCGTAAGTTAAGGCAAAGCCTCTCCTTCCCTCCTTCTATCCCTCCCTTCAGACTGTGGTGGGCTCTTTCCGGCGCCCGGGCCTTGATGGAATCAGTCACTGTTGGCCTTTTTGATGATATCATATGACCAGTACTCGTAGTCGTCTGGCACTTAACCGTACCTGTACCAGCACAGCAGGTGCAGGGCCGTCACGACACTTTAGCAAGTAGTTACAAGGTATCGGTCAATCACGCATTTCGGAGCCGGCCTATGGTGGGAGAGAGGAAAAATCTGCGGAAGTGTTACGACGGAGTATGGGGGTTGTCCGATCTATTGTTCCATAAGTTTCATCTATCGTAGGTAGGAGCTGGAGGAATTGAGAATAACGCCGGCACTATCTAGAGTTTTTGCGCGGCATAGGGAGAAAACAGGCTACTCGGGCATCAGCATAAAATATAATGACCTCAATAGCGAAAATATTGCCTTTTAGCCCTCGGATAAATAAAAAGAAAAATACCAGACCTTACTGGGAGAGGCAATTCAAACGTCTTAGCGAGATTCTCAATCACCCCAGTCTCTCTTTTCCCCAAACAGGTATCACGGTGAGTGATCCTCGTAGCTGAAAATAAAATAATGGTAATAATAAAGACATTCACAAGCCCTGTTCAAAAGGATGTTGGTTTTCCAATTTTTTTTGCTTACAATGGACCACCGTAAGAAAGCTAGGAAAGACTTCCTGGGAGCAAAAAACATGTGGTCACGTAAAGTATGATAACCTACAGACCCCTCTCTTCGTAAAAGCATTATTCGCCTCTCATTACAGCGACCCTAAAAGGAACGAAAATGAAAGATAGTAAAACAAACTGAGCACATGGATAATGACAATGGAAAGCTTTTGCTTTTGTAATGGAAAATCACCACCTCACCATCCCTCCATTAACGCCGCCTGAATTGAAACCCCAAAAGAGGCCACGGTCTATCATGTAGAATGAAAAACGGTTTAAGGGACAGAGAGCAAGGAGACAAGATGGAAACAAACAGAGTAAACCAAGTCGAGGGGTTACAAATTGTTATGGAAGTCAAAGTGATGGACCGTTAAGCGGACCCAAACAAAGCCTTGAGGTGCTGCCGCGTCTCCTATGACGATGGCAGAGCACTGATATCTCCCTTACCGTTCTCGATCCATTTAGGGTCGATCAGTTTGTTCCTATCAGTGTACAGATGCTTGTATGCATTACGAATCGTTCCGTCGCTAACACCCGCAATTGTCGAAATCTCTTTCGCCGTCTTGGGTTGCTTCATGAGATAGGAAACCATGTAAATGCAAGCCGCAGCACTGGAGATGGGAGATCTCCCAGCAAGAGTACCGATAGTGGCAGCACGGTCGGCAAGTTCCTGAGCAATGGTAGTGCAGTTCTGAGTGAGGTTTAGATTGTTGCAATAACGAATCATAAGTTCAGTGGCTTTCGTGGAGCTCGTAGTCTTGTACTGCTGACTATCATCTACGATACCGCCCGACTTGGTGATCTCATCCATCTTCTTGCTATCCTGAGCCGCGAAGAACTTCTCCAATGCCTTAAAGACACGACCAATTTCCTTCTTGGGAACCTTCGTCAGAGCAAAGATCTCACGGAAGGTTCGAGGAACTTGGCATTGACGGCAAGCGATAAAGATGCATCCGGCAATAATGGCTTCCTGAGGTTTCCCTTTGAAGGCCTTGTGATCATCCACAATCTTGAAAAGTTGCTTCGCCGCATCGGAGACGACCTTCTGGATATTTATAGAGTCGCAAAACGCACCAATTTCCTTATAGGCAGCGAGTAGCCCTTTGGTGGACTTATCGCCAGTGGTCTTGTTCTGAGCTCTATGAAGTTCCCTTCCAGCGCCTCCTGGAGTGTACGAGATTGTGGTCTCTAACTGAGCACCGTTCAAGAAGGGGTTCGCCGCATCTCCAACACGGGAAGGATCATCACCAGCCTGATCATCGTTCGAGAAAGTACGCCATTCGGATCGAGTATCGACAATACGGTCACCGAGCACCAAACCACAAGAGCCGCAAACCATATCACCGGACGAAAATTCTTCCACAATGTTGGCAGGCACCTCGCGACAGTCGGGACACATAACAGAGACATTATGATTGGCTTCCCATGGCTTCTCGGGGGGCGCCATAGTCATGATGGAGGACTGGTGAGTTTGCCCGCTCAAGGACAACGTTGGGTGGTTTGGAGGAAGGAAGCGGTTGAGGTGGGGGGGTAGGAAAGCGGTGGTTCGAATGGTCCGTTGACCAAATTTTCAGCCGACCGGAATCCCCCCGTGCTGCCCTCTTGCTATCTCTGTAGTAGCCGATCCTCCGTGCAAAACTTCGCTTCGGTAAAGACTGGGAAGCAGACCTGACTGTCTGCTGTTGAATACTGCGAAACACAGTATGAGGCGGTGGAGATTTAGGGAGGCGAAGGCTTTGGTGACCGCGAAGAGGTGGGTTGTTGAAGGAATGGCGATGTGGGATGGTTTCGGAGTCAGGATCTTGCTTATGTTTGGCGACGTTGGCGCTTGGTCACTAGCTTACTTGCCAAGATATGAGCCAAGCCACGCGCAGGCAGAAACCAGAAAAAATAGAAGCTTGTTCATGAAGAGCGATCTGAAACGCTGGAAGAATGGCGCAGGTGCAGTCGTAGAAAACGAAGATTGCTGGCTCGCCGATACAATTTCCTCCGGCTCTCGTGTGTGCTGTGCGTAAGTAGAATCTGCTGAAGTATTGAACGCTACCCACCGCAAGTATTAGTACTATCATAGTATTATACAATATCGCAGGATCCATACCGGTACTTTACACTTCTATATCCCCTCAGGAGAGTCAAACGGTACCCCACCGGTATCACTATTAGGTATCGGTTCAAGTGCTCGAGTACTGGATGATGAAAAAAGCAAATGGAACAATCTAGCAGATCTAATCAGATCTGGTGTGCCTGGACTCCCTTCGCTGCCCTATCCCCTCCCACCTGTTAACAGCAGTGCACGTCCAGAGGGCAGAGTAAGGAAGGAAAAATAAAATAGGCAAAAGTAGAGTCAACAATGGCCCCAACTTGGTGTAGATACAAACGAAAGATTCCTGTGAGATCCCAAGATGGTTGATATTGGGCCGCGGGGGTAGGAACTGCTATCGTACAAATTGAGCGGGGAGTGTATGATACCGTACCCAACTTCCTTGAGAAGTCAGGGAGCCGGCGCTAGTCTCACACCTACTGAAACATGGAAAAAACAAGACACCAATCGGAAATGATCTAATCAGATCAAAGAAGAGGAAGGGATAAAGAGGCAGAGAGGGGGTTACTGTGGGGACAAAATTGTGTTTCGTAAACTCATGTACTTGTATGTTCTCTCATTTGTGATCACTGGTAGTTAGATTATCACTGGTTTGTTGGCTCCACTCAGACTTTTGTCTTATATGCTGCGCTTGCGCTAGTACTAGGTACGCTCCTGTCCGGAAGGTCCTCCCTGGTCCAAAAGTACTAATACTGCAGCGGCATTTGGCGACAGCGCATATCAGTTACGAGTATCTCGCGACTCGCTATCTCGGCTAGGTTGCTGATCTCGGGATTCAGAGATAAAAGTTCTTAAGAAGGAGCAGACCTTTCCTGACACGGTGCAGCCTGAGCCATTTGACTACTCGAGTACGTCGGATATCATTGATTGGTTTTCACAACTCTATCATATGGCCTTGTCAAACTAGACTTATCTTGGGCTGATGCTGCGATTTATAGGGATAACGGTATTGGTGGCGGAGGTGGGGAATCGCGAGAGCAAGTACGGTACCGGTACTTGAGCATGTTTTCTCCACCAATAAGAAATTTTGCCCTTTAATGAGATCGGGCCAGGGGGACCGACAATAACGCAATTTCACCATTCCTCCATATCTCCCCAAAGCTTTACTGTTACGGTATGGGGGTGCCCCTGCTCGGCAGCTGGCTGGGGTTTCGTGGTACTGCAAGTACCGGTAGATACCCTCTATCGGCTGCCACCGGACGTCGATAGCACAAGAATTGGTATCATACAGTACTTGTACTCGAGTACCGCATAAACTACTCGTAGCAAGAATCTGCATACTGCACAGCACACTTTTACGTTGAAATAAGGAGCGGCTGGGATGAAACGTAAATTTACAGCTGCGCCAAAATAAGGGCCCTGAAAGGCTCAGTCCCGGCTATAAGGAGTCAATCCTATGGCGTCTTGTTGCGATTTCGAGACAAAACTAGAATAAAAATCTTATTTAAACATAATACAAGTGCCGGCCGGTTCTTGCCAGTTTATGCTATACTAGTGCTATTCGACCAGCGAGGACTTTCTGACATGAGTGAGGACAAAAACGATGCAACCCTGCCTCCTGCATCACTTGTAAAATATAGAACAACGCCTATTTCCTATCTGGGATGATCAATACAGGTATTCGAACAACTTTAAGCATTCAAAACCAATATGGGAGTAAAGGGGACTCGCAGTATTTCCGACTCGGCGAATGCGAATGCAAAAACCAAAAGCAGACTATAATATCGAAGCAGTCGCCCAGGCGGGCAGCCGTCCGACCTCGCTACTCCTTGCCTTGAACTGAAGGACAGGGGGCACTGGATAATGAAACCTTCAGCATTGTCAATGATCTTAACGGCTCTAAGGATCTAGTGCAGCACTGCTATTGTCTAGCCCCTTGAAAAATGCAGTACTGTACAACTGACCAAAATGAGACATCCGATTATCCGATAACCTAACTACCTAGATCCTGTCTCCCTTCCGCTCTACCGTAGTTTTACCCTAGCTTGCTCGTACTGTATCTCCTTGCCCAGAATTAGCCTTCATGATCCAGGTGGGATGCAAGAAGTGATTGGACGTACGGGATTTTACCGCAAAAGTAGCAGATCACATGCCGAGATATTGCACTAGAGAAAATTCACCAAAATACGAACCACCCCATGGAACTGAAAGCAGTAAGGACATATACAAAATTTAATGTTTACTCAATTCCCAACTCCTCAAGTGTAGTATGATAATATGTAGTTGAACTTTCAAGTTCAGCCAGCAGATGCCCTTGGCTTGGTGGAAAAATGCAGCCACACCCCGTTATCCCAAATCTCGATGATCCGGATACCCCGCTGTCCCATATGAATCTCGGAGGGTTCTAGGTTTCTGTTTGCCAAAACCTAATCTGTTGTCTCAGGTCACCGACTGTACCAGGCAGATTATTGGGATTTTGGCTGTCCTGGATAGATGGGCGCGAGTAACCTGATTTTCATTCTTTCAGCCAACTGTGGCCATCTCAGAGCGTCATGAGCTATAATACTACTATACCAAAGAAAGCTCACCGTGAGGCCCCCGCACTGCCCGGTGATGGATATTATTGGGCCGCAAGCGCAAGATCATTTCCAACCCCATTGGAATCTCAAGGAGCCCGCACTTGCTCCCATAGTGTCGCAATCCTGTATTCTTACCCTTCTTTGTGCTTTATTTTATTGACCTCTTAGATCACTGATCGGGGAAGGGTTCTCAATTGGGTTTTCGGTCCGAACCTAGTTCCCACAGGTATCAAGCTCACTTTCTTCCCTTTGGTGTATTGCGTACCTGTTTCAGTGAATGCGCTGTACAAGCAAAGGTACAAAGTGTCTCAATCATAATTGATTCATGTAGTGCATCATACGTCTTTGCTAGCCTCCGTGCTTCGTTGTCCGGGACCGATATAGCGGTTTGAGCTTAGGTGAGTGTTTGTGCATGTATCCTTGCTTAATACCTTGGATATAACAAAGCCTAATGGGGCCTAAAGAACCACTCACATCGTCACTCGATTTCTCGCCAAGTGCGGAGTTTTTACGGCTTTCGAACTCGAGTGAGAGTAAGCGTGAAATAAGTATCCCTTCCCATCCTGTGGTCGGTTTATGCGATAACAAGAGCTAACCTCTGACGGTGATACAGATGTAGAGGCAAATTGAGATTTCTCAAATAGGGGTATTCGCCGAGGTAACGGTCCTTCCTCTTAGAATCGATTCTGCAGCTTGTGCACGGTAGTTGACATTAGGGCGTACGCAAAAGCCTATCTAGACCTCGCCCTAGTGACTAGAGTGAGACCCTATAACACTCAATGAATGGTTGGTGGGTCCATCGGACCAAGGAGAGGTATCATAGTTCAACGGATTTACCCTCAACCCTGGTTCACTTGCCGATTCCAAAAGTATCCGGAATTCTTTGAACGGTTTAGGCACAGGAAACGCCAAGATCCCGGATAATTTTAGAGCCGGCAAGAGCTGGCTGGGGCTTTCCCTGTGAGTTGCCGATTGCGTGTGAGGTTGTGGTAGCTAATCTAGTTTGTTAGCTCAACCTCATTGGTCTGCCGGCACACGTAGAAACCACTTTGTTCGCCTAGGCTTCGCATGACTTAGAATCCCTCTCTCAGCAATCTCGTATCACCCCTCGGTCTCCACCTCTGCACCCCGATACGAGCCTTTCACCGGGAAGCGTCACCAGGGAAGCTGCCGCGGTACGAGACCTGGTTGGTTATCGACCCTAACACAGAGCCTCACTAGACTAAGGTGGGATGGCTTTTCTAAGGTGCTACTGCAGCCGCATAAAAGGAACTGAGAACCCTTTACGGAGGTACAGGGCATAAGTTTTGTAGGTTCCACAAGCGAGTTCCGCCGCTCGCACCCTCTGTGTAACCTACAAAACTTATGCCCTGTACCTCCGTAGTGTGAGTGCCGGCGCCGTACCGTATCTGGATTTAGGGAGAGAGGGTGAGGTAGATCTATGAGGCTCTGGTTGGCGGTGGGGAAAGTGCAGCTGTCCTTGACTCCTTGGCGAGTGATAATCATTGTCAGATGCGGAGCGCACCGTATCTGGTTTGGAGTGCCTATGGCAGTGCGGTCGGCTGACGATAGTCTACCCCGCGGAGCCCCGGACTCCCTACCGGTATGTATAGTACTAATACTATACCGCGATTGGTGTCTTAATATAATACCATAAGTGGACCCAAAGCCTAAAGCGTAAAACTTTCGTCCAATACCACGATCTGATAACGGTTGCGCACCACAACCCTACCCAAAACAATCAATTTAATATCATAGAAAACCCGATCGGGCCTGGACTTATGAGTCTTTAACATTCCCTTACTGGTATTGTAGTTCATGGGGCTACCATGTTTTATTATACGATTTAGGCCTCATGGGTTCCCCCTGGAAGTTGCGCTTTCGGTACAAAACGAATTCGCCCGCTCTAACCATATCCCCTAGGGTTGGGTAAGGCGGTGCTGATCGATGTGTGGGCGGGAGGCCGAATTCGGCGCTCCCCGCCTGTATGATTTACCTATACTGCGGTAGTACATTCATATAGAAAACATCCTTAGATGGAAGCCCGTGTGGGGGTTACGATGAGCTAGGCTTCTCCGTCCATCGATGTAAGTAGACGCCCATTCTAGAGATGTGTTTATGTCCCTATGTACTGTATAACTTCCGGGGAGAGATCCTGGTACCATCATCCCCTTCCCTATCGAATAGTCGGGCGTCTTTTGAAGACTAAGGCTCAAATGCCTCGGAGAAATGGACAGTGGGCATTTCTTGGTTCTACTTTTGTGGACGAGCACAGCGTTTAGGAAGGCCTCGGAAATGCCTTGTTGCACTGCGTTTTCCTCAAGGCTGATATACGAGGGGTGTGACAGAGTACCAGTATTGCCGTTAGAATTCAAATAATTGAACCTCATGCCAAGATGTTTAGGATTCCCCTCTTTGGATACAAGGGGGAACCACCCCGAAAAAACAAAGTAAAAACTGACTCTGAGCCTTCCGCTAAGAGAAACAAGAAGAAGAAAAGGAAAGTATAACAGACCTGACCAGTAAGGGAGGTAACTCCGGGGCATTAGCGTGAGGTTCAATTATTCCAGTTCTTACAGCACCGTAGATGGTATTCTGTAGAGTATCACCCTCAATCCATAGCTTAGACATCGCTCGTATCACAAATTCGCTATAGAAAGCTCTTTCTCTGAGTCCAAGGCCAGTCCTACTGGCATAGGTCGGATCCTCCCAATCAGGGAGGGGAAGCACTTAGAAAGGTCCAATAGTACCGGCAGCCCCCTTATGATTTCAATTGGACGGCATGAGGTGGGATAGCAGGGTACTTTTATCAAGTTTTCACTTTTTAGGATAGCTCGGTCCCTCCTGCTCCATCACACGGTACTGCATAGCCTACGTCCTCTGTGGTATTTCTGTAGTAAGGATTGGGATTCCTCTTTCCGGGAATGCCCGCCGTGGACACTTTGATTGGAGTTCAGGTTTATAAACCACTCTTGCTAGATCATGAGGAAGGCTAGACAAACGGTTCTGGGCGCAAATATATAAAGGCCCTTCCCGGCCCGCCCAATTCCATTCTGTGCTCAGTATCCCACTGCTCACAATACTAGGGGACCTGCCCACTTGAAGAAAATGGCCAAATCAGCCTTTCTCTCGATTCTGCTATCTGTAGCTACTTCGATTACCGCTTCGCCCACCCCTGGTTCGCCCGCTCATCCAATTGGGTTGGAAGTCCGCACTGCGATCGATACGGGACTTTCTAACATTCACCTAATTCGCAGAGGTCCTTTGAAAGATGGGGTAGTATACACCTACGGATCCTGTTCTGCCTTTTCTTCTCAGGACTCCCACCACTTCGTTTCAAGCACGTCCCCTGGCGATGTAATCCCTGATCGGCTGCTGTGGAGAGTTCCCGAGGATGCCCCTCCTGGTGGCTGTATATCCGCATGGGGATTGAATGACGGAAGCTTGTACGGGCGGAGCCTTCCGTTGGACGTACAGGCAGGGCTTAAGAAGAGGAATCTTGCGAAGAGGGATCTTGCGAAGAGGGATCTTGGGAAGAGGGATATTAACCCCATTAAGATGGATAATAGTAGTGGGATTGATACTAGTGGGCCATGGTTCGACGGGGTTAAGTTGCTGCAGGATAAGGAGGTTCCACCGATTGTTATAGAGGAGTTGAAGAAGAAGAGTGAGTCACCGTGCACGAATATTGGCTATGACAATGAAGCATTGGTTCCCCTTTTGAACGATATGCTGATATGGAGGTTTGTAGAGATTGGTATTCTCGGCGCTGGAATGTCAGGACTCATGACTGGTGTAAGTTGGACTCTTTTGCCGCTATATATCACTTACTAAGGTTAGTAGTTACTATTGGACTCCCAAGGGTTTCATAACTGGGAGATTACAGAGGCATCACAGAGACTTGGAGGGTATGTGCCGGGCATACCGAACCAAGCATTTTTTATTTCCTGGGGTCCATGCAGCTGACTTTATCCAGCCGTGTGCACACTGAATACTTTGCCGGAGGCCCAACCACTAATGATTATCAGTACCAAGGTGAGATATCCACGCGTGATCGATTTTGGTTATATGATTTCTGACAATTTATTAGAGATGGGGCCAATGCGATGTACGGACTCCGATATCCCCACAACATACTTGGCTTACCGCTAACCTCCCCACAGTCCCTCGCTCAATCAAATACGCCGGAACAAACGAAACCCTAATCATCCGTGACCACCACATCGTCTTCCAACTAGCCAATTACCTCAACAACAAGAACAAGAACGATACGGACCTCGTTGTAAAGTTCATCAACTGGATTCAGACAAACCCAAATACCCGTTCCTACTTCCAGGGTATCAGGAAGCCAGATGGATCGGTGCCTACCGCAGCAGAAGCAGCGGCAGACCCTTCACTCAGACCTGCCGCCATAACAGATCCTAGTTATGAGGAC
>Ga0307510_10007994_pt1 | contig 12584 bp, 6 predicted proteins | sample 12_EM_MG_FD_207224 | JGI IMG/M metagenome (GOLD analysis project Ga0307510, IMG submission 207224) | Populus trichocarpa ectomycorrhiza microbial communities from riparian zone in the Pacific Northwest, United States - 12_EM | ecosystem: Host-associated > Plants > Roots > Unclassified | place... | reverse complement strand
GCTTCGACTACCTGCGTGACAACATGGCGTGGTCCCAGGACGAACTCGTCCAGCGCGGCCACAACTTCGCCATCGTCGACGAGGTCGACTCGATCCTCGTCGACGAGGCCCGTACGCCGCTGATCATCTCCGGCCCGGCCGACCAGGCCACCAAGTGGTACGGCGACTTCGCCAAGCTGGTCACACGCCTCAAGCGCGGCGAGGCGGGCAACCCCCTCAAGGGCATCGAGGAGACCGGCGACTACGAGGTCGACGAGAAGAAGCGCACGGTGGCCATCCACGAGTCCGGTGTCTCCAAGGTCGAGGACTGGCTGGGCATCGACAACCTCTACGAGTCGGTGAACACCCCTCTGGTGGGCTACCTGAACAACGCCATCAAGGCCAAGGAGCTCTTCAAGAAGGACAAGGACTACGTCGTCATCGACGGCGAGGTCATGATCGTCGACGAGCACACCGGACGAATCCTGGCCGGCCGCCGCTACAACGAGGGCATGCACCAGGCGATCGAGGCGAAGGAAGGGGTGGACATCAAGGACGAGAACCAGACGCTCGCCACCATCACCCTGCAGAACTTCTTCCGCCTCTACAAGCGCCACGACCAGAACGACAAGGAACTCCCCGGCCTCTCCGGCATGACCGGTACGGCGATGACCGAGGCCGCCGAGTTCCATCAGATCTACAAGCTCGGCGTCGTCCCGATCCCGACCAACCGCCCGATGGTCCGCAAGGACCAGTCCGACCTGATCTACCGCACCGAGGTCGCTAAGTTCGAGGCGGTCGTCGACGACATCGTCGAGAAGCACGAGAAGGGCCAGCCGATCCTCGTCGGTACGACGTCGGTCGAGAAGTCCGAGTACCTCTCGCAGCAGCTCTCCAAGCGCGGCGTTCAGCACGAGGTGCTGAACGCGAAGCAGCACGACCGTGAGGCGCCGATCATCGCCCAGGCCGGTCGCAAGGGCGCCGTGACGGTCGCCACGAACATGGCCGGCCGTGGTACGGACATCAAGCTCGGCGGCAACCCCGACGACCTCGCCGAGGCGGAGCTGCGCCAGCGTGGCCTCGACCCGGAGGAGCACATCGAGGAGTGGGCCGCAGCCCTGCCCGCCGCCCTGGAGAAGGCCGAGCAGGCGGTCAAGGCGGAGTTCGAGGAGGTCAAGGACCTCGGCGGGCTCTACGTCCTGGGCACCGAACGGCACGAGTCGCGTCGTATCGACAACCAGCTGCGCGGTCGTTCCGGCCGTCAGGGCGACCCCGGTGAGTCGCGCTTCTACCTGTCCCTCGGTGACGACCTGATGCGCCTGTTCAAGGCCCAGATGGTCGAGCGCGTGATGTCGATGGCGAACGTCCCGGACGATGTGCCGATCGAGAACAAGATGGTCACGCGCGCGATCGCGTCCGCCCAGTCGCAGGTCGAGCAGCAGAACTTCGAGACCCGTAAGAACGTCCTGAAGTACGACGAGGTCCTCAACCGGCAGCGCGAGGTCATCTACGGCGAGCGGCGCCGCGTACTGGAGGGCGAGGACCTGCAAGAGCAGGTGCAGCACTTCATGAACGACACCATCGACGAGTATGTCTCCGCGGAGACCGCCGAGGGCTTTCCGGAGGACTGGGACCTCGACCGGCTGTGGGGCGCGTTCAAGCAGCTCTACCCGGTGAAGGTCACCGTCGAGGAGTTGGAGGAGGCGGCCGGCGACCGGGCCGGTCTCACCGCCGAGTACATCTCCGAGTCCATCAAGGACGACATCCACGAGCAGTACGAGGGCCGTGAGACACAGCTCGGCTCCGAGATCATGCGTGAGCTGGAGCGCCGGGTCGTGCTCTCGGTCCTGGACCGCAAGTGGCGCGAGCACCTCTATGAGATGGACTACCTCCAGGAGGGCATCGGCCTGCGCGCGATGGCGCAGAAGGACCCGCTGGTCGAGTACCAGCGCGAGGGCTTCGACATGTTCACCGCCATGATGGAGGGCATCAAGGAGGAGTCCGTCGGCTACCTGTTCAACCTGGAGGTCCAGGTCGAGCAGCAGGTCGAGGAGGTTCCGGTCGAGGTCGAGAAGCCGTCCCTCGACAAGCAGGACGCGGTGCCGGCGCAGGCGGGCGCGCGTCCCGAGATCCGCGCCAAGGGGCTCGACGTCCCGCAGCGCCGGGAGCTGCACTTCTCCGCGCCCACCGTGGACGGGGAGGGCGGCGTCGTCGAGGGTGACTTCGCCGACGACGAGGAGCCGGTGCGTTCCGAGGCCGACGGCCTCACGCGCGCGGAGCGGCGCAAGCAGTCCCGAGGCGGGCGACGCCGCAAGAAGTGACAGCGCGGTCGAAGTGAGGGTGCGGTCGCCTGCGGCGCCGTAGCGGTTTGAAGGGTCACCTTTGGGGACGCTGTTGGTTGATCCCGGGCCTTGATGCTTCGCCCCGTCGTCATGCGGCGGGGCGAAGTGCTGCCAGGGGACTGGTGCGGGCGCGGGGTCTGTCGGTGAGCCAGGCGTTGATGCGGATGGGGTTGATCGCGGCGTCGGTGAGCTGGTGCTGGAGGCTGGTCTTGCCGAGGTCGCGGTAGCGGGATCTGCGCAGGCCGTGGGCTTGCGCTCCTTGGGAGATGGTCCTTTCGCCCCCGGCGCGGATCTTGTAGCGGTCCTTCCAGCCGTCGGTGGCCTGTCGCTGCCGGGCCTGGGTGACGGTCACCGGCGGCAGTGGTCCGTGCAGCGCGACCTCGTGATCGCTGCGGGCAGCGGCCAGGGCACTGGAGTTGGCGTAGCCGGCGTGGCCCCTGTGTTCGTCCGGCAGCGGGCCCCGTTCGGCGAGGCCGGTGTGAACGACGGCGGCCATCCGGTCGTCGGGGACGGTGGCGTTCGGCTCTCAAGACCACAACCAGGTCTTGAGAGCCGACGTCACGCGAAGGACCGGATCAACCAACAGCGTCACTTTGGGTGCCCGGACCTTCGGCATGCGGTGACCGGGCAGGCAGGCAGGTGGTCGAGGGCGGCCGGGGTGGTCGGTGTCAGTCGTCGTTCGTGTGAGGCCTGCGCGGGCCGCCCAGTTCCACCGCCGTGCAGCGCCAGCGCAGGTCCCTGCCCTGTTCCAGGCGGAAGGCCATGGCGCGCAGCTGGTCGCCGGCTCCGATGCGGGCGAAGGCCTCGATGGCGCCGGAGCGGGGGACGTAGTAGCCGATGTCCCGGACGACCGGCGCGGTGCCCCGGGTGGTGCGCAGGGGGCCGCGTTCGGCGAGCCAGGCCAGTTCGTCGTAGGCGCGGCCCGCGGTGTGCCGGAGCATCCAGTGGACGGGCCGTCGGCCGCTCAGGACCGCGAGCAGGCGGTCGGCGAACACGTCGGTGGGACGGGGCTGCGCGAGCGGCCCACGCGGGGTGTGGGCGGGGACGCTGCGAACGACGGGGACTACGGGGGCGGGGGCGGGGGCGGGCGCGGGCAAAGGGGCGGGGAGGGGGGAGAGGGTCGGTGGGCGGTTGTCGGTGGGCCTGGTACGGAGGGACGGGCCTCGGCCGCCCGGGGAGCCCGGCGGTCGGCCGTCCGGGGTCGTGGTGCGGGTGGCGCCCCCGCCCGGCGTGCGAGGGGGTGTGCCGCCGGGGCGGCGCTGATCGCGACGGCTCGGTGGGCGGGGGCCGGGGTGGTGGCTCGCCCTGGTCATGACCTTGTTCATCTGCGTCCCCGCTCGATCGACCCGGAGGTACCGGGCAGTAACTTCGTGGTTGGGGATCTTGTACGGGGTCATGGGGTGTGGGAGCAAGGAGGGGGAGGCTCGGGTCGGGGTGTTTGGGATATTCACTTATCCGGGTGGTCTGGACGGGAAAAGCCTTGGTGGCGAGGGTGTGAGGGGTGATTTTCGAGGTCGCGGGTTGACGTCTGCGGGGGTGGGGGCAGGGACTCGAAAGGGGACGCCGCGCACGTATCCTGAGGGCCGTCCGGGAGACGCGGGTTCGCGCTTTCGGAACCTGTGCGGAGCCTCCGACCACGGAACCGACCACGAAAGCGGCCACCCATGCGCGTCTACGTCCCCCTGACCCTTCCCGGTCTCGCCGAGGCCTACAGGACGGGAGAGCTGGGGAGCGGGGCGTTCGTCGCGTACGCGGTCACGCCGGCGTTGCGCGAGTGGTACGTCTCCGACGACATCGAGGAGCTGGAGTACGCGGCGCTGAACCGTGCGGCGCAGGCATCGCTGCGGCTGCTGGCGGCGGACCCGGACGCGGCGCGACGCCGGCTCGTGGTCGCCGTGGACGTACCCGACGGGACGGCGACCGCCGATCCTGACCGGGCGCTGGATCCGGCGGTGCTCGGCGAGGTACGGGTCACCGGGACCGTACGGCTGGCCAAGGCCGCCGCCGTGCATGTCGACTCGGACGACGCGGCGGCGGATGTGGCCGCCGCGGCCGAGGCCCTTCCGGCGGCGGACGGCGGGGACGACGACGCGCAGTTCGTCGTGGACGGAGCCGAGGACCACGAGTTGCTGTGGTTCGCGACACAGGAGATCCCGAACCTGGTGGGGCCGGGGGACTGAGCGGGCAGCTCGACGCGCCTCCCGGATATCGGGCCTGACGGCCTCGCGGTGGCGTTCTGACCTGTGGGTCTCTTGATTGTCAGTGGGGGAGGGTACTTTTCTGGCATGGGGAAGCAGACAGGCGCGCACATTGTCTGGGACTGGAACGGCACGTTGTTCCACGACAACGACGCGATCATCGGGGCGACGAACGCGGCGTTCGCCGAGCTGGGGCTGGCGCCGCTCACGATGGAGCAGTACCGGACGCTGTACTGCGTGCCGGTGCCGAAGTTCTACGAGCGGCTGATGGGACGGCTGCCCACCGATGCCGAGTGGGAGGTGATGGACGAGACCTTCCACCGGTACTACGTCGAGCACCGGGTGGGGTGCGGACTCACGGCGGGGGTGGTGGACCTGCTCTCGGGGTGGCGGTCGGCGGGGCGCAGCCAGTCGATCCTGAGTATGTACGGCCATGACGAACTCGTCCCGTTGGTGCGGGGGTTCGGGATCGAGGCGCATTTCCTGCGCGTGGACGGGCGGACCGGACCGTCCGGCGGGAGCAAGGCCGAGCACATGGTGCGGCATCTGGCGGCGCTCGCGGTGGTGGACCCGGCTCGGACGGTGGTGATCGGGGACGCGGCGGACGACGCGGTGGCGGCGTTGCATGTGGGGGCGCGGGCGGTGCTGTACACCGGGGGGTCCCATGGGCGGGCCAGCCTGGAAGAGGTCGGGGTGCCTGTGGTGGACACGTTGGCGGAGGCGGTCGTGGAGGCGGAGCGGCTGGCGGCGTAAGGGGCGCGGGGCAGAGTCCGCACACGCCGCGGCACCCCCGCCCTGTGCAAAACGTCAAACTTCTCCCCCCAGTTTTGTACACATACGGCTCATGACGGGTCCCCTGTACGGAGCGATAGCCTTGGTGGCGTGATCAGCGCGATAGTTCGCGGGGGCGTCCTTGCCTCCGCCCTGCGCCCGGGAAGCACGGACTACCTCCGTGACCGGGCGGCGGTCGCTGGTCTTCGCGGGCGGGACCGGGGCGCAGGAGCCCCCAGGCCGCCGTACACACCTCGCAAGCGCGTGCCGCAGAGAGCAGCGTCACACCCCGAAGTCGTGTCGAGAATGGCTGATACCCCCCCGCTCATCTCACCTTGCGGCATAGCGTCGGAGCAGACCGGACACCCCGCGTCGCGGCGTCACGTCACAGGGGAAGAGCCCGTACTTCCTTCTACGTCACGCAACGGCGCGCGACAGGAGCCAGAGGACAATGCAGACCAAGCTGGACGAAGCCAAGGCCGAGCTGCTCGAGAGGGCCGCCCGGGTTGCTGAGAACAGCCCGGTCGGGGGGCACCTACCGACCGGGACGACGGATGAGAGCACACCCGACCGGGACACCCTGCTCGCGTTCCTCCAGCGCTACTACCTGCACACCGCACCGGAGGACCTCACCGGCCGTGACCCGGTCGACATCTACGGTGCCGCACTCTCGCACTACCGGCTGGCCGAGAACCGCCCACAGGGCACCGCCAATGTGCGGGTCCACACGCCCACCGTCGAGGAGAACGGGTGGACGTGCAGTCATTCGGTGGTCGAGGTGGTCACCGACGACATGCCCTTCCTCGTCGACTCCGTCACCAACGAACTGACCCGGCAGGGACGCGGGATCCACGTCGTCATCCATCCGCAGGTCATCGTGCGACGCGATGTCACCGGAAAGCTCAGCGAGGTGCTCACCCCGCCTCCGGCCGGCGAGCTGCCGCACGACGCGCACACCGAGTCCTGGATCCATGTGGAGATCGACCGCGAGACCGACCGCGGCGACCTCAAGCAGATCACCGCCGACCTGCTGCGTGTCCTGTCCGACGCCCGTGAGGCAGTCGAGGACTGGGAGAAGATGCGGGACGCGGCCCTGCGCATGGCCGAGGAACTGCCCGAGGAGCCCATCGCCTCCGACCTGCGGGAGCAGGACGTCGAGGAGGCCCGCGAGCTGCTGCGCTGGCTGGCCACCGACCACTTCACCTTCCTCGGGTACCGGGAGTACCAGCTGCGGGAGGACGACTCGCTGGCGGCCGTGCCCGGGACCGGGCTCGGCATTCTGCGGGCCGACCCGCATCACGCCGAAGGCGACAGCCACCCCGTCAGCCCCTCCTTCGAGCGGCTGTCGGCCGATGCCCGGGTCAAGGCGCGTGAGCACAAGCTGCTGGTGCTGACCAAGGCGAACAGCCGGTCGACCGTGCACCGGCCGTCGTACCTCGACTACATCGGCGTCAAGAGGTTCGACGCGGACGGCAACGTGGTGGGTGAGCGGCGCTTCCTCGGACTGTTCTCGTCCGCCGCCTACACCGAGTCCGTGCGGCGGGTGCCCGTCATCCGGCGCAAGGTCGAAGAGGTGCTGGAGCGGGCCGGGTTCTCGCCCAACAGCCACGACGGGCGCGATCTGCTGCAGATCCTGGAGACGTACCCGCGCGACGAGCTCTTCCAGACCCCGCCCGACGAGCTGCAGTCCATCGTCACGTCCGTTCTCTACCTTCAGGAGCGGCGGCGGCTGCGGCTCTACCTGCGGCAGGACGAGTACGGGCGCTACTACTCCGCCCTCGTCTATCTTCCGCGGGACCGGTACACCACGGGTGTCCGGCTGCGGATCATCGACATCCTCAAGGAGGAACTCGGCGGCATCAGCGTCGACTTCACCGCCTGGAACACCGAGTCGATCCTCTCCCGGCTGCACTTCGTCGTCCGTGTCCCGCAGGGCACCGAGCTGCAGCAGCTCAGTGACAGCGACAAGGACCGCATCGAGGCGCGGCTGGTGGCGGCCGCGAGGTCGTGGGCCGACGGGTTCGCGGAGGCACTGAACGCCGAGTTCGGCGAGGAACGCGCCGCCGAACTGCTGCGCCGCTACGCGGGCGCCATCCCCGAGGGCTACAAGGCCGACCACACCCCGCGCTCCGCGGTCGCCGACCTCGCGCAGCTCGAAAAGCTCACCGAGGAGACGGGCTTCGCGCTCAGCCTCTACGAGCCCGTGGGCGCCGCCCCCGAGGAGCGCCGGTTCAAGATCTACCGCAAGGGCGACTCCATCACCCTGTCGGCCGTGCTGCCGGTCCTCAACCGGCTCGGTGTCGAGGTCATCGACGAGCGGCCGTACGAACTGCGCTGCTCGGACCGGAGGGTGGCGTGGATCTACGACTTCGGGCTGCGCATGCCCCGGCCGAAGAGCGGCAGCGGCGACTACCTCGGAGACGACGGACGCGAGCGGATCCAGGAGGCCTTCGCCGCCACCTGGACCGGCAGGGCGGAGAACGACGGCTTCAACTCGCTCGTGCTGAGCGCCGGACTGAACTGGCGTCAGGCGATGGTGCTGCGGGCGTACGCGAAGTACCTGCGGCAGGCGGGCTCCACGTTCAGCCAGGACTACATGGAGGACACCCTCCGCAACAACGTCCACACCACCCGGCTGCTCGTCTCGCTGTTCGAGGCGCGGATGTCGCCGGACCGGCAGCGGGCGGGGCTCGAGATCGTCGACGCGCTCCTCGAAGAGGTCGACGCGGCTCTCGACCAGGTGGCGTCGCTCGACGAGGACCGGATCCTGCGGTCCTTCCTCACCGTCATCAAGGCGACCCTGCGCACGAACTTCTTCCAGGAGGCGGCGGGCGGCCAGCCGCACGAATACGTCTCCATGAAGTTCGACCCGCAGGCGATCCCCGACCTGCCGGCACCGCGCCCGGCGTTCGAGATCTGGGTGTACTCGCCGCGGGTGGAGGGCGTGCACCTCAGGTTCGGGAAGGTCGCGCGCGGCGGGCTGCGCTGGTCCGACCGGCGTGAGGACTTCCGGACCGAGATCCTCGGCCTGGTCAAGGCGCAGATGGTGAAGAACACCGTCATCGTGCCGGTCGGCGCCAAGGGCGGCTTCGTCGCCAAGCAGTTGCCGGACCCGAGCGTGGACCGGGACGCCTGGCTGGCGGAGGGCATCGCCAGCTACAAGACCTTCATCTCGGCGCTCCTCGACATCACCGACAACATGGTCGCCGGGGAAGTGGTCCCGCCCGCTGACGTCGTCCGGCACGACGAGGACGACACCTATCTCGTCGTCGCGGCCGACAAGGGCACCGCGACCTTCTCGGACATCGCCAACGGGGTCGCCGAGCAGTACAACTTCTGGCTCGGGGACGCCTTCGCCTCCGGCGGATCGGCAGGCTACGACCACAAGGGCATGGGCATCACCGCCCGCGGCGCCTGGGAGTCCGTGAAGCGGCACTTCCGCGAGCTGGGCGTGGACACGCAGGCCGAGGACTTCACGGTGGTCGGCATCGGTGACATGTCCGGTGACGTGTTCGGCAACGGCATGCTGCTGAGCGAGCACATCAGGGTGGTCGCCGCCTTCGACCACCGGCACATCTTCATCGACCCGAAGCCGGACGCGGCCACCTCCTACGCCGAGCGCCGCCGCGTCTTCGAGCTGCCTCGCTCCAGCTGGGCCGACTACAACACCGAGCTCATCTCCGGCGGCGGCGGCGTGTTCCCCCGTACGGCCAAGGCGATCCCGGTCAACGCGCACATCCGGGAGGCCCTCGGCATCGAGGAGAAGGTCGCCAAGATGACGCCGGCCGACCTGATGAAGGCGATCCTCAAGGCGCCGGTGGACCTGCTGTGGAACGGCGGCATCGGGACGTACGTCAAGGCGAGCACCGAGACGCACGCTGACGTCGGTGACAAGGCCAACGACCCGATCCGCGTCGACGGCGCCGACCTGCGGGTCAAGGTGGTCGGCGAGGGCGGCAACCTGGGCCTGACCCAGCTCGGCAGGATCGAGTTCGCGCGGCACGGCGGCAAGATCAACACGGATGCCATCGACAACAGCGCGGGCGTGGACACCTCCGACCACGAGGTGAACATCAAGATCCTGCTCAACGGCCTGGTCGCGGACGGCGACATGACCGTCAAGCAGCGCAACAAGCAGCTCGCCGAGATGACCGACGAGGTCGGCCGGCTCGTCCTGCGCAACAACTACGCGCAGAACACAGCCATCGCCAACGCGCTCGCCCAGTCCAAGGACATGCTCCACGCCCAGCAGCGGTACCTGCGCCACCTGGTGCGGGAGGGCCTGCTCGACCGGGCCCTGGAGTTCCTGCCCACCGACCGTCAGATTCGCGAGCGGCTGAACACCGGGCAGGGCCTGACCAGCCCGGAGACGGCCGTGCTGCTGGCGTACACGAAGATCACCGTCGCCGAGGAGCTGCTGCACACCTCGTTGCCGGACGACCCGTACCTGCGCGCCCTGCTGCACACGTACTTCCCGAGCGCGCTGCGCGAGAAGTTCTCCGAGCGCATCGACAACCACCCGCTGCACCGTGAGATCACCACGACCGTGCTGGTCAACGACACGGTCAACACGGGCGGTACGACGTATCTGCACCGGCTGCGCGAAGAGACCGGTGCCTCGCTTGAGGAGATCGTCCGGGCGCAGACCGTGGCCCGCGCGATCTTCCGCTCCGGGGCCGTGTGGGACGCTGTGGAGGCTCTCGACAACAAGGTCGAGGCAGCCGTGCAGACCCGGATCCGGCTGCACTCGCGTCGTCTCGTCGAGCGTGGCACGCGCTGGCTGCTCAACAACCGGCCGCAGCCCCTCCAACTCGCCGAGACCGTCGAGTTCTTCGCCGACCGGGTCGAGCAGGTGTGGTCGCAGCTGCCGAAGCTGCTGCGGGGCGTGGATCTGGAGTGGTACCAGAAGATCTACGACGAGCTGACGGGCGTCGGCGTCCCGGGCGAGGTCGCCACCCGGGTGGCCGGGTTCTCCTCGGCCTTCCCCACGCTCGACATCGTCTCGGTGGCCGACCGGATGGGCCGGGACCCGATGGACGTCGCCGACGTCTACTACGACCTCGCCGACCGTCTGCGCATCACCCAGCTGATGGACCGCATCGTCGAGTTGCCGCGCGCCGACCGCTGGCAGTCCATGGCCCGCGCGTCCATTCGCGAGGACCTGTACGCGGCCCACGCGGCGCTGACCGCGGACGTCCTCGCGGTCGGCAACGGCACCTCGACCCCCGAGCAGCGCTTCAAGGCGTGGGAGGAGAGGAACGCGCCGATCCTGGGCCGGGCGCGGACGACCCTGGAGGAGATCCAGAGCTCGGACTCGTTCGATCTGGCGAATCTGTCGGTCGCCATGCGGACGATGCGGACGCTGCTGCGGGCGCATTCGTGACCGGTACGGATTCGTGAGCGGTACGCGTTCGTGAGCGGTACGGATTCGTAGTCGTACGACCATCAGGGCGCCCCGGGCCGTTGCGGCTCGGGGCGCCCTTTCTGGATTCGGAAACCTGATCTCGCTGCCCTCAGGACGGAAGAGGCACCTTGGCCGACTCGGGCTTCGACTCGAGGTTCGGCTCGGGCTGGGGCTTGGTCTGCGGAGTGGCCTTCGCCTTCGCCTTCGCCTTGTCCGGGCCGCCGGTGAACGCCTCGTACGCCTCAAGGACCTCGTCCGTCGGCCCGTCCATGCGCAGTTCGCCGCGCTCCAGCCACAGCACCCGGTCGCAGGTGTCGCGGATCGACTTGTTGCTGTGGCTGACCAGGAACACCGTGCCCGCGTGCTTGCGCAGTTCGCGGATCCGGGCCTCGGAACGCTTCTGGAAGGAACGGTCGCCCGTCGCCAGCGCCTCGTCGATGAGCAGGACGTCGTGGTCCTTGGCGGCGGCGATGGAGAAGCGGAGGCGGGCGGCCATGCCGGAGGAGTACGTCCGCATGGGGAGGGTGATGAAGTCACCCTTCTCGTTGATGCCGGAGAAGTCGACGATGCCGTCGTAGCGGTCCCTGACCTGCTCGCGGGACATCCCCATGGCGAGGCCGCCGAGGTAGACGTTGCGCTCGCCGGTCAGGTCGTTCATCAGGGCCGCGTTGACGCCGAGGAGGGAGGGCTGGCCGTCGGTGTAGATATGGCCGTTCTCCACCGGGAGCAGGCCTGCGACCGCCTTGAGCAGGGTCGACTTGCCGGAACCGTTGGTGCCGATCAGACCGATCGCCTCGCCCCGGTACGCGACGAAGGACACGTTCTTGACGGCGTGCACCTTGCGCACACCTGCCGCCTGCTCGGTCTGCCTGCGACGCAGCATGCGGTTGAGGGCGGCGGTCGCGGAACCCCGGCCGGCGCCCGTCCCGTTGACCCGGTAGACGATGTCGACGCCGTCGACGACGACGGTGGGTACCTGGTCCTGCGCGAGTTGCGTGTTGTCAGCCACGGCCGTACGTCTCCTCAGCCTTCCAGAAGTAGATGAAGCCGCCGATGCCGGCGAGCAGGGCCCAGCCGGTCGCGATCAGCCATACGTGGGGCGGCAGTTGGTTCGAGTGGAAGCTGTCGATCAGGGCGAAGCGCATCAGGTCGATGTAGACGGCGGCCGGGTTGGCCCGGAGCGCGGGCGCCACCCAGGACGGCAGGTCGCTGTGCTTGCTGAGCAGGTTGTCGAGGCTCCACATCACGCCCGAGACGTACATCCAGGTGCGCAGCACGAACGGCATCAGCTGTGCGATGTCCGGCGTCTTCGCACCCAGCCGCGCCATGATCATCGCGATGCCCGCGTTGAAGGTGAACTGCAGCACCAGCACCGGGATCGCCAGCACCCAGGACACGGCCACCGGCACGCCGAAGCAGAGCAGGATCACGACCAGGGCGGCCATCGAGAACAGCAGCTGCTGGAGCTGTTGGAGCGCGAACGAGATCGGCAGCGCGGCCCGAGGGAAGTGCAGGGCCCGCACGAGGCCCAGGTTGCCGGAGATCGCCCGGGTGCCCGCCATGATCGAGCTCTGCGTGAACGTCCAGACGAACACGCCCGTCACCAGGAACGGGACGTAGTCCGGCACGCCCTTCTTGGTGCCCATCAGCACGCCGAAGATGAAGTAGTAGACCGCCGCGTTCAGCAGCGGGGTCATCACCTGCCAGACCTGCCCCAGCTTCGCCTGGCTGTACTGGGCGGTCAGCTTGGCGGTCGAGAAGGCGGAGATGAAGTGGCGCCGGGCCCACAGTTGGCTGACGTACTCACGCAAGGTGGGGCGGGCGCCGCTGACCGTGAGGCCGTGGCGGGCGGCGAGAGCCGCGAGGTCGTCGGCCGGGGGTGCGGTCGTC
>Ga0307510_10007993_pt1 | contig 12585 bp, 8 predicted proteins | sample 12_EM_MG_FD_207224 | JGI IMG/M metagenome (GOLD analysis project Ga0307510, IMG submission 207224) | Populus trichocarpa ectomycorrhiza microbial communities from riparian zone in the Pacific Northwest, United States - 12_EM | ecosystem: Host-associated > Plants > Roots > Unclassified | place... | reverse complement strand
TTCAATGTTAACAATGGGTTCTTGATTTTCTGCAGAGTGAAAAATGCTCGCGCTTCATAGTAAAGTAATAATTTTATCACACAGTAAATTTATTTGGTCGACTTTTTACTGTTTCTTTTTTTTTTTAATTTTAATTTTATAGCTGGTAGTTAGTAATTAGCTCATGAATGCTTGTGTTTTAGCGAAGAGAATGAAAGAAATTGTTTGAAAGTAGAATGCTCGAGTAAGGACTTATCAAAGGGGTCACCTGTAGCATGCAGTTCAGCAAATGCTAAACTGGGATGCTGTGAAAAGCGTGGTTGTCAGTCTGTTTTGTTGACAATTTCTGACTCTGAAGTAGGGGATTCGGGAGAGTTTGAAGCCAAACCGCTATTGCTTCCATGGCATGGAGATAATGAGAGTCAAACTGGGATGGTAAAATGTGATGATGGCTCAAGTGTGTTTGAGGAGGAGCCGTTGAGGATGTCTCCAAGTTTTGATTTTGCAAATGAAAATGCTGTTATCAACGAGTCTCCCATAAAATCTTGTAAATGGTCCTCGGCATTGGATGGGGATGGGAATTTTGAAGTGATATCTTGTTCCAGTGGGATTTTTGATTCGAACGATGCATGCCCTTCTAAGAGGGTTAAAATTTGTGAAGAAAATTCTGTTTCAGGAATGTCAGATGAGAAGCTCTTGAGACGGTCTCCCAGGACAAACTCAATTGTTGTGACTGAAAATGGGGAAAACAAGTCAGGTAAGAAGCAATCTCCAAAGACGAATTCTGGTAAAGAACTGTCTTTGGAGAAGGCTTCTTCAGGGAAGAAGCAGAAGGAACACAGAGGTAATTGTTCCCTGATTGGAGATCCTGTCGCCCATGATGAAGCTCAAGAAAGGTGGCATTGGCGATATGAAATGAAGGTGACTAATAAATTCTTGTTTTATTATATATTTATTTTATCTTTTACTTGATTTTCAGTACATATTTGGCACTCTTTTTTATTGCACTTTTATTTCAGTATTAGGTAATTTGGGGGGCTCTAACAGTCTAACTGGGTGATAATAGCTATATTTGTGCTTGGTTCATCTGACTTTTGTCTGTGAATTTATTGTTGCCACGCGAAAATTTGGCAACCATATAAGATCTTGTTGCAAATCTTAAGATAATCTGGTGTTGTGTTATTTTATTATTCAAACGTTTTAGATGGTCATTGTGTCATCAGAATTCTGTACTTCCTCCTGCTGGTAGATGTATATCAATTATGCCTGATTAACTGTAAATGAGTTTGTTGCACTAGAACACGAACTATTACGGATTTTCAAGGTAACTTCTGGTTGCAGTTTTTCTTTTATGTGGTTGTCACAGAAATCATGTGTCTTAAGAGGTTATATAGGTTCAAATGCTGCAGGGCCTGTGCCTAACATCAATCTTACATGTATATCAAAAGATGATTGTCAATTTGATGTTTTTCTTTTCTTTTTCTGCCATAATTTAATTAAGACCTAGAACATGCAGCTTTAGATGATTAGGTAACCCCCCTTATAACTTGCATCCAAATAAGAAGTGAAGAACACTATACTATCCAAATAATATATAAGAGTGGTTGCTTGTGTTGAAGATTCTAGAATTGTCCTCCAACCAAACAGACCAGATTATCACATAAACAGCATGTCTAAGAATGTCGCCTCAGTCTGTTAACCAACAGTTTTGTGTCAGAAAAACCTCCTCTAGGATCTTAAGATACAAACCTCTAATTCCCAGAGATTGAAAAAAGATTAGTTTAAAAAATTGGTTTTCTGGAGTTGCATTGCTGCTAAAACTGAAAAAACGAACTTACCAAAATGATTTGTTGTGTGGCCTTTGCACCTGTAACAAGTTAGTAGTATTAGCTAATTAAGATTTCAGATCAAACAAGTGATATCTTATCCTTCCTAGTAAGTTGTGACTTGACATGCTCCATAACTTTTAGTGCATGAAATTATCTGTAAATCATACGCTACTTGTTTTAATTCTATTTGCCTTAGATTTTGATTATTCCAATATTCATGGCGGGCATCTTTGAGTTTGCAGAGTAAGAGAACCAAGCATCCAAGACTCGCTTTAGAGTAAGCAATCAGTTATGAGCTATTCTATCCATCTGGTATTTGTTGTTTTATGTATCCTATTTCAATAATGTTTTAGCTTCTTATGGTTTTTTGCTTGTCAATTTTTGTTTATGCTCGTTTGTTCAGTGATGATGATGAAGATAAGGTTGTTTGGAATGTTGAATGCCATTACACTCAGGCTAATATTGAAGGTCGCATCATTAATCTTGGAGATTGTGTCTATGTAAAGGTAAATGCACCTATTTTTTATGAGAATTTACTGAAGATGGATATTTCTTTTCTTATGTGCAACATTACCATTTCATCTTCCTATCAGGTTAAATCATCATTATTTTGATGCTACTCATACTTTTGCTACCCTATGATTAGGCTATATTTTTGAGGTCACAAGTCGCATACCCTTGGTAGAAGCTGTTATTCTATGCATGTTATGTACGAGCTTCTTGTTAACAATATGGTGTCACATAATATGAACTCAAAATTCCATTACATAATAGCTGTTATTTTGCTCCATTGCTTATTTCAGCTTGTCAACCTCATTTAATTGACCAAGCATTTGCTTGGCATGTGTATATTGTTTGTCTCCCTTAACTCAGATGTGGGATGATATTTAGATTAAATGTTAATCCTCTAAATTTTTAATTAACAAGTTCTATATATTTTATTTTTTTGTTACCTAATCATGCAGCATTTCTTTATTCTGCACTTGCCCCTCTGAAATTGATTTTTCAGGATGGTTGCTAGCACAGTTTGGATTAGCCTATTTCGTAGTAGAGCTTAGGCACAAGAATGGAGTATTGCATTGCCTACACTTCTTTTACTAAACTATGAGGGAAAAAAGGTTTTGAGTTTTTTCAGAACCATTAATCTATCTATTGGAGCAATTGTAGGGTGAAGGAGCAAAAAATCATATTGGTAGTATCTTAGAGTTTTTCAAGACAACAGACAGGGAAGATTATTTTAGGGTCCAATGGTTTTACAGAGCTGAGGATACGGTGAGTACATAAATTTTGTTGGATTGAATCATTTATTTATTTTTGTATTGAATTCTTCGCTCTTCCGTCTCCTCAGGTGATGAAAGAAGCAGCTGATTTTCATGACAATAAGCGGTTATTTTATTCCACAGTGATGAATGATAATCCAATAGATTGCATTATTTCTAAAGTCACTGTTGTACAGATATCACCTAGGGTAAGGTTCAGTCTTACTTCTAGATTTTTATCAACTTCAATAATCTTCGGGAAGGCTGCCTTTTGAAGTTTTTGTAGGCTTTGATGGCATCTCTTCCTTTTTTGCCCTAATTAATTTATTTTGCATGCTAATTTAATAAATTGCAACTTGTTTCAGGTACATTTAAAATTTCATTCAACACCAGCGTCTGACTTCTACTTTGACATGGAATACTGTGTGGATTATTCAACATTTCGAACTTTGCTGACTGGTAAGAATTTAAATTCTACTCCTGGTACCGAGTTGCTGTTTGAGTCTTGCTGCAATTGCATGTCAAATGGAGGAAGGGAAGGAACAGTTTCATCATTCAATGGAAGGCATGAGATATTGGTCAGGAACCAATGTGCTTGATAAGCCCCAAACATCAAATTTCACATTTTTCATGCTTAGTAAATTTTTATCCCAACTGTTAGGTTTGTAGGTAATGAGAGGGAAAGAAAGAACCTTAGGATACTGAGAAAGAACAGCTAATAAGAGACAAATTCAACAATATCTTCGCTTCATTCTAATTCAAAAAACATAAAATTACATATTGACGCATTAGTTGATTAAATCACCTCCCTTAATGCCACCAATTCTTATCACAAATCTGAGTCTTGCGTGTGGAGGACAACATGGTGGAAAATAATTCCTTTGGATCTTTTATTCTTTCCTCCAATACTTGCATCAGCTGGAAGATAGTCTATTGTGGTAAGAGTGTTTTTTCCAGTATGCAATTAGGTATTGTGGGTTACTGGTGCTTATCTGTTGCCAATCTTTTCTTCCTAGATAAAAAGGTGCATAGGTTGAAGCTAAAATAGTATCCTTGATCAGTATGATATACTGTTTGAATTACTGTCACCATCTATCCACCTCGGAGAAACAAAAAAAACAGATTCTAAAAGGGAAGATAACACTTGTATGTAAGACAAAATTTGAGCTGGTTGATGACAGTTTCATTGCAGTGTCTGAATGCTATAAATATAAGCCATTATTGTGTATTTTTGTTTGTTTTTGACTCTTTAATGATCAGATATTATGCTGGCTGGTGGTGTTTGTAGGGAAGACAACACACTTTTCAAAAACAGCAGGATTAGATAGCATCTGATCTAACTATATCTTTAAGATAGTCCATCCATTAATGGTGTCTCTTATCTTTCTCCAACTAAATGAATTTCTCATACGCATCCTTTTGTACGTTCTAGCATGGATACATTCATGTCAACATTTTTATGTTCATTCACTCTGCCTCAGCTGAATGGCATAAAAGGATGCATACAGCCAACCCCAACTAGTTTGGAATGCTCTTGTTGCCCCAGCTGTCTTTTAAGAAAGGCATCTGAATCAGTGCAGCAACTAGGGCTTAGGACTTTCATATTATAGTGCTCTGTTCAGGTAGAAAAAGCAAAAAAATAAAATAAAAAATAAATTAACCAATCTTCTTGTGCACTCTATTAATCTATTTTTTGATATTTCACAGGCTAAAAGTAGGAAACATTCATCTTGTATTTGTTCCAATTTCTTTTCAAACAAATCTTTATAGTTCTGTTTCAGTAGGTGGTCCTTTGTTTTGTTTTATGCCGTGATGCTTCTCCATTTGGGAACGTTGACTTTAAGTGGTGGTCATCAGTCTCACTCCTATTCTTTTAAGCACAATATAGTGGAGGGCTTTTTTCAATTTTCAAGCTGGATTGGTTTTAACTCAAAGTAGTGTGTAAAAGAGCCTAATAAAAACCATTTTTGGAATCTCACAAGTTTCAGGATTGAGTGGTACTTTCGCTTTATTTTTGGCATCCTGCTGCTTTTGGTTTTCTTGAACAGCCTGGTAATTACCATGTGTTTGCATGACCTTGAATTCCTCCTTTTGTTCCATAAAATATACAAAACTGACTATGAAACGATGAAAGCTTTGAACCAGGCATGACACTTATACATCTGATGTTCTGTCTCCAGATTGTTCATTAAGGGGACATGAGTTATCACCACTGCCTTTCTGTGATTCTCGATCTGCAACTCCCAGTGATATTTCAATGGAAAACATGTCCACTTGTGGAAGTTACAAAGCAAAGTTGACACTACTAGATCTTTTCTCTGGCTGTGGTGGAATGTCAACTGGATTATGCCTGGGTGCCAAAGTTTCTTGTGTCGATCTTGTGACGGTACTTTCTTGAAATTTTGTAATGTTACTTCCTTGAAGTCAAGAAATTTCATGTTTAAGCACACACGATTGTTCTTTAGTTTTGTTCCCCTTTTATTTTAGAGATGGGCGCTAGACAGTGATGAGTCTGCATGTCAAAGCTTGAAGTTAAATCATCCGGAGACACATGTGAGTGTGCCTGATCTACCATTTGATCACTGCTAGTTCTTCTGTAAAAAAATGGAATTGTATGAGATATATGATGGTCTTAAATATAGGTTAGGAATGAAGCTGCCGAGGATTTTCTTGAACTATTGAAGGAATGGCAAAAGCTATGCAAACGTTATGCGGTCAATGATGTAGGAAGGACACATAAGTCACGGTCAATGGCATCAAGTATGTCAAAACAAAATAAAAATTCTTCAAATGATGATGATATTGCTTCTGGTGAATATGAAGTCGCTAGGCTTGTTGACATTTGTTATGGGAAGACCGATAAGAGAGGAAAGCGTGGGCTGAAATTTAAGGTACTTCATGACAATTGCCATTCTCTAAATTTCTGTTAGTTCACTGCATAAGACATCATCTTTCATACCCCAAACTTTATAATTAATGGGATGTTAATTTTTATAACTGCTTTTCAGGATCAATTCGCATTAAATAAATAAACGATTCCAAATGGTTGTTATTAAGGGAAGTCCTTGTCTCGTGCTTTTGAGAGTCAAGCTGATGATCTTGATATCATTTTTAGCATTAAAAATATAAACTGATAAGTTTGCAAAAGAATAGAACATATTGTATTAGAAGAATTTTGGACTTTGTGTTGATATATAGCATTAATAAGTAAAATTAGTGTTTAAGTACCTATCCTTTTTCCTCTCAAATTTTTAATTGTGAAGTTTACTTGGGTTTTGACTACTTTCTGCTTAAGTCTACAAGCATGTTCCCTAAATAATTTTTGAGGTCAAGTATTAGAACATGTTTAAAATAAATGGTAAAAAAGGCGTGAAATTGCACGTTTAAATAAATGAAACTTTGTTTTCTCTTAAACATCATGGTTCATAATTCATATTCATTTTTTGTTTGATATTGTAGTTTGGTGAAGATGATTTTCTACTCATAGCTATTTCGTTAGGTGCACTGGAAGGGTTATAGTACCAGTGAAGATTCATGGGAGCCAATTGAAGGCTTAAGGTATGCTTTTTAGAATGCAATATTTCTGCTTGACTCTGTCCAATATTACCTATTGATTTGAAAATTTTCAGTAACTGTGAACATTCTATACGGGATTTTGTAAGAGAGGGGTTCAAATCCAAGATCTTGCCACTTCCTGTGAGTTCTCTTTCACTGTTGCTACAAGTTGGGATGCTGTCTAAACTTTTATACCAGCATTTTCCTAATGAATCAATATGTACCAGGGTGATGCTGATGTGATTTGTGGAGGTCCTCCATGCCAAGGGATTAGTGGCTATAATCGCTATAGAAATGTTGATTCTCCACTTGCTGATGAAAGAAATATTCAGATTGTAGTCTTCATGGACATAGTGCAGTTCTTAAAACCTAAATATGTGCTGATGGAAAATGTAGTTGACATCCTTAGATTTGACAAGGCTTCGTTTGCTAGATATGCTTTAAGCCGATTGGTGCATATGAAATACCAAGCAAGGCTTGGCACTGTTGCAGCTGGTTGTTATGGTCTTCCACAATTTCGGCTGCGTGTTTTCTTGTGGGGAGCTCATCCCAAGGAGGCAAGTTTCATAATTCATGGTGTCAATCATTATGATATTTTATAGTGAGCTTGACCCATTCATTTCCCCAAAACTTGTATTTAGAATAAGTCTATAAGAAGACCATTTAAAATAGAAGATGGCATGAACAACCATTCTCACGTGCTGTAAGTAATCTTCATTGGTCAAGTCAACATGAAATTTCAATTGCTAAAAGACGTAACATTCATCAGGCATATATGACAGTTTGAATATCTTGATCTCTTTGTGATGTTAAATGACCATCTAATTGTTTTGTTTCTTTCTTTTCCCCTGCAGAAACTGCCTCAATTTCCACTTCCTTCTCATGATGTTATTGTCAGATATTGGCCTCCACCTGAGTTTGAGGTATCAGTTTTCTTTCACGAAGGTCTGAAATCACATTTATCTGCAGCCTATAGTTAGTTGATGATTTGATTGGTTATTGCAGCGGAACACTGTTGCCTATGATGAAGATCAACCTCGTGATGATCTAGAAAAAGCCACAGTTCTTCGTGATGCCATTTCAGATCTTCCAGATGTAGGTTCACTGTATGCTGTATTTCCATTTATTGATGGACAACTTTTGTAATTCTATTTTACTCTCATCTTACTTGATGTTAAAGGTCACAAGCCATGAAACCCGTGAGGAAATGGCATACGACAAGCCTCCAGAAACTGACTTTCAACAATTCATAAGGTCAACAAGAAACGGTAATGTGATTACTCTTAAATTGCAAAATTTGGTAATATTAATAGTCTCAATTGCTATACCAGAGGCATCACAATATTATCTTTTGTAAATGTAAATGTGGATACGGTTGGACTGTGAAAATCCAACTGTCTAAATTTGGGTGATGAAATAATTGAAATTTTAGTATTACTATGACAAGCGACTTGCATAATTAGATTTTGAGCTTATCTTATCTAGAGTAGAGCCATCTGTAAATTATATAGTTATATATCAGTAATATAGGGATCCATCTCAACTCAATTAACTAAGTGGTAGTTTAATAAGCTGAAGTTCCTATATATACAATTTCTTCCATCTATGGGAAATCTTTTGTTTTTTACTGTTTAAGGCTACACCAGTGCCTCTCTACATTCAAGCTGGATATAGGCTAAACCATCTCAAATGGTCCTCTTTTATCTTCAATTGGTTCTCATGGTAATCCAATTCCTTCTTGTCTTCGTTCTCTTCGATTTTCCATCTCAGTTATGCTTATTGAACATGATGATTATGTCCGACAATTTCTAGTAAGAAGCATAATTGGTCAAATGGTGAAAACTTCCATCTTAGTGGGTTCTTAGGATCACATAGTAATCTAGTTGTGCATCTGGAGTTCAACCGTCTTGCTTTGACTCTATAGCTAACAAGCACCTGCCAATTTCTAAGAAGCATTTGCAAATTCATTGCTTATATTCCTTGGGATAATTTGCTCTCAAGCTGCAGAGATAGTAATGGTCTATGAGAAAGTAAACGACTGAATATGTTTATGGTTTCTTTTGACCATTCTCTTCCTTCTTACTTCCCCTTGATTTACTTTTTGTTCTTTTATTCCACATCTTGTCCCTGTGAGTTCTCGTTCATTATGAGTGTGTGTACTAAATGTTTAACATTACCAAAAATATAATAAAATGAGGTAGCTATGAAATAAATTAAACTTTTCATCTCCATTTTTTGGGTTATTAAATAAATTAAACTTTTAGAACATTTTCACATTAGAGAAGTTATAAAACTTCAGCAGTAAACCAATAAAATAATGTGGCAAAACAGAAAAACTTGACCATCTTGGTTCTCTTTACCTTTCATGCCAAAAGTTCTATATGCTAAATGAAAGAAAAGCAAAATGCATGTCAAGATTCAGAATTTAACAGTATAGATCTATTCAAATTGCAGGGAACCTTATCCTAACAATGTTTCATGGGGGCCAAATTTGAATTTTTTGGATTTTTTGAGACCTATATTTGAGTTTGGTGGCTGTCTGACTCCTTTGTTGCTTTTTGCAAACAAGCTTATGCCTTTCATTGTCTTAACGTGACTGTTTAATCTCAACCCTATAGTCTCGTAAATTGTGAGAGATAATGACAAATACTGGCAATAAAGTAGTGACAAATTCTTGTGATAAAGTTGATGGGTTTGGAGCTCAATCAAAAGTAGTCTATGAACGATTTTTTTTGTAAAATTTAATTATATGGTGATTTTGTTTCTATTTCCACACTGCATGAGCACCTGAAAAATGGACTCTTAGGTGGCTCAACCATAGATCTGTACATCTTCTCTTTGCATTTAGATCTACTATTGCTATAGATAGATATGATACTCTCTCCTTTTTGTTTAAATTGTTGCATTGCATAATAGTTATAGTATCAATTCCTTTGCATGCATTTAAGTTAACATATTCTCCTTCTTTTCCTATATGCTGCTAAAGTTACAATATGTTTATTAAACTTGTTTCTGCTTGATTTGAACCCTTTTGAGTTTGGACTCTAGGTTGCTTTCCCACTATTCAACTTTCAATTAACTCGAGCTCTCTTTTAATCTACTAGAGTTGTTGCCACAAAAAGTTCAAGTCACAGTGTGTGATCTGGAATATGCTTAATTTTTTTTATCCATCATCAGAGCAAAAAGATAAAGATTCATAGCAGGTTTTGCTGTTGGTTAATAATGATAAGATTTAAAACTGTGTTTTCCCCAATTGTATTCATGCAAGTAACTACCATATTGTACATATAATTTTATCACAATTTTATGAGTTCTTTCCAAACTGGAGTGTCAGCCAGATGGAAGAATGAAAATCGATCTCCTATTTAAGGTTGTCAGCTTTTGGACCTTACATTTGGTGAAACATGCATTTGTATATTTTAAAAATAAGTTAAAACTTTGGGAGAGTTCATGGAGCTAATTGCTGACTACATAATTGTTTTTTAATCTCTCTTCTGGCTCTGTAGAGATGACTGGTTCTGAGCTCAGTGGAACAAGAATGATCAATTTGCTATATGACCATCGTCCTTATTCATTAACTGAAGAAGATTTTGCTCGAGTTTGCCAAATTCCTAAAAAAAAGGTTGGATAAATATGGATTCTGTGGATTGGTATGCTGAGATTCATTCCTTGATTTTCTTTCTCATGTAGAAATTCTTTTAGGGAGCAAATTTCAGGGACCTACCTGGTGTGGTTGTAGGAGCTGACAATGTTGCCCGGCGGGATCCAACGGAAGAGCAAATGTTGTTGCCATCCGGAAAGCCCCTGGTTAGTGCTTTATTGCATTTTCCTTTGACAGATCGACTCTTTTTTTCAGTTAATGATTGTGAAATAAATTGCAGATAGGAATGCATGTTTTAACTTATTTTCCTGCATTTCGAATTATGCAATGAAATGATCTATAGTTTTACAATTATTGTCTCCTAAACTCTTACTTATTCTGTTATAAGAAAAGTTAACTAGAGATGGTTAAATAGTTCTGTAGATTCATTGTGCTCCAAGATATATACGTGAATACTTCTAAACAACAAAATGAAGGGAATTTGCAGTCAATTTGGCAGCCGGCCTCAACAATGGAAGAGAAAGCATTGATACTTGATCAATCCTTTCTGTGCAGCCAGCTCCAAACACACTTTAATGGCTTCAAGTTGGGTTCAAGATCATGTCTTGTCCCTGCCAAATTAAAAAAATATTTTCCCTCAACCAGAACTATCACTCACATTTAAAGACTAACCACCTGATCATTACTGTTAATAACCGTTTGGAAGGAAATCAACAGTCATATTTTGATCTCTTTTCAGCTAAACATCCAAATTGCACTTAGTAAATACCTGTTTATTGTTGGCGGGCAAGAAATAATAGAATAAAACATATCAATCCCATGTTTATTTCTGAAATATACTTTAGCATACAAAAAATGATTTGGACAAGGGGGAAAAGAACAGATAAGGTAAATGGGATTTGAAGTACTAAAATATTTCATAAAGCTATTGGGAGGTGGTTAAACAAAACGAGGTTGTTGTAAGGAACAGGAACAGACCAAAAGTTATTGAAATTTGTTGACTGGGTGAAAGGGACTGCATTATGGCCGTTGTAAATTAGGACTTTGATGTCATGCTTAGTGGGTACTGGCACTCATTTAAGTCGTGTTTTATTTGCTTGTAGGTACCTGATTTTGCCTTAAATTTCGAAGGAGGAAAGTCTAGAAGGTTACAGTTTTTCTCCTGTTTCCTCTCTTATAAATTTTTTTCAAACATTTTAAAGATCTGAGTATCTGTTTAGGCCATATGCGAGATTATGGTGGGATGAAACAGTGTCGACTGTTGTTACTTTTCCGGATCTTCACAGCCAGGTCCCTCCTTGCTCTTGTTTAAGCTTATAATCATATATTTTTTTATTGTAATAACTCTTCATGCATTTGTAGGCGGTGATGCATCCAGAGCAAGATCGAGTTCTCACCATACGAGAATGTGCTAGGCTGCAAGGTTTTCCTGATTATTATAGATTCTGCGGGACAGTTAAACAAAGGTGAGTATATTTCTTCAGAAAATTTCTATTTTTTTCCTTTCTCAAAAACATCTGACAGCGTCTGTGTGCATACTTTTGAAAAGAAAAGGAAGACATTTTTTAACCAGTGAACCACCTTGAGACTGACCTAGTGCTCATAGCAGGTCATTTGAAAATTGATTCAGAAAGAAAGAAACAGAAACCCAATCAGAACTAGTGAAAGCCTGTCAAAACAATCTGGTTTGACTGGATGGGTCCGAGTGGCACCAGTCTAAAATCTTTGGATAAGAGTTGTGGAGAATGATAATTGTCACTTGACATTAGACTAATTTAGCATGTGTATTAGTTATATTCCTTTGGTTGTTCCTAATACATGTTAACTTAGGTTTTTAGTTATACCTATTATATGTTTCCATTGAAGTTATTATTATTATTATTTTTTTAAAATTTCATTAAGGACTTAAAAACTTAATATATCAACAATCTATCATTACTTTGGCATAATTATAGGCTAATACATATAGTTTAGATGCTAGCTTAACTCAAATAATTTCTAGTTAAACAAGCGGGTTGACCAATTACCTGCCAGTTGACCCCGTTGCTTGATCACCCAATCTGTTTTCAAAACAACAGCTGTTGCAGGTGCTGTTTTTCTCCGGGGACAAATCAGCACATCAAAACGATCCAAAAACATAAAAAAAAAATTAGCAAAAAAAAAAAATTGAATTTTTTGAAAACATGGGTTGGCCCACGTTTCCAAACGGGGTCATTCCGTTTGTTCTTTTGCATTTGCGGTGTAAAAAACGCAGTTAGGTGTTTGGTAATACACCAAACTGCGTTTTATACTGTGGTGCCCACCAAAAAATTGAGTTTGAAACGCAATTTTTATGAAGCAGTTTTTACGTGTTTTTTTTATT
>Ga0307510_10007992_pt1 | contig 12586 bp, 12 predicted proteins | sample 12_EM_MG_FD_207224 | JGI IMG/M metagenome (GOLD analysis project Ga0307510, IMG submission 207224) | Populus trichocarpa ectomycorrhiza microbial communities from riparian zone in the Pacific Northwest, United States - 12_EM | ecosystem: Host-associated > Plants > Roots > Unclassified | place... | reverse complement strand
AATTATCAACCACCACCAAACATCCCCTGATGCTTTAAATGCCTCCTGGCTTTCCCAGAAATTGTTTTAGGCCTTTGCAAATAAGCCTCCAATTTTTTTCCCCTCCATTTTGCAGCAGATCTGGCTTGACGTCACTTTGACCCGTAGTCCAAACCAAAGACCCACTTAGCGAGAATCAATGCCGTATAGGAGAGAAAATAAAATTGCAGACCTATTTGCAAAGGTCTGAAAAAATTTCTGGGAAAGCCAGGAGGCATCTGAAGCATCGGGGGATGTTTGGTTGTGGTTTGAAATTCTTAAATTCACATACAAATTGAATCTTCCGTTGAGCTGATATCTTCCGTTGAGCTGTTAGGCACTCTCTTGAGAGTGCCCTGGTTGCGAGCAAGCGAGCAATCAGGGTTGTGACGGAGTCACAACCTTGGCACGGTTAGTCCTATTTAGTTAGCAGCGGCGCGCATCTGAGAATAGAACAAGTTCTCTCACATCCACCACGTCCACCCATTCAACATTCAATCTTCTTCTCGAAATCTTGTCGGTTTTATCAATGCGCTTATTGGTATCATTAAGCTTGCGATTCCTATCAATGCGATTGTCCAGCATGGTGGCCGCAGCTGCAAAAAGGACCACAGCCGACGTAATTATTGTGCAGGCTTGAGTAGGCAAATTTCAGAAGGGCTTACACCTCATGCTTTAGCAATTATTTTCCCCAATGGAGAGTACAGCTTAAGTGGGGAAGAGGTTGAAAGTTTTTGTGATTGAAGGAGGTTCGTGTGGTTGAAGATGGTTTGCGTGGGAGGCATCCATACTTATATGGGGACTTTGCCTTAGCCACATTATGTCACTCATCCCTCATCCACGAGAGGGAATTTTGGGCGGCTTGGTGCAAGGCTCAGTTATCCAAGCTCTTACAGAACATTCCACTCCTAGTGAGGTGGGAATTAGAGACGTTCTCCCACGCCGGTCGTAATCGGAAACCGTCCTTACTTTGCAGCGAATTACGTATGTTGCGACAGTGTCAGAACACTGGAGTTTTGCTAAGACAGTATCATACTGTCGCGGGTCTTCCCAGCCTGGCGTTGTTTTATGGGTATTGGCGATCTTGACTAGGAGGGTTCCGGTGCAGAGGACCGGTAAGAGAAAAACAAAAGAAACTGAGACCGATAAATTGAAGATGAAAGCCGAACACTGATGGTTATGGTAAACCGAAGTGATCGGCTCTCAGAAAGTGATGAAGGGTGATGATGAAAGAACTGTTCCCATCAACCGAAGAAAACTACCGGCACACTGGTTTTTGGTAAATAAGGGTGTACTCGAGTAAACACAACCAATTTGCGACTGTCTTATTTAAGAACTGTTTTTAAAGCCGTTCAAAGTTGAGCTGAGGTAAACTAGGCACAACTCACGTGAGATAGACATCATTAAAGCTCAACTGCTACTCTTGTGAGATCAATCTGATTGTTTCTTTTGCTACAATAGGTAATATCAAGCTCTTGTTGGAGTTGATGGAAGCAGATAGTTGTCAGTGGCTAGGAAGGCGGATAGCTGAGGGATAAGACGGGATAGTAGTTTAGTTGTTTCATTTGTTCTAGGCGGAAGGATAGAAGGAAGGATAGACGGAAGGATAGAGGGAATGGTTTCTGGTTATGTCTTTCCTTTGTTCAGAAGTACGGAGGTACGCAGGCAGGAGGGGATTACGCATGAAGGAGAGATCGATAGGTGTGGCAGACGATAGAATGATTGAGAGAGTTTTATTATTCTTATATAGACTTATGTTTGGTTAGTTAGTTTTGAGGACGACGAGCGAATGAAGTTTTTGATTCTCCCTAGTACCCTTTTAGTTGAGCCCTGGTCTAGTTCGACCGGTTGACCGTTACGCGCATTATCTCCGTAAGAGCTCTTACCCTTGAAGAAATGGACAAGGTTTTGTGCTCTTCTGGTTGGACTACTCGGTGTTGTCGTCTTGCTGTCTTCTGCTCGTTGTTGAAAGTTTGCGCAGTTGAAGAAAATTTGAGTAGGAGACATCACTACGGTACTTATATGGGGGCTTTGCCTTAGCCACGCCACGTCCACCGTCCCCCATCCAGGAAAGGGAATTTTGAATAACTTAGTGCAAGGTTCAATTATCCAAGTTCTTACGGCACATACTATTCTTAACGTGGTGGGGATTCAGTGGTCATTTGTATAGAAAACGATATTCTTACAGTTTTTAGTGGTTCTAGGAATAGGTTGTATTTTCGTAAATGTTTCTTTAGTTGCCTTTACCATTCTAATTTGTGTTGGGAAATGAATTAGATCTTGTCCTTTTGTCTTTCTCTATACACACTCTCTCTTCTCTACGCCCAATCACGCCTTCAGAATAATAATGTCTAAATTGAAATTGAATGAATTACGACCGGAGTGGGAGACTCAGAAACTATCATAATTGAGCCAAGCGCCGTAGCTACAATGTTCCACTATGATGCGAGCGCCCGGCGTAGCGAGAGCTCACCATTATTTGGCTCGTCTTTCGTGGATTGTGAACTCACACCATGTGCTGGGGGTTTCTGTGAGCTAGCGCTGGTTATGCCGGGCGCTCGGCATGCAGGGAAAGATTGTACGAGTGCCAGAATCTCTTCATTTCCGGCTACACATACCAGTATTTGAGTTTCGACCACAACCCAATCCAGGGCTCACAAATTCACAGGCTATCACTCGCAAGATAATGCAATTGCCATGTTGAAACGACTGTTGTTGTATTGATTGAGAGAGAGAGAAAGGTGGGGGGTGACCCCGGCTATGTAACAGGAGAAGACGCAGTCACAATTTCCCCGGTTCACACAACCTCACTCGCCGCGGCATCACCGCCACATCGCCGCCGTATCATCAGCTGACCTGCTACTGCCCCACGGGCAACCATACCAGATATGGAAGGACGCTCCAACAGCCTATTCTTGCTATCCTATGTACAGTATATGGACCTGGGAGAACTTCCAACCCTCCAATTAGCGAGGGGCGCTTGAGCCGAACAAGGAAATGACAATTATGAACCTAGAATCCCGATGAGCCACCGCTAGTATAAAACCAATCATGCCCGGAAAGGGGCTAGCTTGTGGGATGGGGTATATTTCCGAAGCAGCAACGCCTTAGCGTAATATTTACTATCTAGCATGAGCTGTTTGACCCGTAGGAAGGATGCCTGCTTATATACAGCCACTCGGCACAAGTCATTGTGAATTAGCTCTTTTTCGTCTGCGGAATAAATAGGCCCCACCTCCACACAATTCCCAATTGCGCAATCTCCCTCCCCCTTTAAGCCCGCGAAAATCTCAACAAGGGGGAGTCTCCAATTCCCCGACTACTTTCGCTAAATGAATGCGGATGCCAAGGGTCAGGTAGGGGAGCCCGTGCAAAGATCCCGCTGGGGTGCAGATGGGGGGATAGGCGAGGATTAGCTTATAGGGTAAATAGGCCCGACTATATAGCACCAATAAAATGGCAATATCAATCATTTACAGGGGAAAGCAAAAGAAGAAATTTGGTGATCAGAAAGGTACGGTTGAACAAATGAGAAAAAGGTGATGGTATAGGAAAGGGGAGGATCGATAATTCGAGGCCGAGACAAGGGTCAATGAAACGCGATAAGGAGTTGCGAGTGAAGTAGGGAAGTACCTTCCCACCTCTTGATTCCACCTATCATACAACAGAAATTCAAAATTCCCCATCCAATCGCAGGGTTAAATATCTGGGAGGTCTCCGATAATTATACATGTGACCTACATTGCGGGGAGATGATGAATTGGAAGGATAGAGAATTTGCAAGCTCAGGTGCAGTATATGTTAATGATCAGCGCAGAAGGAAAACAAAAAGCGCGTTAAGGAAAATGCGTCAAGGGGCATCGTAGCCACCAAGAGCCCGAGGAAGAGGTGGCGGAGGAAAAAAGAGAGTCTGGGGGGAGGCGCAAATGACGGCAGTTAAAGGGTTGAAGAGGGTAAAGAAGCCAGGAGCTGGTCGACCGCAAACAAGGCTGGGGTTGGAGGTTTCCATGCTTGCAGTAGATTCGCTACTCCTTCATGGCCCTTGCTGGATGCATAGTAGAGCGGGATGTGACCATTTTTGTCTGGTTTGCTGGGGTTGACGTCTTGCCGGTCCAAAAGTTGTTTCACTACTGGCTCGTGCCCTCCCATTGCAGCCCACGAAAGTGGGGTCTTGCCTTCGTCGTCCGACTTGTCGAGGTTGACGTCTTCCCGGCCTAAGAGCTGCTTCACCACGGACTCATGCCCGCCATATGCAGCCTCGATGAGTGGTGTATTTCCCCAGTTGCCGGGTTTGTCGGGGTTGACGTCTTGCCGGTCTAAAAGTTGCTTCACCACTGACTCGCGCCCAGAAATTGCAGCCCACAAAAGTGGTGTCTTGCCCTCGTTGTCAGGCTTGTCGGGGTTGACGTCTTGCCGGTCCAAGAGTTGCTTCACTACTAGGTCGTGCCCTTTCATAGCAGCCCACGAAAGTGGTGTGTTGCCCTCGTTGTCTGACTTGTCGGGGTTGACGCCTTGTCGGTCTAAAAGCTGCTTCACCACTGACTCGCGCCCATAAATTGCAGCCCACAAAAGTGGTGTCTTGCCCTTGTTGTCTGACTTGTCGGGGTTGACGTCCTCACGGTCTAAAGGTTGCTTCACTACTGGCTCGTGCCCCCCCAGAGCAGCATACGAAAGTGGTGGATTGCCCTCGTTGTCCGGCTTGTCTGGGTTGACGCTTTGCCGGTCCAAGAGTTGCTTCACTACTAGATCGTGCCCTTTTATAGCAGCCCACGAAAGTGGTGTCTTGCCCTCGTTGTCAGGCTTGTCGGGGTTGACGTCTTCCCGGTCTAAGAGCTGCTTCACCACTGACTCCTGCCCAGAAATTGCAGCCCACGAAAGTGGTGTATTGCCCTCATTGTCTGGCTTGTCGGGGTTGACGCCTTGCCGGTCCAAGAGTTGCTTCACTACTAGCTCGTGCCCTTTCAAAGCAGCCCACGAAAGTGGTGTCTTGCCCTCGTTGTCAGGCTTGTCGGGGTTGACGTCTTCCCGGCCTAAGAGCTGCTTCACCACTGACTCCTGCCCAGAAATTGCAGCCCACGAAAGTGGTGTATTGCCCTCATTGTCTGGCTTGTCGGGGTTGACATCTTGCCGATCTAAAAGTTGCTTCACCACCGACCCGTGCCCATAGGTTGCAGCCCACAAAAGTGATGTCTTGCCCGCGTTATCTGGCCTGTCGGGGTTGACCTCTTGCCTGTCTAAAAGTTGCTTCACCACTGACCCGTGCCCACTAGCTGCAGCCTCCATGAGGGGTGTAAAACCCTTGTTGGTTGGGTGGTCAGGGTCGACTTCTGCTTGGTCCAAAAGCTGCTTCGCCATTGAGTTGTGTCCATCCTTCGCAGCCCACCAAAGTGGCGTGTTGCCACAGTTGTCCGGCTTGTCGGGGCTAATAGCTTCCTGTCTCAGCAATAAGTCCACCGCCTCGGGCTCCCCACCCCTCACGGCCCACATCAGCGGAGTTATGCCAGCAGAATCTCCCTGGTTGGAATCACAGCCGTTCATTCCCAATAGACTAGTCATGACATCAACAATTCCGAAAAATGATACACAGTGTAGTCCACCAAACAGCGAAGGCGCATTGACTTCCATGCAATCATTCGGATTTAATATTTGCTCAAAAAGTGAGTTGGCGGCTACATGGTTCTCGTACTGGCCCAAGAGCTCCATTGCAAGTAATCTCACCCGATCTGAAAGTTCTCTCTTTGCATGGATGCCCCAGTATCGCGAACAATATTTGAGGAAGGGCATGCTTGACAGGTCGGGTTGGTAATTAATCGGAAGGGCCTTGGCCTGGTCTGAGTTTAGATAAGTCAAACAGGTTTCCGCCATCTCCACGTGAGCTCGGGGGAAAAGGTTGCGATGAGTAGAGAGGTACTCGCGGAGCGTGTGGTGGGTTAACCGGACCGTCGAGGCTTCCCTATCTACCGTGACCAGCCCCTGACAGCAGGCGAGCAACGTCTCTATTGCAGGGACATTGTTGCTATTGAAATATGTAGACCCAATCTCCACAGCGAGCGCATGGCACAGTTCGTCTACCCGTAATGGCCTTTCCGAATGACATACCCACATCAGTGTGGTCATAGCAAGTTTTGCTTTCTCCCCTTCTTGAGCCCTTATCCGTCCCAGAGTTGTCTCGTATGCATCTCCCAACCCCAGCCCATCTCCCATCGCATTCAGCCTATTTCGTCTCCGATGGACTGTAGTCTCTCTCAGGATTGTTTCGATCTTGAGTGAAGCAAGCAAGAATCTATATATATGTATCAGTATACGACTCACAACGGTTTCCTTGAATCCACGCTGATACTCACGTTTCAGAGATCTCCTCCGGAATGTTCTTCACAATATCATTCTCTAAGGAACTATCCATCGCCTCGGGAGTTGTATCCTGCCCCAGCCTCGCCCGTAGATATGTGACTATATCGTCCTCTCGGGACGCTATTGATATACTCGTTGTTTTCCCACCCAGTTCCCTCTCACTCACCCCCCGGATATGGGACCTTCCCGTCATGAAGATTCGTGTATTCGGCGACCCCCGGAGAATCTGCCCTAATGCACCAAGAACCTCCAGTCGATGCCTGGGAACGCACTCGTCAAGAGCATCAACACAGATGAATGTGCGTTGTAAGGATGTGACAGCTGCACACATTTTCACAATATCAGGAAGTTGTAGCCTCCGCCCGCCAATCGCCCTCTTCTGGCCTCGAAACTTCTGCACAATTTCCACCGGAATTGCTCCCAACCCACTCAGAAGCTGTTTGAGCAGAGAGCCAAGCATATTTATCGGAGACTGGGCTTCCCTGGAAGCGAAGTCATAGTAAAAACAAGCGACTGCTAAATCCTGTCCCATGACCTGGTCACATAAATAATCTACAACCACAGAACTATCATAGTGACCTGTCAGCAATCATGTCCTTCGTTCCTCATTGACGGTCTCTCGTACCAGATGTAGCTCTTGCCGACTCCTGGCTCGCCATAGCAGAACAAGACCGCATGATCAGATCCACCATTCTCTCCACCATTCTCTCTACCATCATACCAGCCTCTAAACTCTTTCGTTTCGAGTAGCCAGTTCCCTACATTATCCACCCTCTGCTCGCAAATATCCTGATGTCGCACCTGGGGCTCTAAGGGCGACAGCCAGGCAAGGATTTTAGGCTCATCATCGGTAGCGGTAAGGATAATGTCACCCGACACATTGAAAGAATTGAAAGAATTGATGTTATCTGTAAAAGCTCGAGACATCTTTCGCTTTCTGCTGCTTAAAACAATGTAGATAATCGGGTACTGAATGCCTTTGGGCGAGTTGACAAAGTTCCAGTAGGTTTCGGAAAAGTGGGGTTCATCGCTCCGCCCCGCAACAATCTCATGCTACCCAATACATGGATCAGGAATTTGTGAAACCAAAACTCCTGCGCTGGTGCTCCTACTTGGGTGCTACTGTGGACAAGGCTCTCGAATAACCACTCCCCTTCCCCTCGCCAGCCTCGTTACTCTCTCATGATGAGAGAGGGTGAATATCCTAAACCCTTGCCTACTGCTTGCATAATATGACTTCGATTATCATACCGGAGAAATCAGTCAGTTCCAAAGCTATATCATACAAATATCCCCAATTTTCTCTCCTCTGAATATTAACAGATCAGTCCCAGCATTATCTGAAATTAAATCCATGAAGCAAACCCTTAACCTAGGCTGCGAAGCTAATATCACAGGAGGGATACAGTCTTTACCCGTCACCCCCGTGGCGTGTTGGAAATGAACATCTGGAAAGTGTCCTTCATTTGCTAAGGCCCCGTCCACCCAACCCTCTAGTTATAAAAATTCGTGACAGTGGCGTTTCAACCAGCACCATTTTCCGGTATCCGGTGCACAAGCGTTTACCCAATATTTTACCGTCCTGGACTCTTGTTGCTAGATTGTCAAAACGTGAGGTCTCGCAGGTGAGTTCGCGAATTCCCCGGCGCTGGATGGCACGCTACGTTAAGTAAACACCATACTAGGTTGGCGGGGTACTGCTACCGGTAGGATGGTATGTACAGTATAACGAGAGGCGGTCCTTGTCTGGCCTTCGAATACCGGTATCGTAAACTCTCGTTCAATCTACCATCGGGGATCTCAACAGAAATCGATGTCTAAACCACAATCCGCCTACCAGAGTAGGTTAAAAAAAATTGAACAGATACCAGTTAATGAGATCCAGTCAGCTCAGCCTCCCTAAGCCAAACTCCATCTAGATAACACTATTCCCTCTCCGAGCGTTTGTTCTCTGATTGGGGGGGCCTGGGCGCATCCCAGATTGCGTATTTATCGATAATTTACGATACTTAATTTTGCGCCCAAACAACGTCAGCCGCCCCTCCATCCCAGAGAGGGAATTCTGGACGTCCTGGCGCGGGGTTCAATTATTCAAGTTCTTACGGTACATACTACCCTTAAAGGGTTAGGAATTGAGTGGGTATTTGTGTATAGAAAATGATGTCCTTATTGTTTTCAGTAGTTCTATCGATAGCTTGGATTTTTTGCAAATTTTCCCCAGTGTAATACCCCATCGTGAAATCTGCCATTTTTGCGGTATAATCGCTCGTGCCCACTCACTTTGTGCGTCCCACTGCCTGCCAGGAACCCTGCGGGGCTTTGACTTGAACAAGCACGTTCTTGTCCACCCATCCATCCTCGACCGAAACACAATCACGACAGCCAATAGATTAATCCTGATTGGACCTCCTTCCCAATCTAACTTCTGTCCCCCGCCTTTTTCTTCGAAAACTAACCAGCGTGCACATACTGGCACCGGCACTCGAGCACAAGTACTCGCAAGCCGGCATGCGCAGCCCTCCTCTCAGGGTTTTCAGCTGGGTACGGCACGTCTCCTGCCACAGAATCTGATCAGTAATTTACTTTGATGCACATCGTACTGTACGTATAAATGTATGGAATGGTGGTTACAGGAAAATTTTTATACCTCTTACATGCGCACAGTACAAGTACAGTACTTTGCCGGCATAGCACTCGTACTGCTCGTGGGCCATTCTGTCGAGTCGGGGCCCTTTTTTCTTTCAATCACCTCGTGATTTTTCCCCGCTATCGGGCTAGCTATTGCTAAGATAAAAGGAGGGTCAATTGCCGCCCTTCTCCCCCCGTTTCCCTCCTCTTTTGTTCTGCTAGTATACAGGAGAGTGAGGGGCAAACTTGGCAAACTTGAGATTCCCCCATTGCTGTTGTTGGCCGAAACGTCTACCTTCCAATTATTATCTAGTACCCCGCCATTTGCCCCACAATGGCTAACACTACTACTGAGAGCATTACTTACTCCTCTGGAGCGACCGGTGAACCAGACTTGCGTCTCTTGCATTATAATGATGTGAGTTCAATTGCCGATTTTGATGATTGCTTGGATCCATGCAATGGCTGATGGAGACAATTATTATAGGTCTACCACATTGATGCCGGGTATTACTATCTTTTCTCCTTTCATCATCCTCTCCCTACTCCTCAAGCTTTCCACCGCCCCCGTCACAGTAGCCGACAGAGGGCCGCAGCATAATTAACGTAATCAACCCGCAGCTCCCGTGACCCCGTCGGCGGCGCCTCCCGCTTCGTGGCCTTAGTAAACCACTACCGTTCCGCCCCCGAGTACGACGGCAAGCCCTCTCTCCTAACCTTCTTCTCGGGCGATGCTTTCAACCCCTCTCTCGAATCCTCCGTGACCAAGGGCCGGCACATGGTACCCATCCTGAACCAAATCAAGACTAGTGTGGCCTGTCTCGGGAACCACGATCTTGACTTTGGTGTCGATCAATTTAACTACTTGGCAAAACAATGCGAGTTTCCCTGGCTTTGTGCAAACGTCGAGGACCCTGCGCTTGGCGAGGGCGTGAGCATCGGTGGCCTGCCAAAGACGGTGATTTTGGAGAGTAGCAATGGATTGAAGGTTGGAGTTATTGGGCTCGTTGAGAGGGAGTGGCTGGATACGATAAATTCGCTGCCGCCTGATTTGAAGTATACCTCCGCATCTGCTGTGGCGAATGAATTGGTGCCGAAGTTGAGGGAGCAAGGAGCGGATATCGTTGTTGCAGTTTCGCATCAGAGGGAGCCGAATGATGTAGGCGTCTGGCGGGGTCTGGTGTCTGGAGAGCGCTGGCTGATGGAGGAGTAGATCAAAGTGGCAAATAATATACCGGAGGGCCTTATCGATATCATCCTTGGAGGGTAGGTAGTCGATTCCTCTAGGATATTTCAATCCTAAAACTGTTCCTTATGCTAATAAGTTTTTAGCCACGATCATCACTATGCTCATGAGATCATCAATGGGTGCCATGTCATCAGATCTGGTTGCGACTTTAAACAGCTCTCCTACATCGAGGCTCGAAGAAAGAGCAAGGATGGATCGGTCCCTGGCTGGAATTTTGATATTATTCGGAGAAATATTCTTAAAGAAATGTGAGTTTACTGATCGCCCCCATAATTGAGGCGTTTTCTGACATTCTTTCAGACCTGAGGACCCTTCGGCTGTCCAACTTGTAGATAAATTGACTTCCGGGTTGAAGGCCAAACTTGAAAAGCCAATTGGATACACAGCTGTGCCACTAGATGCAAGGTTCAGTACCATCCGAGCAAAGGAGTCAAACATTGCAAACTTTGTGTAAGTGTCATAAACTCCGGTAATTCGGTAGAAGCTAACGTTGGTGAAGGTCTGACTTGATGCGATTTTATTACTCGGCAGATTGTGCTTTGATAGCCGCCGGAACTATCCGTGGAGACCAAATATATCCTCCGGGAGTCCTTAAACTCTGTGATATTGTCAGTTGCTTCCCGTTTGAAGACCCCGTCGTGGTCATCAAAGTTTCCGGTGCCAATATCGTCAAAGCCATCGAAAATGGTATCTCCAAGCTTCCTGCATTCGAAGGACGTTTCACACATGTCAGTAACATATTCTACACCTATGACGCCTCGCTCCCTGCTGGTTCTCGTGTGATTAGTTGCAAGATCGGCCAGGACGACATTGTCCCCGATAAGGCCTACAGCGTCGCTACTAGGAAATATATGGCAAACGGCAAGGACGGCTACGGCTCCCTGACAGAAGAGGCGGGTGCAGAGGATATCGTAGACGAGGAAAACGGTGTTCTCATCTCCATGATCCTGCGCCAGTACTTCCTCTCCTTAAAGGTCATGGGCAAATGGCGACGCGGTGGCGCGTTCAGACAGTTTTTCGGGGGTCTCAAGTCCGAAAAGGCTAAGCAAGGCGAATTGCTACAATCTGAGGGAGCCACTCAGAAGGAAGCTGACGACGATGCCAACTCCGGCAGTGATGACGATGACGAGGAAATGCACGTTGACGACGTTCACGAAAGCGACCTGCCAAAGGAAGAAAAGATTGGAAAGCTGGTCTCGAAAGCTGGATTAAAGTGGGCGAGACTCGCGGGAGTTCGTGAGAGCAAGGGTGAAGAGGAGGAATTGGTGGTTGACTGGACAAGGAGCATCGCACCGAGGCTGGAAGGGAGGATCAAGGCGGTGTAGGCGCAGATATATATCCTGCTATTTTATGGTATATGGCATCAGAGTAGTTAGACGAGGTATCATATCCGAAATACCAATGCTATGATCAACTCCTGTGCTGTTCTCCAAATATGAAGAGAGAGAGAAAAGACCAATACCGAGAACTACAACATCTAAGCAGGAATACACCTTCTAGCCCCATTCTTTTGAAGCTTCCAAATCTACTACTCCAAGAACTTATCAACAACATCCAAATCAAGCCCCAACTTGGCGCCAAGCTCCCTCTCCTTCTCCCACCTAGACCAAGAGCTACTGTAACTCAAAGCTCCCGTAGCCACGCAAAACCAACCAACGCTTCACATCAACTATGTCCACCCCCTCACGCCCAACCCGCCCAATCCAAAAATTCGCAAGCGCGGTCGCGAAGTGCACTGTAGAGGTACATTCCCTCCCTCATTTCTTCCTCCCTTCCTTAGGAGAAACGAGATAGTAATAGCAAGGGAGGTGTAGGCATCCGCCTATGGCAGATGCGTGGTTGCGGATTACAACAACGTTCATAAGGATAAGTGCCTAGAAGAGTTTTTAAAGTTGAGGGAATGCGTGAGGAAGGGTAGGGTGAGTTTGTTTCATTCCTGTGGGTTGGTTGGTTTGTTGATTGGTCGGTTGGTTGGGGCTGATTTGGGGTAGAAGTAGAAGTAGAAGTAGAAGAAGGGGTAAGGTGTGGGGAGATATTTTATAGGTGGAGAGATCCCTATTCTATTATATACGTTGTGTCGTTATGCTGTGTTTCGTGGAGATCGTGATACCAAACTGGTCCAGACAAAAAAGGGGACCCAAAACATCAGACGAAGGAGTATGTATGTACAAAAAAAAAAAAAAAAAAACCTCACTCCCACTCCCCCTCTTCTTATGATAAATAATATAATGTCTACCCCCTCCTAGAGATATAAACCTCCCTCCCCCTCTCCCCCCTCCCCATCCCACCCCCACCACCCCTCGTCCATCCCACAAGTCCATAGAAGTAATCCAGCACATC
>Ga0307510_10007990_pt1 | contig 12589 bp, 17 predicted proteins | sample 12_EM_MG_FD_207224 | JGI IMG/M metagenome (GOLD analysis project Ga0307510, IMG submission 207224) | Populus trichocarpa ectomycorrhiza microbial communities from riparian zone in the Pacific Northwest, United States - 12_EM | ecosystem: Host-associated > Plants > Roots > Unclassified | place... | reverse complement strand
GCCCAGAGTTGATGTGTCATTCGGTCAGCGTAAGGTTGGTGAGCGCGTCACGTGGATAAAAACAAAGGCAAATAAATAAGACGCGTCCGTCTCCCCGCCCACCACCGCGACGTTCATGACGGATTCAACGCGCCGTGGCCTTTCCCGCACGGGGCCTCATCGTAGCGCGTACCCAGCCCGACCACCTCTCGTTTCGCTTAATCTGGGCGCGCGCGCTAAACCAGGCGCGGTTCACCGGCCCGGCTCGGGGTCGGTGAGTAGATCATGACTATTGTAGGGGTGCTCTACTTGTTTGCCAATGGTAGCGCCGTGCGGTGGCGTGCTTGATACCATACGGTAGCATGTACGCATGTGCCGTTTAAAGAGCGCGCGTGTGCGCGCAGTGTGCGTACCGTTCCTGGTTGGTGAATCACACTGTTTTCGTTTGACCCCACTGACCCCTTTTTTTTTGTTTCGTTGCAGAACTTCCGTTCATTCGAAGTGGAGGGACGTCTTAGTACGCCACACTTATCCTATTTTCATTCTCGCCACCTCGCCACCCTGCCCAAAGCAAGAAAAACGAAAGATAACAGCCGAGGTTCGAACCGTGATCGCCGCACGATAGATCTGTGTCCTGTTTATTGGTTTTGAAATGCCAGGCATGTGGCGGGGTTCAGAAGGTACTAGAACGCGCGCCCCGTGGTCGCCCGTATGTAGTGCGCAGCGAGGCGCTGGCGCACACCCAGTGTCATTCCGGTAATAGGTCCCCACCACCTCTCCGGTGCAGAACCATGCGACCATTTTGTACTTAGATCAGGAGACCCACCTCTGAACTGGTTTGGCAGATGGTGGACACATGTACATGAGCCCTCCATTGGGACCTCCGCAACCTATTGACAGATTGAACCATCCTTTCAAATCTGGTAGGGTCTACGACAAAAATAAACTCACAAAAGATCTCCAATCCACGGATTTACTCTATTGTCCCATCGATTTGGTTCATCGGTCTTGTTCTTGTGATTGCGTCTTATCGATACTATATCACAAGTGGAGGAAATCATAATCGGTAAGTGGGACGTTAAGTGGCTGACTAGGGAAAGGCGTACCTATTGTTACGCTGGCCCGTTGCTCCTAATCGGTCGTCCGGTCGGCCTACTCATGATCGCAATCAAAGTGTGGACCTTATTCCTCACTGTAAGTATTGAAGATTCTCCAGGATTTACAAATCCACATGACATCGCTACCCGTTACCCAGCTAATCAACCGCGGTGCTCGGGGCAATGCCAGCACGTAATCCATGACCCCCGATATATCACCCGTTACCTCACATCACCATACCTGTATTACCCGGTGGTACGCAAATCTACCCAGCCATGGGGCCAGCGGATGGGGGCTCTCTAGCTCGAACCGGATCACTTCCCGATTCGTTTCGTCCTCTGAGATCGGCATGACTGATCATAATGTCCCCTTCGAACACGGCTGCAAGGTGATTTAATCCCTGCTGTGGGGTGTGCAGATGAGTCCGCGACGTCCCCCCCCCCTCCCCCCCATGGCTCTCCACACAACTGATGCTAGGGTGATTACAAGCTCTGGACAACCAAGACGGGTCACTCACAAGATTCGGGATCCGAAGGACGGGAATATTGGAGGTACCACAGACGGCAGTACAGTACCCGAACGTATGGCAAAATGGAACTCAATTACCGTGCTGCTGTAGGCAGTGGTCCAAATCCTGGCTCTGTATATTCGCGCGCTCCGTTCAGCGCTGCATCCTCAACTGGGCATTGGCGTACCCCGCTGGTTGCCCTACGGGACTAGTATCACCACGTCCGAAGTTGTTGATTCATCGGACGATAATGAATATCGATAGTTGTTTTACGATGATGATTCCATCACCATCGGATCCGTATGGACCTTTTACACCCCTTCTCCCTGGGTAGTTGTATATGGACAGCAGGAAACGAATGCTAGTGGGCTTGTGACTCAGAATTGAAGGAGCTGTTGCGCATGCGTTAATTCTCGTTCTCGTTAATCGCATTTGACTTATGTCGTAGGTTCTAAGTATGTCGAAATGCCCTTCCAATGCCGCAACCAGTACAGTTTATCCTTCCGAAGGAGCAACGACAAGTGCAGACCAGGTGTGCGGCGTCATTATTACATTACTACCATCATAAATGTCAGTATCATGATCATCTGTTGGACTACCATTTGTCTCTGAAGCGACATCAAACAAAAAACTAGGAAGGCTAATCAGAGAACCTCGCTCGACCGCAATAGATCCTCGAGCATCCCGCTGCGGATAATGTGTAGAACTGTCCACACAGCACGCGAGTCCCAACCCTGCAATTATTTTACCGTCATCGATGATCTCAGAAGATAAGAAGAATGTGACGCACCAACGGTCCGTATGCTAACCTCTTCTAGCCAACTCGCCTTTATTTTTACAGGGAGGCACTCCATCTCATGCAAAAGAGCATTTCCGAAGCTGGAAACGGTGAGATCTGCATGCCATTCGCGAACACTGTCCGATAAAGGCCCAAGCTGCCATGCTGCCTGGGTAATCAAGGTGTGCACCTCACGATTAAACGAGAAAAAGGGCGAAGCCAGTTCCCTTGCAATAGTTAGCCACTGTAGATGTGAGCCACTGCGCAGCCCCGAAAATACAAGGAATTCGCGTTGACTGATTTCCTTGGGGCAATCGGCTTGAGTAGTGATGATATCATTTGGTGCGTGTTTGGTGCCAGAGACGAAGGTATGGAGGTGACTGTATGGACTTGACTTGGGGATGAGCGGAATGCAAAGCTTTGAGGGACTAGATTCGGAGAAAGATTCTACCACCCAGGATTTATGGATATGGTCAAATGGTTTGAATGATAGCCGATTACCAATGAGAACCAAGGATTCTTCCGTGGGAACTGTGACACTGACCGGAGAACGAGGGCATAGCCGAAGCCATAGTTACTCGGCGGTTATTGCTGCTGTACAGCCCACCGCTCGATGCCGGGGAAAGAGTTCAGATGAGATTTAGGCTGGACTCGTGAATCGGTGACTGAGTATGCCAATGTCGCGGAGAATCATGCAAGTTATATCACGCCAGGCAGATATAGAATGGACCTTGCTGTCATATTCAAAGAAGCTAGTTCTTCCCGTTTCGCTATCCTCTCTTGCTGAGCATGCACATTTATCTCATCATAGAGACGTTGGAGATCCTATGAAGCACGATAGTACTTCAGAGCGAAAGAAAAATCATCAGCGCTGCTTGAGAAGATGGATGAACTCTACTGGTACGAATTTCGGGAGAATATTTCCTCAGTAAGGGGCATTCCTGGGTTGCAAATCTGTCCAAAACCACCCAAAGATCCATGATGGTTATCGAATTATCTTCCGCGTTGGTCCCATAAAGATCTTTTGCAAGAGCAAAATATTGCTCGATACAGGAAGCAATCACCTCGGAAGAATCGACATTGTTCGTGGATGTGGCAACCTAAGAACCCAAATTCCTCTCCACAAATAACTCGAAAACCGCGATTGCGACGCGCGCATCTTCGGCAATAGCCTTTGCAAGTTGGCCGTCCCTAAATTGAGTAAAACCGCCTACTTCGTAGAAACGGAATGTATGGGAGGGGGTAAACCGACTTTGAGAGGAGCCAGGTGAGGCAAAGTGAAGAATCTTCATAAGGGAATTGTATGAGTTGTCGAGGGAGATCTGTGTATCCGCAACGAAGTCGAGTCCCTTAAGTCGCAATATAGGACTATCAGTGATCGATTCAATATTCTGGAATGCCGTCCATCTCTTTGAAAGAAGGGTCTCGGCCAGTTTTGCGGCATCATGAACTGATCGATGGACACTATGCGATACGGCGGGGCCTAATTTAGAAACACGCCGAGTCATTTGACCCTCATGACGTAGAGTAACTCGCTTGGGAAATCTCGGTGGGTGCAAGTACGCAGAAGGTGGCGGTGAAAGAAGAGGATAAAAGGCTTGAAAAGACCGCAGGCACTGAGAGAGAACTGAAAGGAGACTCTGAGAATGAGCCATAATAGGGACCTTCTCCATGGCTTGTCTTCCCCCTGCTTGTCCTTCCGGAGCAACGGCTTGTCTAGCGGTGGATTACCCGCAGTATCCAACAGGACTTCGTCTCCTATACGTTTTGTGATGCGATCCATAACTGCAGGCTGACCATATCCTCTGAGTATTCCAACCAATAACTCCGATATGTAACCGGGATGACTCGGAGCGCCATCGTGGACACAGCGGCGTGCAAAATTTGTCGAAGGAGTGGGTGGCAAGTGATCAAAGTTCATTTGGACGAGGGAAGAGGAGAGCTCCCTGAGAAAGCATTCGCCCATAAAAATGTCTGTGGATATCTGGATTGCAGGTCCTGGGTATGAGCACAACAGCTTTCCTTCGGTCGCCATTTCGGCGCGGATCAATGGGAAAACTCCAAACACCTCGAACTGAACGAAGTCGACGGTAGCCAGCCTGCGAACAATGAGAGCAGCATTTTGTGCCCGGATATGCATGCAAAATACATCTAATGGAGAAGTAGAATAAAAGGCGGAACACAGTACGAGTTACCTGTACGTACCTCCAGTAGTCATGCGTGATAACGCAAGTTGGAGGACATCCTCCTTCAACGGGGTTTTTGCAGCGCTAAGAACCAATTCCATCATCTTAATCAGATGCATCCATCCATAACAGACTTTCTAAAGGGTGGAGGGTTTGGAGGGAGTCTTTCGCAGCTGCTATGAGACTACAGTGCAACATTTGTTTTCCGCTCTTCGCCTGGGTGCTTCTGGGGAAGCTTCCGAGTCGGAGGCATGAAGACATGTTTGATAACCGAACGCAAAATATAATTATCGAGGTTATCGGAAGCGGTGGTGAACATGACTATTGAGAATAAGACCGTTAACACAGCAGTGACTCGGAAAGACGACGATGAGGCAGAGGAAGAGCGTGCGAATCTGACAAATCCATGAGGGGCACTTTTTTTTTTTTTTGAAAGCACTCAGGGCGGTGTTGCACAGCCCCAAAAAATTGTTATGCATTGCTGCATGTTCTAAATCGCTGTTCAGGGAAGTGGTATGGGTAGAACAAATAAAATGACAAGGGGAAACATACTAGTACTGCTACCATGGCAAGAGCAAGGCCACCCATCTATTCCACAGATCAGTGGCCTTGCCTTTGCCACGTAGCGGTGCATTTCTTGACTTTTTTTTTTCTATCCATATTAAACTTCCTAGGTTGAACACACACTGTTGCTGCACAAGGGTGAAGATTCTCCAATTCACAACATTTATGGAACTGTAGAAGACAGAGGGTCCAACAGCAATTGAGGTCGCAAAAGTCCAGTCAAAAACGAAGTGTACTCAGGCTGGTCCCCGACTGTTTTACTTGCAACATTCTGTTCTGTAGCCCTCGGCACCTCCACACCTCCAGATGAAGGTGCGTCCTGTTTTTATAGCCCAGCTTGACGGAGCAACTGGCCCTTCTCTTTTTCCGCCCGTCTCCCCCCACCCGGTGGCACCCCGGCTTTCTTTGTCCCCCACATCACCTTCCCATCTCGGTCTCTCTGATACAAATTATATATAATATATCATGGTTCAGAGGAGGCGGCTCCCAGAGCCAGTAGACTGCTGCTTCGGGCAATAGCCCTTCCTGCGGATAAGACTCTCGTGCAGAGGGCCGTGCGTGAGGCAGAGGAGGAAGAGGGACGTCTCGTGAAGAAGCGGATCGACCAGGAAATCTGCAAAAAGAATATGCAGCGGCGCAAGGACATGCCTGTGAAGGTGATACTCTTAGACAAGAGAGCGGTGTGTTGGCTTTTGTATCTTTTATTTATGCATGTCTTCTTTTGTCGTTTCATTTGCCACTGATCTGGACGTCGTGCGGGGGTACCTCTGTGGAGACAAGGCAACGTTTTTCAGAGGGTTACTCCCGCCAGAGGGTCTATCTCACTTTGGCCTTGTTCAAGTTGTGTTTTTGTAAGGCTTTCGGCAGTCATATATTTGGCAAGTATGGAAAGAAGAGCGGCTAGTGGGCCTGATCTCCACGCCAATTTCCTTATTTCGGGCTCATTCTTCCGCCCTCTCATTCTCCTAGACAGCCTCATCTTCATAAAGATGTACCGTGTCTCTAAACTACTGACCCGCGTGAACTTGGCTTACTAGTACACGTCAGCGCCAACCACGTATCTGCTGCTTGACCTTTGCGCTCCCGCTGACGGCCCATCCACCTGTCCTCCCTTGCGCCGCTCGTTCACGTTGATCGACGAGGCCAAGAATACCCTGCCTATCCACGACATGCTCGACCTTGAATGGAAACCGCGCCGAGGGTGTTCGCCTCACATGTTTGTGGCCTTCATGCGCATTCCGGAAGACTACTCTTCGTAAGAGACTACCTGAAGGGGTATCGACCCGTACTGCTCGCCAACGCGGTCGCCGCGCGTTTCCGGTGGAGATTACTACGGCCGGAAAGGAGTTCGAGGTAGCGTCCGGCTCGCGCGTCGTTTTAGGGCGTGTGGAAGGCTTCTCATTGTTTGAAAGCATGTATTACATTCTGGTGTTATTCTTTGACTCAGAACAACTGACGAGCTTTTTTTTCTGCTTCCCTAGGAAATATTTAGTATCATACTGGTACCCTTGAATCTAGACAGAAGGGATAGGAGCTTTCGGAACGATATCACGACATCCTCTGTGGCGGATAAAGCCGCATGGAATTTCCTGGGTTCCGAAAGGCTCCCTGGATAAAGGAGGCACGACGACAGCGGAAGTCAGTATGAAAAGGAACCATAATAAGTTTGCCTTCTCTGAACACACCACAGCCCTTACCACATCTCAAGCCCCATCGCGGCGCCTACCCACCGCCAACTGCCTTACATGTCGCTTAGTATGAATGGGCGCGTTGGGCTCAACTGGCTGTACGTGCTGAACCGGGTGCATGCCCAGCCCGGCTCGCGCATCAACGAGCGGATCATAGTGGATATCGGGGTGTTCCTGCTTACGAACGAGGCACAGCCGCGTGCCTGATTCAGTACAGTACTGTATGTATGCGTCGCACGGGGCGCGTGTGCGTGTGCCGGTGCATACTGTTCCTCGCAAATTGCCCTGTATTCTTTATTTGACTCGGCAGATCTATGATTATTTTTTGTATTTCGATGCAGAATTCTGTTCACTTAAAGTGGTAGGAAAATGAAGTGCGCCACATTCATCTTATTTGGATTATACCAACCGCCACCCACCGCAAAGCGAAACACACAAGCGAGGTTCGAACCGTGATTGCTGCACGATGGATCTGTGTCTTGTCCATCCGCTGTGGAGGGCCAGGCCTGTGGCGAGGAGCGTCAGCCACTAGGGCACGTCCTCTGTCTTTACTCGCACGTCACGGTAATGGGTGGCTCGACGCTGGTACAATGCCGGTGTTATTCCGTTCTTAGTTCACATTACTACGGCTCCACGCGACCCTTTTGTCCTTAGATCAGGCGACTCCCTACCAACTGCTTTTGGCAGCCTATTGCACATGTGCTATCCATCCCCTCATTGGTGCTTTCGTAACCAAATTGGAGCGTCCTTTAAATTTGATACAGTGAGTCAACGGTCAAAATCAACCTGCAAAGCATGTCTATTTTATAACTGTACCGAATTGTCCGATCCATTTGGTCTATCGATCTCGTTCTCTTGTGGTCGCATCATAGTGATGCTGTATCGCGGGTGGAGGACTCCGGGAAAGCGTGACCCGTAGCAGAACCTTGTGCGGCTTACCATGAACGGCGTGTCTATTGCTATCTCTAATCACACTTGGCCTTTGCTCTGAATCTGGTCGTCAGGTCATCCCTGTCGTGATCATAGTCAACATGTGGATCTTATTCCTTGGCAGGAAAGTCGTCTAAGAGACCACGAGACTTCCGATGGGGACTCTGGGACCTACCAATCCACATGACGTTGCCGCTCGTTACCCAGCTGGAGTCAATCAATGCCTGTCCTCGGGGCAATACAGGCGTGTATTTTGACAATCCAGAATCACCTGACATCACACCCGTAATTCCACATCATTATAGCGTGGTACACGAATCGGCCGATAGAGACAGCGGATTGGGACTCTCGAAACGTTCGACAAGCGCCAAGCTCGAACCGAGTCCCTTCCGGCTTTATTCTGTCCCCTGACGTTGGCATGACTCATATTCCCTCCGAACATGCTCTCGCGACGCGCGCCCCGCTCGAAGTTGCAATTGCAACGGAGCGTTGGTGTGCCCTGGTGATGGTTGTCCTCCGGAATCGGTGTCACCGCGTGCGAAGGTGTTGATCCGCCCGACGATAATTTCCTCTCTATGATATCATCGCCATCGGTTCGGGGTGACCCTTTTCCACACCCTCCCCTGGGGCGTTTGCAGATGGACAGAAACAAACAAATGGGCTCAGGGAGTTGTTGAGCGTGAATTGGTCCTCGTCGAATGACTGTGAGATGGAAACGCCCGTTTGACTCGCATCGTAATTTCCGACCACAACGAAGTGTCACCATGTCACCGATCACTTTCCAGTGCCTCGACTCGCACCGTTTGTGTGCGGCGTCATCATTACATTACTGCATCTTCCACTACGAAATGTCTACGTACGAACACGCGGTATACACGGTCACCTACTGGCCCGGAATGTCATGTCCCTGAGGCAACACCAAAGAAAAACTAAAGAATGCTATACGAGAGAGTGGGACTTCAAATAACCTCTAAAGATACCATCACGGACACTCGACACGACAGCTCTCGTAGCAAGCGAATCCGAATCCTGCAAAAGTCATTTGTTTATCCACCGTCCCGTCAGCCTTCAACAGCAAAATGAGGCGAAATAGACGCACGGTCAACTTTGTGATATGAACACTGACGTTGCGCGGTGAAGAAACTTGACGAGATCTCGCCAGAAACTTCCCTCGAATGTCTGCGCGGTGCGAGTACGTAGTAAGCACCCGAATCGCTGAGGAATATGGACACACGTTCGACATACACTCTGTTACTGCGGACAGGTTATTTGCGCGATCGCCGTAGGAAGAAATGTAGTTTCTGAAGGAGATACCCTGTCGGAGCTTATCTTCGAGGACGTCATATCCACTCAAGACGAGAATCAATGGCACCTGTACACGGCCCATCTCTTCATTGTCAGAGTGTTTAGACTAGGAAAATAGATGGAGGCGGAAGGACCTTCGCGAGGAGCGTTGATGTGCAGATCATAGTCCAGACCGTAAGACTATCTTGCAAACAATTGATGCGTGGACATTCTTTGAGGTACTGATTGAATGCGGATATTGATGCATGGAAAACGATCGAGTTCGCATCCATGAAGTATGGCATCCATGAGGCTCGCTGTTGCGGTCATGACGAATGTCGTAGTCAAACGTGATGGCATACGCACGCGGGTACTTAAGCAGCCTATGTCGTAGACAATCCATTCGTACCCTGCCTCTTGCCCTGGACAGGGTCACCACGGTCGGTAATCTGAATGGAACGCGTCCAACGAGCACGTGACACCCACCATTCTCGACCACAAAGTGGTGTTCTTGAACCCCTCGTATTGTCCTCGACCGCATACGCGTGACATCATTATGCGATGGCTCGTAGCCTTTCTCTGTTATACGATGAATGTCGTCCAAGAAACTGCCGAGGATCTCGGTCAGCCAGAAATATTACAGCGGCGGATTGGGATACTTACAATCTGGAGTGTTCATCGAGTCGCATTCCGTGCGTTTCCAGCTTGGTGCGAACATCGTCGTCCGTCCACAGTACCCCCATGTCATCACGATATATGATAACCAACCTTACTACATCTTCCAGACCAGGGTTGTGCAGCTGCTTTTTTTTCACAAGCTCGGGTACGGAAGTTTCGCACATCTCTTCGCCTTTAACTAGCCCGAGGTGTTTCTCCAGGTCGAGCTGGGCATCACGCAGCGGACTTAGACGCATTAGGAGCGACCTGAGGCGGTGAGGAGTATCGGGAGTGTCGGCCAACGCCTTGAGAATCTTGACGACCGAACGGACCAAATCAAGAAGAATGACGGTAGACCACACTTTGCATTCTTCTTGCCATCCGAGCCATGCATACGAATCCCGAAAGCCTGACAAGAATGACTTGAACACACGCCCAAGTGAGATAGAGAAACCCCGAGTGAAGACGGACCTCTCAAAAACGCTTCCTTTCCTGCACAACAGCCCCACGGACACGCAAACGTCCGGATCAGTGACGACGAAAAGACAGCAAAAATGGATGAGGCAAAGTATACAAAAGTCGACGTACCGCAATTCTCCCGTCCCAATAGCAGCACCTTCACTGGGGACCTCTTGCGCCGCTCCAGCATCCCCTTATGGATTTGCTCATCGATCAACTCGTTCATCCGACGCGCCTTTTCCTCGTCCGCCTCGCGCTCGGCACGCTGTGCGGGTGTCTCGAACGGCGGCGGGGCCATCGCCCAGAGGAAGGGGTCATCGGGTTCAGCCATTATTGGCAGTCGCCTCCGACCATACGCTGAATAGATCCGAGTGACTATAATAGGGTGAAAAAGAGGGCGGTGAGGAGGAGCGAGACAGCACGGCGAGGAGGATATTGGACACGCAGAAACTTGAGGAATTAATGGCCCTGTGGCGCTATAAACGCCCCGCGCCTTTCCAACTCAGTCATAGGCGCCAAGGGGGCTTTCTCGGACTCAGAGTCAGAGAGAACGTTTGAAAAAAAGAAACGGGTCGCCGCGCTGTCTGTCGGACTGTCCCACGCGGGTCCCGGGATGCCACCAAGAGACGGAAGTACGCGGACTCGGTAGTGCATATCGGGATAAGTATCATAGTGGTCTTGCAGTCAAGAGGGGGATCGGTGATCGTCATTTGAACGCCCTATCAGAATTTTCCCTCTAGGGAAGGCTCCGCGAAGGCGAAAAACAGTAACATGGGAAAAGGGAAAAACATGCAAAGCTGAGGTTCGGAATGCGCCCAGTGAGTGATGTTCCTGTCTTCAAGTTAGTTCGCATGTTGCCGATGACAGCATGGCTCCACCAATCACGGTCTGGCTATACTTCAGGTGGTTAGGCTTGAGAGTTGTTGGGCGCCTGCTGCTCCAACATTGCTAAACTTTGAGGCTCTTGTGCCGTACATTGCAGACTGCATCCCCCCTAAACAGTTAAAATTGTGGGGTGCACTTGCGGGCCAGTGGGGTGGGATAATGTACACCGGCAATTTCCAACCAATCAGAGCACTTGCCGTGGTCAACTTGGTGAGACACGTGAAGGAAGCAACTACAATTAATCCCACACTTCCGCGTTAGCCGTACAAGTCAGAACTGTCCATCGGCAACTCACCACCCACCAGGATACCGAAACGATCCCACAGACGACTGCGCAATCGTCAAAACAATGTTATCATTCGGTGTTTCATCATGATACCATACACAGTACATCATTCTTTCACAAGAGCAATTCAAACACAAACCACCGATTCCAGTCTTCAAGCTCCCGCCCGGAGTTCAGACAATAAGTCTTCTAGATGCGAAGAGCGCCAACAGACGTTCTTCCTTTTCCTTTCCACCTCCGCTCGAGGCTAGACACCCCATCAGACCTCAAGCTTCCGCGCTATGTCCTGACGCCTCTCGTATAGATCCTGCGCGGGTTCGACGCCCTCGCGCGCCATCTCGCGCGCGACCTCCTCGGCCGCCGCAAACACGCGCAAAAAGTTACCGCTGGCGAGGCCGCCCAGTTCCTCAGCGCTCCATCCGCGCGAGTACAGCTCCGCAATCTGGGAAACGATGGGGGGAGCCACGAGTCAGCGAATGGTCCGATAAATGGGGTAGAAAGAGGGAACGCACGAGTGCGGGGAACGTTGCGACGTCCTCGAGCCCGCTTATGACGCTGTCTATGCCATCAAAGTCACTTCCGAGGCCGAGGCTTCCCATACGGATATAACGAATCAGCTACTCGAGACGTAACGGGGTGGGGGTGAATAAAGAGACAGACGCACTGCTTGCGGCCTATCACGCTCGCAATATGCTCGATGTGGTTCACGACATCTTTGAGATCGGCCTTCGTCGGTTCCGCTGACACGTACTCCGGAACAAAGTTGACCTAAGTTTGTAAGCCACTGTCAGCTCTCGTCTCGTCTCGAAATACTACTTTGGTGGGAGCAGATCGTACCATCACCACCGCGTCGCGTTGACCGGGGCCCGTCCCGACGTGCTGGAGGACCTCGTCCGGGATGTTCCGCGAGACATCGCACACCGCACGGGCACCCGAGTGGCTCCATATCACAGGGGCGCGCGAGATTTTGAGCGCGGCGAGCGCAGTGGCATCCGCTGTGTGCGACAGGTCGACAAGGACTCCGAGACGGTTGAGTTCCCTGATAAGCGTCTCGCCGTATGGGCTGTGACCGCAAGTTTAGCGCGCCCCGGTCTAGACGGGGAGGAGAGAAGGGTATGTATGTCGCACCTGAGCCCGTTGTGGAGTGGCTTGGGTGCCTCCAATATTCCACAGGAATCCGCGAACACGTTGTGGCAGAAATGCGTTAGTGTGAGGTAGCGCACGCCGAGGGCGGCGAATTGGCGCAGTGTGGCGAGCGAGTTCCCGAGGTGGTGTGCTCTACGTGTC
>Ga0307510_10007989_pt1 | contig 12590 bp, 5 predicted proteins | sample 12_EM_MG_FD_207224 | JGI IMG/M metagenome (GOLD analysis project Ga0307510, IMG submission 207224) | Populus trichocarpa ectomycorrhiza microbial communities from riparian zone in the Pacific Northwest, United States - 12_EM | ecosystem: Host-associated > Plants > Roots > Unclassified | place... | reverse complement strand
TGACCTGCGCCTGGTCGTCGGTGACCATCCGCTGGTAGACGTCGAGCACGTTCTGGTCGGTCGCGGACGCGGCGTCCGGGCCCTGGTAGTCGATGATGCTCGCGCCGGGCACCAGACCGATCAGGTCGTCGATGTCGAGCGCGGACTCCACGCCGACCGATCCGTCGGTGGCCGGTGCGCCGGCCCCTGCCGTCGTGTCGACGTACACGGTGGAGACCGAGGTGCTGGTGCCGACGCAGGACTGGTACGCGGCGATACTGCCGGCGTCGACGTTCTCCAGCTCGAACACGGCCACGGTCTGCCCCGCACCCACGGTGGCGGAGCTGGTCATCCCGTAGGTACCGGCCAGCTTGCCGGGGCTGTAGTAGTCGGTGCCGTCGGCGAGGCCCGAGCCGGTGAAGTCGGCGCAGAGCGCCGGGCTGTACGCGTTGGCGGTCACCGTGCGCGAGCCGCGTCCGGAGACGGTGGCGGAGCCGGTCCTGCTCGCGCGACGCGCCGCGGTGTGGTGGCCGGCGACGGTGTTGACGCTGCTCAGGCCGACGACTCCGGTCACCGACGCCGCTACGTCCGCGGGCAAGGAGGGGGCCGACGTGTTGAGGTAGTCGGTGGTGCCGTCCTTGAGCCGGACGTTCCGGAAGCCGGTGGCGAAAGCGTGGGACGCCTGTGCGGCGGTGGCGGTGACTGGTATGGACAGGCCGTCCGGGCTGACCTTGCCGGGAGCGAGACCGGCCGCCTTCAACGCCCGTGAGACCCCGGCGATGGTGGCCCGCGTGGGACCGAAGACCGAGGCGAACTGCCCCTTGGCCAGGTAGTGGTGGTACTGGGCGTTCCCTGGTGTGGACACCGCGGTGACGAAGTCCGCCAGCGACTTCGGGTCACGCGGGGCCAGGTTCACGCTGAGGTGCAGCGTGGTTCCCGACGCGGTCGCGCCGGTCACCGTCGCACCCGCCGGGACGCGCGGAGCGGTCCCTATTCGCTTGGGTGCGTCCGATCCGGGCGTTCCCGTTTGGGCGACCGCGCCGTTGGCGGTCGCGGTGACGACGGTGAGGGCGACGGCAGCGGTGGACGCCGCCATGATCACCCTGGCCCGTCTGTGGGTCTTGGCTGCCGCGGGTCCGGGACGTCCCGGCGCGGCGTGGGCCTTCTTGGCCATGCAGAAATCTCCTAGAAACTGACGCACCGTCATACCCGTGGCCGTGACGATGGTCGAAGCGTCACTCGGCCCCGCGGGCGCGTCCGTGTCACCAGGCACGCAGGAGCTATCCCTCTTAACCGAAGTGTGCGCATTTCTTACCAGGGCTGGACAGTTGCTGTCTCTGTTCGCCCGGGAAGCATGAACGGATCTTTACGCCACTGCCGCAGGGCGAGCGTGTGCGCCAAGTCGTCCAGTACCGTCCGCGCTCTCCCGACCTCGCGCCAGTCCGCCGGATGAGCAGCGGTTCCAGCCGGCGACCGCGGCGAGTCGGCCGACGGCAGGAAACAACCGCCGAGGGCCCATCACGGGACGCCAGTTGCGCGACGCCGCTTTGCGCGGCCGAGGCGAGCCTCAAGCACCACGTACAACACATTGGGGCCCGATGGCGTCCCGCCAAGTGGTGCAGGGGATCAAATCACCGGAATCCGCAGGCCAGGGACGGCCGCTGCGCCCGATCGGTTGCCCAACTCGCTGTACCGGGACGCTTCGTCGGCTGACACCCCCACGCAGATCGTCATGGGCCTCGAACCGGAACACGTGGCGCTTGATCCCCTGCACCACGTGGTGGGACATGACCTTGCCCCCCGCCCACGCAGCACGAACACACAGCGGCCAGGCAGCCGTTGCCCGGCACCGCCACGGGCTCGGGCTCGGCTCGGTCGGCACGGACAACCGCGACTTCTCGTCTCGGTCGCTCTCCGGGTTCGCCGACGCCGCGTCACCCCGCCGGGAGTCAGCGTCCCTTATGCCGCGTCGATGGCGACCGGACTCGATGAGCAGTGCGTGCCGACCACCATGACAAGGCCGCGCAGATCGAGGGCGAACGCCAGTCGGCTCGCCACAACGGCGGTGCAACTGCGAACAGGCCAGAGGCTGTTGGGGGCGAGCACTCTCCCCGCGGGATGTTTGCACACCGGGCGCCGGCAAGTGGGAGATACGGCTTCCTTCCGATTCTCCCGGGTTCGACGACTGGTGGGCATACGGGGCTGATCGATGGCTGATGACTGCTCAGGTCCTTGTTCGACCTGCGGGTTATCGTGTCGTTGGTCTGCCTGTGGCACTGGCGAAGCGTCAGCCGTCGTACGACGACGACCTTGTGAGGGTGATCGCGGATCTACAGCGGGACGCGGCCCGGCGCAGGAGCGAGAATGTCGAGCTGCGGACGAAGAACGCCGAGTTGAGGCGCCGCTTGGCCCAGGATTCCTTGAGCTCTTCGAAGCCGCCGTCGTCGGACAGTCCATTTCGCAAGCCGGCGCCGCGCTAGCAGCACGACGCCTCGGGCCGTCCCATGCACGGCCTGCGAAGTTCCACAGCTGCCGCCGCACCGGGTGGTGGCGGCGCCCGGCCCAATCGACGAACACGTTCCGCACCAGCGTCGATTCCCTTGCCAGCTCGGACAGTTGACCGATGCTTTGCATGTTGCTGATCCGATGGACGTTGCCTGCATCGGTCCGCGCGTGTGAGCATGACACTTTGTTCACTTGTCGAAAGTATCCGCAGTCGAACAAGACATTTCCGGTGGGGGGAAGACGCTGTGGGCGGCGGGGAGCCGACGGAATCGGCGGGGGCAACGAACGAGACCGAGCCCCAGTCGCCCAGGTCGGCGCTTGCGGACATCGCGGAACAGACCCTTCTGTATGCGGGCCATGCGCCGGCGCCGCCTACCGAGGTCCTCCCTGCACCACGACCACCCTCGGACAGCAGCAAGTTCGCCATCGCGAAGTCAACCTCAGTGGTGACAACCACGGCGACCGGCACGGTACCGGCCGGTCCGGAATCCGCACCCTCAGTCGCAGCCGCACCGCAGGCTGCCCGGTCAGAGGTGCCGCCCTCTCCGGAACAGGCCACGCGACTCCTCGCACACCAACGCGAAGTCATGGCGAGAATCGGCGAGTTCCGTCGCCGCCGCGTCCTCGTCCCGTACGGGGAGAACGGCGCCGCCCTGACGGTGGAGATGCACGGGGCGCGGTGGCTGCTCGCGTTCAGCGACGAGGCCGCGCTCGCGCGGTATGCGAGGGCGCGCGGGGAGAGCGACCGGCCGTGGCGGTACCGGGCGGTGTGGGGCGCCGCGGTGCTGGACGCTGGTGTACCGGCGGTGGCCGAGGCCGGGCTGCCGTGCGGGGTGCTGGTGGATGCCGGAGACGGCGAGCGGGGACTGGTGCTGCCGCCGGTGGTCGGAATCGTGCCGGAGGCGGTCGCCGTGGACCGGCCGGACACCGACGGTGAAGCACCGGAAGCGAAACCGGAACACGTATGAGTGACGTGTGGGACATGGACTCGGGTGCCGAGGCCGGACGACCGACGGGGGGACGGTAATGACGACGCCGGACGGGGGCGAACAGCCGGATCTGCGGGTGCAGGGGCTGGAGTTGATCGCGGAGGGCATCAACAAGGCTCTGAGCGAGCTGGATTCGCTGGGGACGATGAAGGGGTGGGCGGGCGCGGGTCGCGGCTTCACCAGCCTGGAGATGGACGGCAAGGACGTCGGCGACGACCAACTGGGCGCGATGCTGCACACCTTCTGCGAGCGGTGGCAGTGGGGAGTGCGCGGGCTGATGGACGAGGGCAACGCCTTCGCGGAGGCGATGGGGCTCTCGGCCGGCACCTTCCACCAGACGGACGAGTATGTGAAGGGATCGCTGAAGGTCGCCTACAACTCCGTCGTCGGAGATCCCTTCGCCGCCAACGACAAGGTGGCGCAGGAAAGCCTGGACCAGATCAACCATTCCGCGATGACGACGGGCTACGGCGAGAAGGACCGCGACAACCTGGTGCACTCCGCGAAGGAGACGGGCAAGGGGATGCTCTGGGACGTCGCGACGACCGAGGGCATACCGGGCGACCCGGTCACATCGGCCGTCGCGGGCATCACCGGGGTGGATGACCAGGCACGCGACGCCGACCTGGAGAAGCTGCTGGGGCCGCGGCCCCAGGGCGGGGACGGCAGCTGATGTCGCTCACGGACGGGTTCAAGAGCGGGTTCAACAGTGTCGCGGGGGCACTCAAGTCCGGGTACGACGACGCCAAGCGGACGGCGGGCCACTACATCGACGAGGGCGCCCATGGTGTGGGCGACGCGCTCGACTACGTCGGTGCGCACGACGCGGCCGACAACGTCGACGACTGGGGTGACGACACCGCGTCCAAAATGGGCGCGCACGTCGACGAGCAGCAACTGGGCGAGACCGAGGACCCCAAGGAACTCATCCACGGCAACCCGTCGATGCTCCGCGAGAACGCGGGGCATTTCCAGCACTTCGCGCAGGCCTTCGGTGCCGTGGCGACGGGCATGCGGAACCTCGACTCGGCGGGCTGGAAGGGCGAGGCCGCCGACACCTTCCGGCAGAAATTCGCGACGCACTCGGTCAAATGGGGCCAGGCCGCCGAGGCGTGCGGGGAGGCTGCCTCGGCCCTGGGGAACTTCGCGCACACGGTGGAGTGGGCGCAGGCCCAGGCGCAGGAGGCCGTAGCGCGGTATCGCGAGGGAAAGGCCGCCTCGGACACCCACCGGCAGAAGGTGGAGACGTACAACCGCGCTGTCGAGTTGGGCAAGGAGGCCCCGAGTCCGAGGCCGTCGGAGCAGGACCCCGGCGACGAGGTCAAGCACGCGGCCGAGCAGATCCTGGCCGCCGCTCGGCGGCAGCGCACCCACCTGGCCGCGGAGGCCGCCGACCGCGTCAGGCTCGCCCTGAAGCACGCCCCCAGTGAGCCGTCGGCCCTGAGCCAGCTCAAACTCGACGGTGTCGACGCCTGGGATGCCGCCAGGACGGAGGACATGCGTTTCTTCGGCGGTTTCATGCGCGGGCTCGGTGACCTGAACAACCTGGCCCGCAACGCGAACCCGCTCGATCCGTACGCGATCACGCATCCGTACGAAGCGCTCCAGGCCAAGCTGGACCTCCTCGGCGGCGCCGTCAACCTCGTCACCCACCCCACCCAGACCGCCGACAACCTCTGGAACTCCTTCCTCCAGGACCCCGGCGGGGTCGGTGGCGAACTCGCTCCCCAGTTCCTCATCCCGGAGGCGGGGGCCGAGGAGGCCGCTGTCGACGGCGCTCGGCTCGCGGAGAACGGGGCGAAGGGGGCCGAGGACGTCGCGCGGGCGCGCAAGCCGATCGACGACGCCCCGGAAGGTGCTCACAGCACCCCGGACGGCGAGCGCAAAGCCGGCGGCGACCCGGTGGACCTCGCCACGGGCCGGATGTACCTGCCCCAGACCGACGTCGAACTCCCCGGTGTCCTGCCACTGGTCTTCACCCGCCGCACCGAGTCCGGTTGCGCGGTCGGTCGCTTCCTGGGGCCCGCCTGGACATCCACCGTCGACGAGCACCTACAGATCGACGCCATCGGCGTCGTCCACGTCACCGCCGACGGCCTCCTGATCCCGTACCCGCACCCGGCCCCCGGCGCGCCCACCACTCCGGAATCGGGCAGAGCCCGCACTCTGCTGGCCCGCGACGCCGACGGTGACTACACGGTCACCTCCCCCGACAGCGGACTCACCTTCCACTTCACCGCCCCGTCCGCAGCGAACCGGGAGGCGACGGCGAGGCCTGGCTGTCGGACATCACCGAACGCAACGGCCACACGATCACCGTCGACCGCGGCGAGGACGGGCTGCCGCTGGCCCTGGTCCACTCGGCGGGCCACCAGGTGAAGCTGTCCGCCACCGACGGCCTGGTCACCGCCCTGTCCCTGGCCGGCGCGGGCGAGGGCGGCGCGGATCTGCCCCTGATGAGCTACGGCTATCAGGACGGTAACCTCACCACGGTCACCAAGCCGTCAGGTGCCATCACCACCTTCGTCTACGACGACCGCCGCCGCGTCATCGCCTGGATCGACTCCAACGCGAGCCGCTACGACTACGTCTACGACGACCACGACCGCGTCGTGGCGGAGGGCGGCGAGGCCGGCCACGTCCAGATCTCCCTGGCCTACACCGAACCCGCCCCCGAGACGGGCCACCGCACCACCACGCTCACCACCGCCGAGGGGCACGCGACCCGCTACCTGTTCGGCCCCGGCTGCCGTCTCCTGGCCGTCACCGACCCGCTCGGCCACACCACCCGGTTCACCCACGACCGGCGCGGCAACCTCCTGACCCGCACCGACCCGCTGGGCCTCACCACCGCCCTCTCCTACGACGAGGACGGTCGGGTCGTCTCCGCCACCCGCCCCGACGGAAGCGAACTGCGCACCGTGCGCGGCCCGTTCGGTCTGCCGGTGGAGGTCATAGGGCCGGACGCCGCCCGCACGTTCCACGAGTTCGACGAACGCGGCAACCGCACGGCGGTCACCGACCAGGCCGGCTCCACCACCCGTTACACCTACGACCACGCCGGCCGGCTCACCTCGCTCACCGACGCCCTCGGCGCCACGACACGCGTGGTGTGCGACGCGGCAGGGCTGCCCGTGGAGGTGACCGACCCGGCCGGCGCCACGACCCGCACGGAGCGCGACGCCCTCGGCCGCCCGGTCCGCATCACCGACCCGACGGGAGGAGTCACCCGCCTGGCATGGGACGCCGACGGACAGCTCGCGCGCCGCACGGGCCCCGACGGCGCGACGGAGTCGTGGACCTACGACGGCGAGGGCAACCTGCTCACCCACACCGACGCCTCCGGCGGCGTCTCCCGCTTCGAGTACACCCACTTCGACCTGCCCCTCGCCCGCACCCGACCCGACGGCGCCCGCTACGAGTTCGAGCACGACGCCGAACTGCGCCTCACCCGCGTCATCAACCCGCAAGGGCTGACCTGGACCTACGAGTACAACGCCGCCGGCGACGTCGTCTCCGAGACCGACTTCGACGGCCGCACCCTCGCCTACCGCGTGGACGCCGCGGGCCGGCTCGCCGCCCGCGTCGACGCGCTCGGCGGGACCATCGCGTTCGAGCGCGACCAACTCGGCCAGGTGGTCCGCAAGGACGTCGACGGCCACGTGACGAACTACGTCTACGACAGGGCAGGACGCCTGGTCGAGGCAGCCGGACCGGGCAGCGAACTCCGCTATCAGTACGACCGTCGCGGACTCACCAAGGCCGAACTGGTCGACGGCCGCGCCATCCTCTACGCCTACGACGTCCTCGGCCGCCGCACGCACCGCACCACGCCCACCGGTCACGTCACCTCCTACTCCTACGGCGCCGATGGACTACCCGACCGCCTGACCAGCGGCGATCACCGGATCGACTTCACACACGACGCCACCGGCCGGGAGCTCGCCCGCGTCTTCGGCGACGCGATCACCATGACCTCGGCCTGGGACGAAACCGGACGGCTCGCCACGCAGCAGATCACCGCCGGGGACCGCGACGTCAACAGCCGCGCCTACTCCTACCGCGCCGACGGTCAGCTGACCTCTGTCGTGGACCGGTTGTCGGGCTCCCGCACCTTCGATCTCGACCGCGTGGGCCGAGTCACCGCCGTCCACGCCCAGGGATGGACGGAGCGGTACGCCTACGACGACGCCGGCAACCAGACCTCAGCGTCCTGGCCCTCCGGCCACCCCGGCCGCGAGGCCACCGGATCGCGCGCCTACACCGGCACCACCCTCACCCGCGCCGGAGACGTCCGCTTCGAACACGACGCCCTCGGCCGGGTCGTCCTGCGGCAGAAGAGCCGCCTCTCCCGCAAGCCGGACACCTGGCGCTACACATGGGACGCGGAGAACCGCCTCACCTCCGTGACCACCCCCGACGGGACCCGGTGGAGATACCGCTACGACCCGCTCGGCCGCCGCACCGCGAAACAGCGCCTGGCGGCCGACGGCGAGAGCGTGGTCGAGGAGGTCCGGTTCACCTGGGACGGCCTGACCCTGTGCGAACAGAGCAGCCACCAGCCGGATGTCCCGCACGCAGTCGCCCTCACCTGGGACCACCGTGACGTCGTCCCCCTGGCGCAGACCGAGCGCATCCTCACGGCCGACGACCGCCAGGAGGAGATCGACCGGCGGTTCTTCGCCATCGCCACGGACCTCGTCGGCACACCGACCGAACTCATCGACGAGACGGGCGACATCGCCTGGCGCACCCGGAGCACGCTCTGGGGCACCACGGCCTGGTCCCGTGACGCCCACGCGTACACCCCACTGCGTTTCCCCGGCCAGTACTACGACCCCGAGACCGGCCTCCACTACAACTGCTTCCGCCACTACGACCCCGAGACCGGCCGCTACATCTCGCCGGATCCTCTCGGCCTGGCTCCGGCCCCGAATCCCCTCGCGTACGTGGACAACCCGCACAGCGGGTGCGACCCGCTGGGGCTCATGCCCAAATACACGAGGGAGGAGCGGGCCCAGAAGCGGATCGACAAGATCGTGGACGGCATCATCGACAGGGCGAACAACGGGGAGTTCAAGAAGCGTTTCGACTACCACGGGGACACCCGGCACGCCTTCACTGACGAACGGGTCATCGAGATCCTGAAGAACCCTGACGCCGTCTACCACTCGACGGGCATGGCCGGGACATTCACCTTCAGACAGGGCGACGACATCGTGGTGATCGACGGACCCGGCAACACCCAGGGCCAGGCCATCACGGCGTACGGACCGTCGGGCATCAAGGGCCACTCCGGGGCCAACGCGCTCGGCGGCAAGCTCACGGACCCCGGTGCGCCGGTGACTGACGAGGCCATCGTGAAGGGCACGATTCCCGCCAAGGACGGCGGCTTCCAGCCTCCGGCAGTGCGGATCAGATGAGGCAGTGATGACGACGAAACTGAAGTTCAACGGCGGCTGGTGGGCGACCGTGACGGACGAACCACTCCACCTCGTTCCCCGGCTCCTGGGTACTTTCTTGATCATTTCCCCTTATGTGGACAGGGTGGAACGAGAAAAGTTCCTCGCGGACACGTTCGGCAGCCAGGACTGGCTCTGGGACCTCCCTGACGTGTTCCGCTTCGACCCGAGCGGCCGACAGCTGGTCGGGGCCGAATTCCGGATGCCGGAGGAGTCCGCCTCCGCCGAGGACGCCGCCCGCCTTCCCGTCATGCCCGCAGTACGCCCGGGCGGGCTCCGTGCGAACGAGGTCAAGAACTTCCGGCATGAAATGTGCACGGTTCTGTGCCGTGCCCCCGGCGATACCGTGCTGACCTGTCTGCGCGACCTCGACGTCCTCGACGAGCCACTGGAGGCCCGCATCGGCATCGCCCCAGACGTAGCGCTCCTTGTCCAGCAGGGCGCAGTCGTCGGCTGGAGCCTGACCGACCCCGCCCGGTACTTGACCCCCGGGCTGGCCGACCCCGATCCCCACCTGCCGTCCGACACCACCCGTCGACTGCTCACCGAGTGTCTGGACCTGGTCACCACGCCGCTGGTCGATGACCTGGTGGACGGCGAACCGGCAGCCCTGGCCCGCCTCCAGGCGGCCGATGAGGCCCTGCGCAACCAGCGCGAGGACCGACACCGGGCCGACGCGCTGCTCGCGCTGATCACCACACTGGTCGAGGACTACGGGAACTGGTGACGGACGATCCGCCGCGTCTGGTGCCGCTTCGACTTCCAGGACCTCCGTGTACATATCGCGAAGTACGCGAACGTGGAGCAACGCCAGCAGTTCCGGCGGGTCACCCTCGCCAGTGAACCGTGGCTGTGGGACACCCCTGACGAGCTCAGTTCGACCAGCACAGTCGTGAACTGAGCGGCGTCGAGTGCCAGTTGCCCAACAAGGCTGCCGATCCGGAGGACTCCGCCCGCGTTCTCACCACAGTTCGGTGCTCTCCACGCGCTGGATCCCAAGGCGCGTGGTCTGGCAGGGGCGCGGCAGCACTCCCCGGTCACCTGCAAGCGGAAGTACCGGGCCTCGTCCGCGCGAAGGCGGCCCGGCCTGACGGCGGCCCTTGTCCCGATGGGCCACTACCTGCACTCACGGCCAATCATCGCCAGGACCTGACCCGGGCGTGAGATCTGTCCGGACCGGACAGCCCCGACGACGCCCATCGTCCCATCGGAGACTAGTGGATTTCACCCATCGCCCCAGGGCCGCAAGAGCCCCTGATGGAGTGTCACGCACGGCTGTCCACCGCTTGTCCACCGGGCCCTTTGCGCCAGCATGATCCATCCCCTGAAGGCAAGGAAATGACCAGGTCAGAGCGTTAGCTAGTCGATCTCGTCACAGAAACCAAACCCCCGACCCACGCATTACGATGCGCAGACAGACAGTGCCCGATTTGCCGAGATTCCAAGGTCACCCGAAACAAGAAACCCCAGGTCAGAGGCCTGACCTGGGGTTCACCATGGAGCCGCCTTCGGGATTCGAACCCGAGACCTACGCATTACGAGTGCGTTGCTCTGGCCATCTGAGCTAAGGCGGCGCGCTGTCCACACCATGGTGCGATCAGCAACGTCGGAAAGTCTACACAGTTTCTGGGGGTGCTCCGTACACCCCCTGGAAGCACCCCGGACGCACCCCATCCGCACCCCCGGAAGCACCCCGGAGGTACCCCACCCGCACCCCCCGGGACCACCCCGAACGCAGCCCAGGCAGCACCCCGACCACACCCGCCCCACCCACGCCTACGCCCACACTCACGCCTACGCCTACGCCTACGAACAGCGCTTCCCCACCCCCGGCTCCGTCCCGCGCAGCAAATACGCGTCGATCGCCGAGTCGATACACCTACTGCCCCGCCCATACGCGGTGTGCCCGTCCCCCACGTACGTCAGCAGACGAGCCGACGAAAGCTGGCGGGCGAGGGACTGGGCCCAGCGGTACGGCGTAGCCGGGTCGCGGGTCGTGCCGACGACCACGATCGGGGCGGCGCCCTTCGCCTCGATGCGGTGAGGTTCGCCCGTTGCCCTGACCGGCCAGTACGCGCAGTTCAGGGAGGCCCAGGCAAGGCCCTCGCCGAAGACCGGGGACGCCTTCTCGAAGGCGGGGAGGGCCTGTTCGACCTGGTCGGGGGACGAGAACGCGGCCGGGAGGTCGAGGCAGTTCACGGCGGCGTTGGCGAACATCAGGTTCGAGTAGCGGCCGTCGGCGTCACGCTCGTAGTAACTGTCGGAGAGGACGAGCAGCCCCGCGCCGTCCTTCTCCTTCATCGCCGACGTGAGCGCCTCGCGCAACTGCGGCCAGGCCGCCTCGTCGTACATCGCCGCGATCACGCCGGTGGTGGCGAGCGCCTCGCCGAGCTTGCGGCCGTCCGCGTCGCCGGTGGGGATCGGGTGCGCGTCAAGCTTGCGGAAGAATGCCTTCAGGTTCGTCCCGACCTTCGCGGGCGTCGTGCCCTTGCCGCCGAGCGGGCAGTCCGTCTGCCGTGCGCAGTCCTTCGCGAAGGACTGGAACGCCGTCTCGAAGCCCGCCGTCTGGTCGAGGTTCATGCGGCGCGCGGGGAGGGACGGGTCCATCGCACCGTCCAAGACCACGCGGCCGACCTTGTCCGGGAACAGCCCCGCGTACGTCGCCCCGAGGAACGTCCCGTACGACGCCCCGACGTACGTCAGTTTCCGGTCCCCCAGCGCCGCCCGCAGGATGTCCATGTCCCGCGCCGCCTCGATCGTCGAGACATGGCGCAGGACGTCGGGCGAGTGCGCACCGCAGCCTTCCGCGAACTTCTTGTACTCGCCCACGAGTTGGGTGGTCTCGCGCTTGTCGTCGGGGGTGGTGTCGGTCTGCGTGAACGTGTCCATGGCCCGTCCGCCGAGGCATTCGACGGGCTCGCTGCGGGCGACGCCGCGGGGGTCCATCGCGACCATGTCGTAGCGGGCGCGGACCGCGGCCGGGTAGCCGATCCCGGCGTACTGCTGGAGATAGCCGACCGCCGAACCGCCAGGTCCGCCCGGGTTCACCATCAGCGAACCGAGCGGCTTGCCCTTGCCGGTGGCCTTCTTGCGGGCGACCGCGAGCCGGATGTCCCCCGCGGTGGGCTTGGCGTAGTCCAGCGGCGCCTTCATCGTGGCGCACTGGAAACCGGGCACACCGCAGGTGTGCCAACTGAGCTTCTGCCCGTAGTACGACGCCAGGGTGGACGGAGTCGACTTCGGCAGCGCGGCCAGCGCCACGTCCGCGGCCGGGCTCGTCGCCGTCGTCGTACTCCCCGAGGAACACGCGGACACGAGCAGCGCGGCGACGGCGAGCAACGTGCCACCGGCCCGACGGGCGCGGTGGCTACGGCGGCTTCCGTGACTTCCGTTGCTTCCGTTGCTTCGACGGTCCTGGCTGGGCTGACTCGGCTGGCTGCGCTCGCTGGGCCGGCGGAGGGGGCGCCTGATGTGCATCGACCGAGCGTAACCCTGCGCGATCACGCGAATGCTCTGCGCGCACGATCCGCCCCGGACGAGTTACACCGTCAACCTCACACCCAGAAGATCCGCCCCCTGCGCGACTCCCCTGCACAACCCACTGTGCAATCCGCTGGTCAGCCGGCTGCTCATCCCGCTCTGAGCGCCAACGTCA
>Ga0307510_10007988_pt1 | contig 12590 bp, 12 predicted proteins | sample 12_EM_MG_FD_207224 | JGI IMG/M metagenome (GOLD analysis project Ga0307510, IMG submission 207224) | Populus trichocarpa ectomycorrhiza microbial communities from riparian zone in the Pacific Northwest, United States - 12_EM | ecosystem: Host-associated > Plants > Roots > Unclassified | place... | reverse complement strand
TAAATAGTTGTTAAGTAATGATTAGGAAAACAAATGACATTCTAGTCTACTCGCAAATAACAAATTAGGAATAGAAAACTAATTGGTTAACATGAATTGCATCATAATGGCACCTTATCAAAAGTGACACAGGTTTACAACGTTTTCTTCTCAAGATGCAATCATAATAGACTTTGATCTCATTTCTCACATATCACTTCCATTTTTGGAGATTTAAATTAAAATATTGAACTCACATTCATCAAGATTAACTATGATCAGTACCCAATTGGTGTAAGCCTATTCTTTAATCGATTGAACAACTGAACTTGATGTGATGTGAAGTGATATAAAAAGAGTAGCCAACTAGATTAAGATAAAACATCACAAAGAACTACAAGTACTTAAGAATAAGTTTTTCATTGAAACTATAGAGATTAATCAACATATCAAAGTTGACTTTCATGGCATCAGACATGAACAACAATATGTATTATAAATGTGTCCAAATGGGCAGCAATTCTATCCATTTTTCCTCCATCCTACAACTTGACTTATGATAACTATTATAATATCTAATGAGGTGACCATAAGAAAAATTCAGAAGCAGTGTAGGCAGGGGTGGAGCAAGAAAAAAAAATTAGGGGGGGCCAAATTAAAAACATTTCTTTGTAGGGGAAATTCCCAGGTAACATTGTTGTGTAAATATGTCTTTGGTTGCCAGTGGCCTACTAGTTGTTTTTTCCTGCAGTTCATGCTCTAATTAGAACTTCCTTTGTAGCTCTTTTCCTATAAATATTTACAAGGGAGGGGCTGGGAAAAACATTTCCTTGCAGGGGCCGGGGCCCCTGCCAGCCCCCCCTGCCTCCGCCACTGAGTGTAGGTAAGACACATATAGATATAAATAAATCTACAAATAGATATCTATATAAATCTACAAATAGATCTAATTACCTAGATTGGATTATATTTATTTGACACATTGTTGTCAAAATGATAATAAAGGTGATGACACCACTTCAAGTTTCAATGCGTATATCATGGATAAAAAACCATACTATTGGAAACTAAGAATCTTGAAATTTCAATTCAATAAATTTAGCAATTCTACATCAAAATAGGATTCTCTCATTGATGACATGAGCTAGTCACATAAGTGATGAAAATTTTAGCAGGAACCATACCATGCACTCTCAAGATTATCTAAACAGAATTTCATTTTTGTTGATAGCTTAAATTATTCAAAGTCTCTTGTTAAAATAGTGGACTTTGCATCAGATGCTTTCTTTACGAAGAGTCGGAGTTGAAGCTTTGTGGAGTTACTTTGGCATCGGTTAATCACACTACCTCAAGTTACTCTTTTTTTTTTCTTAGGAAAAAAAAGTTGTATAAGATGCATCTAAAACCCATGAAAGAGTTTTAAGAAGTGTAATGAAAAATATCTTTGAATCTAAACTCAGGATAATCACAGTATACCCAAGCACAGGCTATAAATTTCTTCCTCGCTAGAAGCACCATTTAATATACTCATTCTAACCCAAATCATCCATGCTTTCAAATAAGAACTCTATTGAAACAGATTAACAAGAATATTGATTTCACCAACAAACATTTAACCAAAAAAAAAAAAAACTACATCCCAACCAAGGGCTTTTGCATGATATTTAAGAAGAAAATTTTAACAATAAATTATACCTCCTACCGAGAGCCTGAAGAAAGTTCTGCATATTTCCTATGAGAAAAGCAAAGAGCAAGAGGCCAATTCCAATTATTGCCATGGTAAAGAGGATTTCCCAAACAAAATAGCTCGGTGTTTGGTTTCCAGCTAGAGTACTGATTTGCTTCACAAAGTAAAATAAAAACAATTATATATATATGTCAACAAGAAATATAGAGAGTATTATAGTTAGCACCAATATTGACACAACTATAATGATTGGAAAAAGAAATACAGTGACTTCTTTTTAAGATCAAGGAGGTATGTGGCATAAAATATACGAGTTATGAAGAAGTACCCTAAGAAATCAAGGGCTTCAGGATAAGCAGGATTAAAATGGACTGTATTGTAACTTAGGCAACACTTGCCAAATAAAAAAAGAGATGTCATTCTACAACATAGAACTAAGAAATTCTGTATCCATAAAGAATTTTTTATAACCATTCAATTGACCAACACTTTTCACATTACTTGTTGTAGCCAACAGCACATCTGTAACTTTGGTTTAAGAAAACTCTCCTCCAAATTAAAATAAGAACATATTATTTCATGAAAGCCATATTCAGCATGCTCAAAATCCAAGTACAGTGACATGCCAACATGATTGATGTGTACATCCACACGCTTTATGATTTAGCTAAGAATCTCCTTAAGCAACATGGTTCCGCGGATGGCAGTGGGAGATTCAATCTCCATCTTTGGACATATTGAATTCTTTTATGGCAATGGACTTTCCATGATTTGTATGGTTTGAATGGCTGATTTTCAGCCTTATAATGTGTGACAGTCTCTATACAAAAAAGCAACTCTCACAAAGAAAGATTGAGACCAAAACCCTCTTTGACAAACACACCTTCAAGTGGCAAGTTTGCACACCTTTAAATGGCAAGTTTCATATTCCTTACTCTAGAGAAAATTTCCAATCAATTCATAATAGATAGAGGATAAGGTAAGAATGGTGTCCATAAGATATTATTGATCACATACCTGGAATCCCCAAAATAATGAATATGTGTATCTGGTGATGGTATTTTTCCCAGTGAGATTGACTGCCTGGGCATAGATTCCATAAGAAAAAACATTCGGAGTAAAACAAGCACTGGCATTAGAATTGTTTTTCCAGTTGGTCCAGTTTGAACTTGACGCCTGTTGTTCAAAAGTCTCATGTCGACCACAATCTATAAACTTCTTGCATTCATGTTGATAACTAGTATCATGGCAGGCATCACGAAGACATTGATTTACCCTCTGTTAAAAGATCATGAGAATCTTTTGAGTACTATTATAATATGAAACTAGTTGTAGATAGTCGCTTAATTAACCAAAAGAAGAAGGCAAACAAGATGTCAAAGAGAGCAAACTAACCATACCAGGATAATATAAGAAGACAACATACAAACCACGCCAGAATAACATAAAAGGATAAATATAGTGTCATGAGTAAACCAAAAAATATATAGGAGTTTGTTTTATTGACTTCAAGAGCACAAATATTGCTCAAGAACTAAATCTTCCATGTAGTAGTTTTAAGAAATTCAGTCATTACAAGAATTACACATTGAAACATGCATACATGGGAGGGGTTTATGCAGATGAGTAGAGATACATGCTACAAAATGTATGGAACAAGTCTTAAAATCATTATAAAAAATAGACTTGAAATCCGAGCAATAACAGTAGCAAGAGAAACTTGGAAGGAATTATGATCAGGTCTTGATTTTGAAACTAGTTTAATATACTTTAGTTGAAAACAATTATGATTTCATTATATTATAATTCAAATCAAAAACAGAATGATGCAATATTTCCTTGCTTCAGAGGTTATGAACTTTAAATTGAATTATGACTTCATTTCTTGAATAGGAGAGGGTGAAACTAATGGAAAAAAATGCACCATTAACAGTTCAGCCACTCTATATTTCTCTAACAATGAAATCGGGATAGTAACAGAGTATATAAAAGTTTTTGGATATTCAAATGACAGGAAAAATGTTGAAAGAAATAAAGCTCTACCAGCATATTTAAGCACATAATGACTTCTACTCACCTGCAACCCAAAGAGATACCAACACGACCCAATGATATGGCCAGACAACACAAAGGTGAAAAGATTTATAAAGAAGTTCGCCGAAGCTGTCTCAAATATGAAGCCATTTGGAGACTGACCAATGAGAAGAGGAATAAACCTAAACAACCTTGGAATGTACTGGACAAGAATAACTGCCCGTAAGAGATTCTTGGCATAGTTTGCTCCGGAGGAATCCAATCCTTTTGGTAGGAGTGCTAACACAATGATCTGCACGTGATTACCAAGAATATGGTATCAGAAGCAGGTTTAAATTTATGTTTGACACGTTAATCAAATACTAGAAAGATCACAAATTTATAATAGACACAACTAGCCAAATACTAGAAGATTACAGTGTAAATTTCATGCATACCTATACAAGCAATTGCTAGTTATTTCTTTTTCAGTATATGCAACAAGAAATTCCGGATGATTTATACTTCCATCGACCTCCAGCTCCTAACTCCAGCTAGTAACTTTGGTCACTCTAGTCAACTGTACTTGTAAAGCCAAGGCTCACCAAACAAGGATTGTATGTTTCTTTGGAGGTATTTCATACTTATTGTTGTTTGGTAAAGGGAATGGAGACTTTAAGGATCTATTCCTTACATTTCAAAGCAACTGAGGCAAGACAGGATAACCTTTGGCCTCTGTATGGTGGTACTGCTTCAAGGGCAGAAGGGTTGCTTTAATAGAGATGCGTCAACTTTAGATGCTCTCTTCACATGAATTTGCTGACTTTTTTCTTGTTAATTGCCAGTTAACTAGGAATGTTTTCCTTAAATAATCACATTAAAGTCTGTCTAGTTCTACTCACACCACTAGAAGTTTATCAATAATGCAAACCATCATTTCAAAGTAATTTCCTTCCATTCACATTACAACAATAACAACAACCAAGCCTCGACCCCAAACTAGTTGGGCTTGGCTAAATTGATCCTTTTGTGCCATTCCACACGATCATATTTCCTTCCATTCATGTTAAATTCATTATTTTATTTATCCTGATTTAACTTTTGAAGAGAGTTAGATATTTATTTATGCTTTTTTTTTCAGGGATATAAATGCACATTGAGTGTCACTAAGGATAGTCACTTCTAAAGTGATTGTCCAGATGCTCTCTAAATCTCATTATAGGCAAGACAGACGCACATATCTCCATTTATGGAACCTGAGATACATATATATGACTGCGAGATTAGGAGAGTGTTCGGAAAGTCACTATCGTAGCAGTGCTCATTACATATTAGAGGCTGCAGCACTTGACACTTCACTTTTGTTGATTCATATCTATGCCCACCATTTTCAAGCTCTTGCAAAACTTGATTTTCAACTGTGGACATTATTTATCCTCTACATATCATGCAATCAGACTCAGACTTGCTTGAACTAACTTGGGCATAAGGCCCAGTGACATCCTTGTGCTCGCCAGAATCCAAAATACATAATGAAAAGTAATTAATTTTCACATCCTCAGCTAGTTTCAGAGCACTGATAATTAGATAACTAACTATTCAAACATAAGAATATAGATGCAACATGTTGATTTTTAAGCAAATTTCTGAAGGTGGATAGTTACAATGCCTTAACAGCCTTTTCTTTTAAGCACCTCTCACAACAGACTCGACACCAATCCCAGAAGAAAGATATGCTGGACAAAGAATGAATAACATACCTGTGGAAGTGGTAATACAACAAATAAGTCAATAAAAAAACATCCTCGGAGATAGTGCATAGCAATTTTCTTTGGATGGTCAACTAACTCTCCAGCACCAACCACTCTAGATTCAGGAGCTACATAAGCTAATCTAAACTGCAGAAAATAAATGAAGAGAATATTAATGGATTAGTTACCTATTTAAAACAGTTTCCATATAATAGCTCAAGACAAAGGCACTGGAATTTGACAATCATACTGAACTAATTAGAGGAACACAAATACAAGCTCATCATATTTATTACGAGTTTTTTTCTCCTTCTGTCATTGGATATGCCAATACAGGTTCTGTTCACCATTGAATTTTGATATCACGTGTCCTATAAGGTTCTGTGATCATAGAAAGAAAGTGTTCTTCTAAAATTCCACCTGATCCTTTTAGCCTTAATTGTGTTAAATGGTGTGTTACAGAGGTTGATTGTATGGCTGAAGTTACTACAAAGCCTACAATAAGTAACCTCTAAGGTACTTCTAAATGTGAGATAACTTTTAGTTATAATAGAGATGACAGGTCTAACAACATCAAAAAAGAAAGAAACCAACAAAAATTAATGTTCAGAGGCGTTATGTACCTGAAGAAATATGTTCAGTAAGTAGATTGCATCAGTCAAGCACCTAAAAGACACAACTGCTTTAGTCATTCCCCAATCAATAACTATGCACTTTTCATCCTGCACCCAAAAAAGAAAATCATAAATCCAAAAACAATACAATCCAAAGTAATGAACTAGGGAGAATATATATAAAATGCCTAAATAACAAAGCATTGAAACCAAAATGAGATAAAGTATATAAACTATAACGGCAGCTTTGAGCATTATTATGAGAGTTCGTCCTGAACAGTCATGCGAGGAATCTGGGAGTTCTATATAATCCATGTGAAATCACAGACTGCGAAAGATCTTATCATGGAACCTCTCAGAAATACAATATCCATGATTAGAACACACTAAATCGAAAACCCTAAAACAAGGAGTCTGAATGCAAAACTCAATAGTATGTGAAGAAAAATCTCATATCCTTGCAGGAAAAAAGAAATAAAAAAAAATCTCTGCATAATACACTGCACAAACCTGCAAAAAAGTTACTAAAAGCATGATTACTGAGCTATATGTAAATGCACAATCTATGAACTTCACAATTTTAATGCAACTCTAATTATAAATTCTGGAAATATAAACAAATCAACAACACCTGTTTCACCGACAGCAAGATGAAAAACAAGGGGTCAACAAAAATTGCCACCAAGCAAGAAATGACAAAAAACTTGTTCCACTTCTGAACAACTTTCGCATGAGGATTCATAACTCCAGGAATATATGAGTTTATAGCATTATTGAATCTCCTTGCCCAACCTTTAGCATCTCCATAGAGAACACTATGAAACTGCAAGAAGTGCAAAAAGTTGCATGAAGGCCCATAAAATTATTATAATTTGTAATAACTAAGAAATGGAGACAAAAATTATAAATAAAGCAATGATCTAGTAGTGGTTCAATGCACTGTAATATTGAAAATGAGAATATAAGCCACTCAGAGTACTGAATATTGTCTCCTACTTGTAAAATTAGAAACGATACACGATTCACAGGCAGTTGGAATGTAATTTTTTCAGGTAGATATTGTTGATTATATTTTTATTTAAGCTCATGTAACTATGAATAAATGAGAGCAAAGAATGTGCACAACTTTTGTCACCAATGCTTTCTCCCACAAGGAAAAAAGTCAAACACTGCTTCTTGATCTTGTCTGAAGCCAACCAACCCCTTCTATGAAGTCCTTACAAATCAACTTGAAGAAAAAATTGGTTTGCCTAGTTTACCAAGTTAACAATGGCACTTTACTATATAAAAACTAATCAAATTAGGAACTTCAGACAGTAAAACCAATTATCAAATTTTGTCAAAGCATCAAGCCATCATCTTCACCATAAGCATATAAGCTGTCAAAATCTTAAAAAGAAAAAAAATGAACCTATTCTCCTAACCAATTATCATAGTAGGTCCTCAAAAATATAATAAATCTTGAACTTTGATAAGCCTAAAAGTGAACCAGCTGTTTTTCTTCATCCTTCAAATTCCTCCAACTTGAACAACAAAATTCCCCTACCATCATGTCATAGTCCTCAAAACCAACCATCAAATATCCAACCTTTTATGATTTATGCCATGGAAGAATTTAAATGATTGCTAGTGAAAGTTTTGCAAGCGATTAATGAAAGTGAGCATTCGAAAGAAAAGAAGAATTTAAATGGTTCCATAACAGTTGGCTATAACAACAGAAGAACACAAACATATGAACGTACGATGAGCATAAAGATAAAATATTCCGATCCTAATACCAGAAAGAGAATGCAAAACTCAAAGCCACAACTCCCTCACCAACAAACTGTCCCAAGTGAATCATCATTGATAGATCCATTAACAGATGAAGTCCAGTACCCAGTGAGCATATGCAACTGGCCCATAAAATCCCCTGCCCTCAAATAAATACACATGTAGTACTCCTATAACCGATACCTAACTATAGAAACTTAATGACACTCTTCAATACAACATTTTTTTTTTCAATTGGATGGCTCAAAATAGGAGGAAACTAAGACACAATATCTTATGACATATAACACTTTTCAACCATAAAGAAAAACACCAATACCCCCACTAGATCTGTACAACCTCTGTTACCACCACCTACATACAGCTGCCAAAACTACCACCACCTTGTCCTTCATGAAAGCATCAAAATGATTATCATAATCCCATTCCACCACTGCCACTCTATCATCACCAACAAGAGCATCCTTGACTTGTGAGATTCATCACATCATGAACTCGCAAGATTTCATTAGAGAGCATGTCAATTAAACAAGAAGCCATTTGCAAGATTTTTATGTCTTACCCCACCGAGCAACTACTTATCACTTTCAAGAACAAAATACTTGTGCTTTTTTTTTTCAGAATCTATATATTATACCAAGATTATCAAACAATGCCAGTCACATTGGATGAGCATAGTGATTTTTTTGAGGGTTAGTGGCTCATTCTATCTTTATATAATAGGATAATTCTCCAATTTGTCCTTATATCTCTAATTGAGCCAATTTTATTCTTGAATATATGTTTAAGTTTCTAACATATCCTTCTGACAAGATTTTTGGTCCAAACCATCAAAATTTTGCTTATGATTATTTTTTATTTCCAAAACGCCCTTACAAGCTAGGCAAATGGAAGGCTTTCATGTGCAGATAAGTGACTAATTCCAATGGTTTCGCCTCAAAAACTTGCCAAAAGGGTAGGTTAAAAACATAACATATATTCAAGAATAAAATTGGCTCAATTAGAGAAATAAGGATAGATTGTAGAATTTCTTTATTATAGAAGGACAATTTGAGCCATTAATCTAATTTTTAAATGCACAAAAAACTCCACTTCTATAAATAAAGCCAGCAAGTGCAGAAATAAGATTCATTAAATGTTTCAGTACCCCCATTGTTACAGTAGTAAGGTCCATGAAAAATGCTACTAGGGTGTTCCAATCTCAAAAAAATGAGCAATCAGTTATGTTGATTCTCGAATTCAACCGAGGTCTAAAGAGATGGAAATCAAATGATGAGCTATACTGACTCGGTCGATAACAATAGTCATCATGAAACCAAACTAGTGATGAGGAAAATAGTGGATATATGATAGAAATATCCAAGCAAAGTAACCAAGTAAAAATATTTGTAACAAAATAGGCACTTAGATCTGAAGTCTAAATCCTAAATCCAAATAGAAACTGGTTCACCATGTTCATATAATTGAGGGCAACAAGTAGCAGCTGTAAAAAACCAGGATAAAATGACAGAAATTCCCGAAGCTATAAGGTTTTTCTATTAGAACAAAAGCATACCTTTGAATCAAATATACTAGAAGTTTTTGCATGTCTTTGCTGCGAAGCTCTAGAATGGTAATATGATGGGCATGTTGTGCAGTAAGGATCATTGCACATGCCTAGTTGCCCAGACCTCATTAAATGGGCATTTGTAGCAGTATACTTGTCATCCCAGTCATTCTTATCCATTCCATTAAGAGATGGATATTTTTCTGGCTTGGGCTCCACCTTTTTGCGAGCTGTTACACCATGATTTGCCAGAAACAAGTTTTCAGTGTTGCGGTTGATATATAATGGACCACTCATCTGTACCAGTGGAGCTTTTCTTGCACTACGCAGTGGACCAGTAAAGCCAACAAGGTTGGTTTCAGAACCATAGGACTCCATGGAATCCAAAGGAATGGAAGTTGATGCACTTTGAGTCCTGGAAAGAAATGGCCGAAATCGAGAATCCACATTTTCATCCACTGACTTTGGATGTGTGTCTGACAGCATTGGAATATCATCTTTGTCATGGTTAGCCATTTCTTATTAACAGGACCTACTCAAGGAACAGAAAATGAAGTCAATATTCAATACACATAAATGCGTGTGTAGTTACAGAATAAAAATTCAATGAAGAATCACACTAAACTATTTTGATTAACAAGAACGGGTACCCAAAATGTGGGAGAAGAAAAATAAGAAATGCAGGTGAAACATCACTTGCTCCAATGCTAGTAATGATTTGATGAAAGCATAAAAACAGCTCATTCAAGCCCAATACATTACAGCAGAAAAATTATAGTTTAGCTTAGTTCCCATGCTTATAACCTTTAATGAAAGAAGAGTTCAGCTCACTGAATTCAAGCTCAAAAGGTTACAATTAAGCAGCACAGTACTAACCAATTTTCAGTGGTTCCAGCTACTAGCACTTGATGTATCAAAAACTGCCAACTGAATCAATTTCTTAATGTAAATCTTGGCACTTCTTTAGTTAATGATTTATACCAACAAGCAACCTATCTTCAGAATACTTAAATTTTCTTGCGCAGTTGAGATATTAATTTCTACACTGCAATGTTCCTAGACTGGTTAACATCTTTCCGGGCAACATTAGGGAACGCTTTCAGCACTCGAGCCATTCAGTGTTTATTTCTGTCACAAAAGAGTTCTGAACAAGCCATATTAATCTCATTATAATTGCCATAATTTTATACTCTCACTAAGTCAATCAATCCAAAATCAACCTAGTGACAATCCTAATGATAATCTGCAGCTAATTACCCCTTAAATCCTGATTCACCAAGTAGTTTACACAGATAGCTGATTCTATGTTGTGGAAAAAGATCATGAGCCAAAAGAACTTCTAGCAGACTGTCTTTAATTCTTACCCATAATACTAAGGAGTTGTGAGCTTAGAACTCAGAGACCAAGTTCAACATGGCATTACTAAGCAAAGCATAACAATTCCGAAATTTATTAGCTACCTTTACACATTGGTGCGTTTTGATAAACAGCTCATAACAAGAACAAGAAAACCCAAATTTGACTTTGAAGAAGCAAAATCAACAACTTTGATACAGAGTCATTCAAGAACAGCAAAGGGTTATAGTAACTTTTACGCTAAATTATCGAAACCCAATTAAGAACTAAGTGGACAAAAAAGAAAAAGAAAGTTCAAAAAAGACACAAACCTGCTGTAACTTGAAGCAAAGAAAACCCAACTCTACAGACTTACAAACAGCATCATCTAGCAACTAGCAAGGCAATGCAAGCTTGATAGAGCAGAACAGAAAGAAACAAAGAAGGGAGGAGAGAGTGCCACGAGACTTTGTAAAGAGAGAGTGAAGACTTTGAAAAGTCAGTCGTTTGCATGGTGGCGTGTCAAGGGCAGAGGGAGGACTTTAGGCCCCCATTTTACAAGGCAAGAAAGTACAAAAGAATTTATTGAACTTTCCCACTTGACATTGCTGTTCTCCTGTGCATTGAAGTAATCTAAAAATATAAATAAAAAATTAATTTAAAAATAAAAAAATTTCTAAAACACAGTCTAGTGGGAAAAAAAAAATAAACATTATCTTACTCGTTTGCTTCTGTAATGAAACTTCTTCCCCCCTCCCTGCCAAAACTAGGGGCGTTAAAAAGACCATTTCAATGGTATTTATATTATTTAACTTGATTTAATTGTTAAAATTAAATAATATAGATATTATAAATAATAATAAATTAAAAAAAAATCTAAAAAATATATATTATATATTGGATAGTAGATCGAGATTTTTAAAATTAAATCAACTCAACCTAATTTGTGTACCTTATCATAATAAACTTAATTTTTCACTGTTGATGTATTAAGTATAAATTATCTTTTTATAGCTTATAATAAGGTTTAGGTTGATTTATTAAGTATAAATTTTAGTTCTAATTAAGTTTAACTAATAAAAAATAATAATATAAACTCAATTTGTAGATATTTATAATATTTATAAAAAAAATTTAGTTAAATTCAATATATAAACTAAAAAAATTAAAAATATTAGTATAATTATACAATTTTATTTTCTTAATTGACTCTTCAAATAATAATAATAATAACAGTCGTAGCCATTGGTTCCTATATTCTCATAGTCAAGGCTTGCACCAAGGGAGGGTTTATCTTTCCTTCATTGAAAGGCAGCCACGTATTAACGTTACGAACGATGTGAGAGGTGGGCTAAATAACTTCTTACATGAAATATAAACAAATTGATTGAAAGCTCCTCATGATCTCCTCTTGATAAATATGAAGAAAAAACAAGTTTATGATAAAAGTATAGGGTTGAAACCCGGTCCGGCTTGACGGGTCAATCCGGACCTGGCTGATTCAGGGCTGGAGCTGGCTCGGATTGAAGAAAAAATAGAAGAAGGAAAAACTCGGCGTGACCCGGCTAACCCGGCCGGTTGACCTGGCAAGACCCGATCAAAAATCCGGTTACGACCCGTTGACTTTTTTTTTTTTGACTAAAACAGCGTTATTTCGATTTTAAAAGAAAAAGAATATTGACCCGGGCAACCCGGTGACCCGGTCAAAACCCGGGATCCGAATCTTGGATCGTGGCAGCCATCAAGCCGGGTCTGAAAACTATGGATAAAAATATCTTTAGATCATTAAAACTTTCATATTCGTTTGATTTATTTTTTCAAGAGAATTTTAAAGATACACATCTTGTATAGAATGAACATACTTTGAAGAATTTAATAAATTTTTAAAAATA
>Ga0307510_10007987_pt1 | contig 12590 bp, 15 predicted proteins | sample 12_EM_MG_FD_207224 | JGI IMG/M metagenome (GOLD analysis project Ga0307510, IMG submission 207224) | Populus trichocarpa ectomycorrhiza microbial communities from riparian zone in the Pacific Northwest, United States - 12_EM | ecosystem: Host-associated > Plants > Roots > Unclassified | place... | reverse complement strand
GGGGGAGGGAAGATAAAGGGGGCATATCTCACTCGTCTTTATCTGACCGGGACAATCATAGGGCAAATAAGCAAAGAAACAAGCGAAACAACTGTGACTAGGAGGCTTACGGAAATCTGATGGCGGGAGACCACCATTAAAAAGTGGAGCGGAAGCGGTCAGGAGAGAAACTCACCAGGCCATCCATAAACCTGAGGAACGGGCACTTGGGTAAGTCGGGATTGAGGGATCAACATCGAAGCATGGCTTACTTTTGAATCGAGGTCAAGCGCTGCTTGCCGTCGATACAAACTCGTCTTTCTGTCCCGTCGGATGACTGGGATACGGCTGAGGGCATAAATGAGCCCCAAAGAAGGCAGGGAAGCGGACGATGGTACCGAAGATGATAGGTGGGATGTAAAAATTCCGGAATATCGAGTCTATGAGTCCAATTTGCTTTATTTCTGACCAGACGACATCTATCACAACGAGGAGGGGGGGGGTTAAGAGGAATTGGTCTGGATGGGAACTCCACGCACTGCGTTGATAGTGGGGATCCAAGTCAATTATACCTTCAATTATTTGGTCTAAACGAATAGTTTTAGATGGCATTGAGAGGGTAGATGGGGAACTGGGCTTCGCAGGGACTGCGTACCGTAAAGAGCCTGGGCAGTGTAAGTCGTGGAGCGTGGTGGTCTATGGACGTTCTTGAATGAAAAGTCATCACTGTCAGCCTTTGCGCCTGTAGACCTCTTCTTCTTGGCGATTGGGGTGTCATTTTCTGAATCTGAGGAATAGTCTGACGCTGAAGAGGCCATCATGTCGTTACCGCGGCTCAGTCAGTCAACGAATCGAAGAATATGAAGCACGGGTGTATTTACCCTAACCTAACTTTGGCTCACCGGTGTTGTGGCTGACTCAGCTTCGCGTCCGCACTGGCACAACCATACTTCAGCCTGAGCGAATCGACGGCGATGCACATTCCCTTCTTTTATCTAAAGGTCACCAGATCCATATGACCATACTTCGGCAATGCACATTCCCTTCTTTTATCTAGAGGTTACCAGATCTATATGGCCAAGCCATTGGTTCTGTCCACACTTTATCTTGTCTGTGCAAGCATCCATGAATGTGAACCCCGATCCACTGTACGCTTTATGTCTTCGATGAACGCGGGTTGGGGCCTGACTCGGACGCTCGGGGGCGATGGTTCGAAATCGACAAGGGGGGATCTATTGTCCGTCGCCACACGAGCAATTCATCCATTTGTCGCTGGGTCAGGGCAGGGCTTATGTCGCTCATCGAAGCGCTCAAACTTCTCAAAGCACCTGCTCCCACGTGAACCCCAAAAGTTGCCACATCTTCTAAGACGGCCAGCTCGCAGCATCCTTCCATCATCGCTCTCTAAGGTGTCATAATATATGCGCGCGCCCTCACATGCCACTTTCCTACTACCTCTATCCGGTCTCATCTTGCCTCATTGGAGATTTCTATGGTTTGGCACGCACTCGTGGCCCTTGCTCACAGGACACCTTCACACCTGATCCTCGTCAAATCTTGCACTTGTTGGCATAAACGGAAAGAAGGGTCGTGCCGTGCGCACTACACCACCAACCACGCCTCCATCGATGCGGTTTCATCTCAAGCTCCCACCATCCCGCAAACCGCCGTGCCACTTATCGTCAGTGACGCCCGAGCTGTATGTGATCCGCTTTCCTCACTACCCCGACCCGATGCTGATAATTCTCTACCCCCAGAAGACTGGGACCATCCGGAACCATTGACGATTGATCATCATCACTCCACCACGGTCAACGCAACCGCCTCAGCTGCGGCTCCGAGTCGTGTTGTATTCCCTTCCTCTCAGGGCGGCTGCGATGACAACGACGCCTCCGTACCGCCAGAGGGTGGTCGCTCCAGGAAACGCACGCTCAGCGAGCTCCTAAAACTGCACGCCGAGAAGGGCACCAACGTTCACTTTACGACCGAGGAAGCGGCTAGATTAGAGGAAACGTTGGGACGATGGGTACGCTTTTTTTTTAATTTCGTCGTTCAATCTTAATTTTGCGTGTGTTGGGCTGGTTGGGTCGCTGACGCTGTTGTGTGGTTTGTTAGATCAACGTCGCCTTCTTTACTGACTTTATACCCTTGTTGTGTTTCCCCCCTGCGTCACTCATGCAGTCCCAATACCAACATATACGACCACATTCATTTCTTCAGGTTTCAACTGCTAGTGAGCGCTGTCACTTTTCTTGCTGGCTCAACTCCCTTCTGATGCAATTCCGATCTTCCCCTGACAGTGCTGTTCCCCATGCACCACGAAGTCAAGTGCACCAACTCAATACATCTCACTGGTGGCAGATGCCTCCCGTCTCCTACAATGCACGCAGTTTGGAGGGTGATTCATGGGCGCCGGTGCCACTCTAGGGTGGGGCCCGGTGGTATTGTTGAGTGAGGTGGTACGACTTTCCCCTACCTGCTTTCTATGGATACGTTACTGATCGATTTTCCAGTACCCGGTTGTCATGTGTTGGTATTCAGTAGCTTGTGGAGCAGGACGGCAGACTTGTCAGTTACAGTTCAACCATTCATACTAGAATGGTTAGCAGTCAAAATATCTTCATCATGTTCCGGCCGAATACTAGTTGAAAGAAATTAACCGAGCAAGTTCAAACCACGCTGTCAGGGTATAAACCATAGCAAGACCGCAAAATCCCATCTCACTCACCTTTTCTTCCCTTCCGCTGACTTTTTCTTCCTCCAACATGGCTACCTCCATTGTAAATGATGTACATGAGGCTGTTGAGGTTTTCATGGCGGCACTCAACCAAATTGCAAAGGATCATAGACGGTATGTCTTTTCTCATTATGCTACTTCCCCGACGTCACCTAATGACCCATAATGTAGCCCCCAAGAATATGTGCGGTTGCTTGGTGGCATTGGGGGTTTTAAGAAGGCCAAGCAGCGTACGACGACGCCATTTGGAGCCTTCTGTTCTATCAAGATGGCAGAAGATAATCACGGTGCGCTTTCTCCCTCATTGCTGTATGATTGTGTCAAAGCTCTTATATTATCTTCCTCTTAGATAAAGACAAGGGTGACAGGACGACGCTTCAAGAATTTTTGCAGAGGTACCGAAGCACTGAAAAGCTGCAAGATGAATTCAGCAGTCGGGATAACAAGGAACTCATCCAAACCTTCAATGACGCAAAGCAAGAGAAAGAGAGTCCACCTATGAGGGTTGTGAACGTCTCTGTCTCTAAGGCAGTACTGGGGAAGGTCGAAAATATCACAGAAAGTGTATGTTTGTATCACTTTCTTGAACATATTTCTTACCACTCCCTAGTGCCGGGACCTCAATCATCAATTTGGGACTGAGATTGCCCTCCTTTACTGTCGCGGCAACCCCTCTCACACATATTTTCCTGGTTCATTTGTGACGGATGGTGCCAAGGCATGGTTGGAGAATGCTGAAATAGGACACAACTGTGCAGACAGTGCTGCCCAGCAGCTTGATGGATTCACAACATCCGGCATTGCCAAGAGGGTTGGTAAAACCAAGGAAGGTAGGTACCATATTCCTGTCATTTGCTACAGCACATAACTCGGTGTGGCAGGCTCTGCAAGGCAAGAATATAAGAATGCACGAACCCACTGTCGGCAAATGATTCAGGTTGGCTTTTGTAAGTCAATTTATGGTGTCCTTGGAGCAGATGCTAACATCCTTCCTTAGGGGCAATCCTCAAGAAAAAGGACATTTCCCGCACCGATAGAAAGATGAATTATTCCCATTATGAAGACAAGATTGTCGAGTCACTTGGGGTGGCACTTGTTGGTTGGCCCTTACCCAGCCGTGTCTGCAACCCTGGCAGCCTTAGTTCCAATGACGTCGACACCCTCATGAAGGCTCTGGATCGCAGGGCATGTAAGTGGATCACATTAATGCCGGAAGAGGTATCTGCTCGGAAGATCGACAATCAGCACCATGCCGCAAATGGTGAACAAGTTTATGGACCACTGCGGAAGCAGCGGGCTCGGAATGCAGCTTCTCATGGTGATGGCAAGGACAATGACGATGACAACGATGATGACGAATGAAGACATCGCCTGAGTTATTGGCAGTAGCAGGGTGCAACCTCATAATATGGGCAGGTGGGGTAGCGGAGTTGGGATGAATTTCCATTCCTTTCTTTCTTTCTTTGATTCTCTTCTGCTCGGACTGAAATAAAGGGCAAACGCACCACCCTTCCGTGCATGCCCTCCTGTGGCACCCTCCGATGACGCGTGTTCATCACTGCCCACTGTCACCAACAGCGAGCACGCTTCCCTCCCCCATTTGCCCCATTTACATCAAATATATATATTATATCATCGTATTTAATCAGTACAGTGTGCATATGACAACGAATAAATACAGTAATAACTCGCCCTCCACCCTGAAGTGGCAGTGGCGGTCCTCGTCCGACCCCTTCCGCATGGCACTGCTTGGCATTCCTATGCCTCCAGAACCTCTGGCGGCGCGATATCGCTATCACATGGCTGCGTCTGTCGCGGCGCGGTGCCTCGGTGGTGGCCACAATGGTGGTGGTGATGGGGATGGCGATAATGGCGGCAGCAGCGGGTGCGACGCGAGAGACTGCATTGGCAGGCAGGGCGATGCAACGACGGTGTGCGATGTAACGCGACGTCGCCGTCCCGTGGGCAGCATCCGTCGCTGCGTGGCACCTTGGTGGTGGTGGCCACAGTAGCGGTGGCGATGGCGATGGCAGCGGTGGCGGCAAGTGCGACGCGAGAGGTCGCATTGCCGAGGCGGGGCGGTGACGGTGTGTGACGGCGACGAAGTGGGGGTGCACGCGGCCAACAACGCCGGCGCTGATGCAATAGCTGAATAGCCCGCCTGCACTTGGGGTGAGCCGTCAGGCGAATGGGGGTGCGAGCCCTTGCTGGGCTTGTTAGAAAGCCCGGAGGAGGGAGGGGAGCCAACGCACCTGTATCCCATACTTCTCTCAGGCTTTCTCACACGGTTGTGATACCGACACGGATGCGGGGAAGTCGAGCCTCTGGGCATTGAGACGCACAGATGAGGGGGGGGGGGGGGGCGCTGCCGGTCGTGGGCGCTGCACTTTCCACGGCCGAGGACGCTGCCGGCGTCGGATCTGGTGGCAGGGCTGATAAAGCCACCGTTGCAGCACCCGAGGCGTTGGGGCCTGGGGCGTATGGCGGAGCAGGGGGGTGCGAAATGCCACCGCATGGCAAGGCCTGGCGTGAGGTCGACGCGCCACTGCGAGAGGGCGAGCGAGCGAGCGTTGAATGCGACCGAGGGGCACTGACGAGATGGGGCCCGCGGAAGGAGGGACCTGTCAGGACACGGAAAGAATGTGACCGAGTGGAGGGGACTCACCTCTGGAGACCGCAGAGGAAGGAATACGTTGCGACAAGTGACCTCCGAGTCGCGAGGAGCGCCGACGCATGGAAAGAAATAGGCCGAGCAAGAGGTACACACCATCGAAGACACAGAGGGAGGAACACACCAGGGCACGGAAAGACAGTGAATAAACGAGGGGCACTCACCGTCGAGAGACCACAGAAGGAGGGACACGTCGGGGTACAAAAGAAAGTGATTGGATTGCCACAGAGCAAGGGTCTTGTCCACGTTTGTGGATGGGTACGGACAGGCGTGCGTACGGTTGTGTGGGGTGTGTTCACCAGTTCACGTGCAACCGTACCCACTAAACCCAGTCTAAACCCTTAAACCCCAACCTTAACCACAGCTTCCGAACACCGCTTGTGTACGCGAAGTGCTTGACACTGTCTTGACAAGGTGACTATCTCCAGTATCCCCACACCAAAGCATTTGGCATGCCCTCCCTCCCTCTGCACTTTCCAGAAGGTGAGTTCCCCTCGCTCTATCGCTTCCTATGTTCTGACAAGTCATTCCCTCTGCGATCTCCACCTTGTGCCCCTTGCGAGGTCGCTTTCATTCCTTGTCCTGGTGTCACCCTCCTCTGCGGTCTCCAGAAGGTGAGTCCTCTCAGTCGGTTTCTTTCCGTGTCCTGACAAGTCGGTCCTCAGCTCGCGGGTGACCCTCACTCGGTCGCTGCCTTTCCGGCTCATCAAGTGCTTGCTCACCCTCTCATGGCGGTGTCTCAGCTCTATGCCAGGCTTCGTTTGCGATGGCGTTTTGCGCCAGCTCCCTGCGTCGCCATACGCCTTGCGCTCCAACGCCTCGGGTGTTGCAGCGGTGGCTTCTCAGCCCCGCCAGCAGACCCAGCGCCGGCGGTGCCCTTGGCCATGGCAAGTGCAGCCCCCACAACCGGCAGTGCTCCTCCTCGTCCGTGCGCGTCAACGCTCGAGGGCTCGACTTCCTCCGCATCGTATCGGGGTTCACAACCGTGCAAGTGAGCCCGAGAGGGTCAAGAGATACAGGAGACATAGGTGCGTTGGCCGCTGTTGACCACGCTTCCCCTCCTTCCTCCAGACATTTAATGAGCCCAGCAAGGCGCGCCCTCACATATGCCCCACAGTGCAGCCTAAGTGCAGGCGAACTGTTCAGCCATTGCGCCAGCGCCAGCGTTGTCGGCCGCGTCCACCCTCGCTTCGTCGCCATCCCACACCCTCATCCCATCGCGCCCTGCCCCGGCGATGCGACCTCTCGTGTCGCTGTCGCCGCTGCTGCTATTATCGCCATCACCACCGCCATCGCCATCGCCACTGTGGCCACCACCACCGAGGCGCCACGCAGCGACAGACACGGCCCACTGAACAGCGACATCGCGCTGCGTCACATACCAGCATCGCATCGCATCGCCCTGCCCGGAAATGCGATCTCTCGCGTCGCACTCGCTGCTGCTGTTACCATCGCCATCGTCACCGCCACTGTGGCCACCACCACCAAGGCGCCATGCAGCGATGGACGCTGCCCACGGGACGACGACGTCGCGTTATATCGCACACCATTGTTGCATCGCCCCGCCTGCCAATGCGGTCTCTCGCGTCACACCCACTGCTGCCACCATTATCGCCATCCCCATCACCACCACCATTGTGGCCACCGCCGAGGCACCACGCCGCGACGGACGCAGCCATGTGATAGCGATATCACGCCGCTGGAGGTTCCAGAGGCATAGAAATACCAAGCGGTGCCATGCGGAAGGGGTCAGACGAGGACCGCCACTGCCACTTCGGGGTGGGCAAGTTATTACTGTATTTATTCGTTGTCATATGCATACTGTACTGATTAAATACAAATGATATAATATATATATTTGATATAAATGGGGTAAACGGGGGAGGGAAGCGTGCTCGCTGTTGGTGACAGTGGGCAGTGATGAACACGCGTCATCGGAGGGTGCCACAGGAGGGCACGCGCAGAAGGGTGGTTGCTTGCTCCGGGTTTCCGAGAGGGGGGGAATTGCCAGATTATAATGTGTATTAGAATGGAAGATTCATTTGGGTTCAGATAAGCCACTGGACCAGTGGTGCGGTGAAATCTGTGGTGCACATTGCGCAAAACTTCTACTCAATTGGTCACAGTTCTTTCAACGGCCCATCGCAAACCTCACCCTAGCCTCAGAAATGACGGCGGGTTGCGCAACATTGGGCCCCATGCCCTTCACTTTTGTGTTGTATAGCCGGAAGTTTACACCGCGTAATATTGTTTGTTTAATTTACCCTGTTGTCGCACGCTTGTACTCACACCCACCATGCCTCGCCGTACTTTTCAAACTAGCAAAAAAAGCACGTCCTCAGCTGTAAGAGCCTTTACTGGCCTGCGATTTGGGAGAGCAGACCAGAAGAAGAAGGTTGTGAAGGCTTCGAACATCCATGAGCAAATGATACGGCTCGAAGAAAGGAAGAAGGAACGTTGTAAGTTTCAACAACTCTCTTGTAACTAGAACACATATCGTTGATTACTTCACAACAGGTCTGTCTGCATTCATGCGCCAAAAAATCACAGAGTCGGGTATGACAGCAAACCGGGAGCCAGGTGCAATCGACTGGGAGATCGTTCCCGACACTTCCATCCACGACGATTTGATGGACATAGACCCACAATTAGATGAGTGGGAGGATATCTTTGAGGAAAAGTTGGGTCCTGAGGGGAACGCGGTTGCAAGATTGCAAACGGTCATATCGTGCGCCTTTTTCCCCTCCCTTCCGTCACGTATCCATGATCGCGCTGTAGGGCTTTCGGTGGCAGTACCAAAAATTCCTATCTAGCCCGTTCACGACTCGAGCGCCGCCGCGCTGCGGAGAGAGAGTGGATCGCTGTTTTAGCGCTACTTGTTGACCCGTATCTCGCATGGAAGCACAGCCGTACCACCTCCCGTCTTGAGATTGAATCTGACATCGTTTGGTCGGTACCTGTATTTGGGCTCGAAGGTTGGTGTGATGATTAAGTATCGACATTCCATTGCTGATCAAATTCTAGCTGGTAGAATGCCCACCGCAACTGTGCGGCAACGCAAGGGCGAGAATCCCAACATCGCACTCATGCACATCGGCCTCATCGCTGGGACTCCAGTCCACCCCAAACTCGCATTTTCTGTCGACCTACTCGAACTTTTCTACCACCTTCGCCGCCGACAGCCGAGCATTGGCGTTCAAGGCTTCATCAAGGCTACATGTACCTTCCAGCAGGTATATTTTTCCCTGTCCGTTCATCTCCGAATGACTAACTATTCGTGCTATTAGGTCAAATATAGCCATTCTATGGAGCAACTTTTTTCACAAGCATTCGACAACTTCTCCGATGTGCAGCGCAGACTACAAAAGAGGGTTGATATTGCGCTTGGACGCGGTGATCCTACCTGGAGAATGAGATATAGCTGCCCTGCATGCGGATTTGAGGTCAGTTCTCCACTGCGCAACATGTTTTAGACCGCTCATTTCCTTTCAGCAACCAGGTGAAATACCCTTAGTCCCCGCACGGATGCACGCCATTGATGGCTGCGACTCTCAAAAGCGTGATAAGACGGCAGGGCCATGCGACGAGCGCATATTTGATAGCAAATACTTCCTCCCCCGCAGCTTCGTGGATGGTTTCAAGGACGAAGTGGGGTCACATGCCGCTGTACAGAAGGCAGACAAGGCTCTCCCGAATCTTGTGGAGTCCGAAGATGGCTTTGCGTTCCCGGAGGGTGAGGAGGATGACCGCTGTGGCAGCAACTGGAAGGCTGCGAATCCAAAGGAACTCCCGCCGGCTACGAAGGAGGTGTTTGAGCAGACAGGTGTCTTCGCCTGCCTGTGCCGGCACGGGATTGTCGAGTTTTTGACGGAGTTTGTGCAGTCTGGTGAAAAGTATGTATCCGTTTGTTCCCTCTCTTTCTTGTACCGACCTTTATTATACAGGGCCAAGTATGCCCTTGCTGCAGTCGCAACCATCTTGAGGGTGTTCGGAGAGGATCAAGGCGTTGGTTATGACATCAACTGTGTCCTAGATATCACGCTCCACAACAGCTCGCTGAGAGAGGAAGTGGTCAAGAATCGCCTCCAACTGGTCGTTGATGCCTTCCACTGCTGGGCCCACAAGCGTTCCTGTCAATTGAAATACCACCCACTGTACCAACCTGGCTTCGGGCTCGAAGACCTCTCGACTTGTGAGAGATTCTTCTCAAGTCTCAATGGAACCGCGCGAAACATTCGGCACTCGTCCAGCTATCACTGGATGCAGTCAATTGATCTACATATCCAGCAGGTGAATGAGGATCGATACGCGTCACTTGGTAAGTCTTATGACTCTTATCCAGCATCTTGTAATGCGCCGCTGATGCTCCTAGGTCTACAGGCAATTTTTTACTACAAAACTACAAGCAGGCTCTTGATACTCGAGAAAATCTCCGCCAAGAGCTGTTTATCTTTGAGACATCCACAGGTTTTTCTGCCACGGACTTCCAACGCTGGCACAAAGAGGAGACCGCGTTCCTCTCGGTTGCAAAGCGGAAAGAGCCCAATGTGCTCGCAATAAAGGTGTCGTATGTGGAGGCCATAGAAAATCTCTTCAAAATTCAGTAAGGCGTTCAATTTACACTTCGTTACGCGTACTAATTTTCTTCCTTAGGGAGCAGTACAACCGCGTTAGAGAAAAAATCAATGAACTTGGCCCCTTGGTCCTCACCGAGTATGAGTTTGCTTCTGGTATTGCCCACCAGGCCGTGAAGAAAAGCCCGCATGAAGTACTGAACAGGGAGCTACGGGCCATTTCCGGGCGGATTGACCGTGCAACACATGCTGTCGATACTCTCGAGGAGCAGCTGTGCATCGGCACGCGGTGGAAACGGGACGATGCTGAGTATGTGAAAATGCTTGATTATATCGACAACAGAAAGTTTGTCCGCGTCGTCGAGGATCTCCAAGGGCTCGTTGTGAGCAGGTTGATGGAATTGGACAAGATGAACTTGGCCGGCTCAGGTACGTAGCGTGTTTCTCCGTGAAGTGTCCCTAACGTTTCTCGTAGGGTATAAACTGCGCCGGCACATCGCACAAGCACTCTCTCGCCGCTGTGTATCAATTCGTAATGCAATCAGCCAGTACAATGACCTCGCGCCCCTTCAAAAGCCGCCCCGTCCCCTCCTCGTGTACTCCGCAGTCGTCGATTACTGCACCTTCTCCGAGTTCGAAATCCTCAAGCACTCCGACCATGACGTCCTCTCCAAAGAGTGGGCCATCCTTGCCAACCGACAGGCAGCAAGCAAATATTTCAAAATCGAGCGTGCCGAAGAGGAGATCCGTCGCTGCAACGTCGAGGTTGCCCGTGTGCAGGCCTGGGTTGATAAGGAGGACACGGTTATGTCCGGGGCTATTGCCGATCATGAAGACAGTGATCCTGCCTTCGCCGCACACCTGAAGGCCCTGCAAATCCAGCGCCAGCATGTGAACGATCACCTTCGCACGCGCCTGGAGCAAATCTACAAGCTTCCTGGCTATAGTGGCCCTCATGTCGCTGCCTCCTCTGCTCCACCTGCCCCATCGACCGTCCCATCGACCGCCCTAAAAACAGGGGTGGAAAATCACATCGACGGCGACCACATTAACAACGAGGACGAGCTACATGATGACGAGGACGAGGACGAGATACTACGGATGACGGATACGCTTGTGAAGATCATGGCATAAAGTTTGGAGACTATCTTTTTTCTTGTTTACACCGTCGTATTGCATTCCTTACACTTCCAGGAGTCTGTTCCAAGGCTCAGAACAATGAAAAGTTGACTTCAATGCAGCCCGACAAGCCCGAGTTACGGTATCGTGGTGAGACAACAAGAGCTGAACCCGCCTCGCTTAAGTGTCACATCGTATCGTCTCCGTCGCGTCTCATCACTTCTTCATCAACCACATCGTCACACCATCATCACCACTTCTTCGTCAACCGCATCGTCGCACCATCACCTCTCATCTCTACCTCACCATCCACACAATTTTTTCCACACCCACTTTGAACCGCAACCCACAAGATCGGTTTCCTTAAACATGCGGCTTCCGAAGATCGAGTTTCGAAAATCGACTTCCCCGCTTATTGTGAACGTGGCCGTCGTCCTTGTGGCCTTGTGGCTGGTGAGTTGTGCTTCTCTTTTGATCAGTGAATCAACCACTGATTCCAAGACAAGTTTAGAATAATAACAGATGGAGGTGTCGCCTTTGACTGTCATGTCAGATTCAACATGGGTGAGGGCGGCAAGGGGAAGGAATAGAGAGTGGAGGGTGATGTTATTCCGGGGGCAATGGACCACATAGAATATATTTGAATGAAATCAAGTTCTGATCTTTTCTCACTTTGATACTGTTGCTCCCTCTTCTGCTCTAGCTCTAGTGCCCCACTTCTCAAGGCCATCCTCACAAATCACGTTGATGCTGTCCGTGCCGGTCCTCTGCTCAAGATGCCAATGTATACGATAGGTATTCACTTCCAGTCTCATGTGCAAGTCGTTTGGCCTTGAATTCATTGATCATCCCTTACAGTTTCCCCGGCTGGTGCGGGCGCGTTTGATTTCGAAGGACAAACAGTCCAGGTAAGTGCAAGTCTCGAGAACGCCCAAGATGGCGTAATCCACAACTCATACGGACATGCGACGGTAACCAAACGGGCTGGCGGCTCGGGCTGGAACGCATGCTGGCCAGTTTGTCTGGTATGTCGCCTTGTTTCCCACCACATATATTACTCATCTGTAGGAAGGCCCCAGAGATGGTGCCAAGGTCCCGGGAATGGTGTCAACGCGAATTGTTAGGAAGGTATTTTTGGTAGCCAGTGCTAGTCCTCTTAACGTCATGATTTCAACTACCGAATTTTCCGCCATTTGTGTGGGACACAATGTGGCGAATGCAGGACAGACTCTTGGCCCAGGGACCAACGCTACAAGATGCATAACCTCTGCAAGAACATGCAGAAGGCCGTTCAGGATACCGCCAACTAACTCCTCGCCATCATTGGCATCAGCGGGGCCTTTGCTGTTCAGTACCACTCCTGTCTCCGGGGCTTTTCTCGCGTCCAAATCACTCATTGTAAGCTCATTCCTGTCGCTGCAATCGACCCTACATTTGTGATCAAAGTGGGGGACGCTCAAGCTGGATCCCATCCTGACATCTCTGTGATGCACCATATCTACAAGGAGGG
>Ga0307510_10007986_pt1 | contig 12591 bp, 15 predicted proteins | sample 12_EM_MG_FD_207224 | JGI IMG/M metagenome (GOLD analysis project Ga0307510, IMG submission 207224) | Populus trichocarpa ectomycorrhiza microbial communities from riparian zone in the Pacific Northwest, United States - 12_EM | ecosystem: Host-associated > Plants > Roots > Unclassified | place... | reverse complement strand
TACTAGCACTCCATATATATATATAAACACCAAATTGACTTTATGTTTATATTTACAGGGGAGAGAGTGGTTAGCAACTTGTCTAGGGCGGTGATAATCATCTGGTGTTTTGTTGTGTTGATCCTCACGCAGAGTTACACAGCCAGTTTAGCAAGCCTACTTACCATCGAGCAGCTGCAGCCTACAGTTACTGATGTGCGTGAGCTCATTAAGAAAGGGGAGTATGTGGGCTACCAGAAGGGTTCTTTTGTTCTAGGACTCTTGTTAGACTTGGGGTTCGAAAAATCCAAGCTCAAGGTGTATAGTTCTCCAGAAGAATGCCACCATCTTTTCTCCAAAGGAAGTGGATATGGTGGTATTGCTGCAGCTTTCGACGAACTGGCATTTATAAAGCTCATTCTGTCAAGATATTGTTCTAAATATACCATGATTGATCCTAAATTTAAAACCGGCGGTTTTGGCTTTGTAAGCTCACTTTCCTATCTTGTTATTTCCATTTACTCTGGCTAATAAGTGCATATATAGTTTCTCATGTATCCTTTCTTTTTGTAACTTCAGGTCTTCCCTAAAGGTTCTCCTCTGGTGCCTGATATATCGAGGGCAATTTTAAATGTGACCGAGGGAGACAAAATGAAGCAAATAGAGGGTGCATGGTTTGGCAAAAAAAGCACTTGTCCAGAATCCAGCCCCTCAATTTCATCTAATAGCCTTAGTCTCAAGAGTTTCTGGGGGTTATTTTTAATTGCAGGACTAGCTGCATTGTTAGCTCTCATTATCTTCGTAGTCATGTTTGTTTACCGAGAAAGAAACGTCTTGAGGTCCTCCGATTCCACAGCTTCAATATGGAGTAGAATCGAAAACTTCTTTAGAATTTTCATTCAAAGGGACTCCACATCCAGTACTTTCAGACAAAGTGATCTGAATGATAGAAATGGCATCAGTCTGCCTGCTATGTGTGCGCCAAGCCCATCATCCTATTCAGTCCAAATATCCTGCCAATCGATCTTCTGCAAGCTATTATTCTAGTCCAAATAGGGAAGCACCTCAAGAGCTAGTCATAGATACCGATCAATCAGCTTACCAACCGAAATCAGGAGAGACCGGCAGCTTTGGAAATAGACCATGAAAATAATTGACTCGTAGGTTATCATTTAACACTTCTGACACCAGTAGTCATTAGCATTGTAAAGAAATGGAATTACTGTATTTAAAACACATGTAAGTGAGATTATTTTACTAAGATTTAAGTAGGATTAAACTGGGTTTCAGAAATTGAGTTTCTTTATATTTTCTGCCTTCTGTTTTAGTCTTTGAGTTGTGTTACCGAGAAGCATCTGGCATTACCTTCTGTACCTTCATATTTGTGATAGACTTCTTTCCTTTTCTTACAAGTCCTAACTTAATAAGAATCCAGAGATTTGCCTAGTGTTGAAGACTGCTTCATGAGTCCTGTTTTTTATATTCTATTATCATCAAATAAATGTTGAGCTAGTCTGTAGGAACAAATTAGTTAGTTAAGATATTATTTGCTGATTTGATGCTTTATTAGAGCATTTCGGTTGATTGTTCTTCCTATAAATGTAATGAAGTTTTAATGAATAAAATAGAAACTCAAGTCTGTACAGCAATAACATATATACTATTATCATAAAATTCTCTCCTGTTTTTTTTTCTTTTCTTCCTTTTAAAATCATTAATTTATATCAGAACAATTTGTATTAGGGGACCTACAATGAAAGCTGAAGCAAACTTCTCTCATGCAACCCCTCTTGTCTTTGATGAGAAGAATTATCAACTTTGAGCTGTGAAAATGAAAAGTTACTTGGAGACATTAGATATTTGAGAAGTTGTTGAAAAAGATTAGGATGTTTCTTCATTACCAAATAACCCAACCATAACTTAGATCAAAAGATGTCTGAGACTATCTGAAAAAAAAAATATTTAGGAGATGAAAGGATACATGATATGCAAATACTGAATTTAATAAGAAAATTTGAGCTACAAAGAATGAAAGAATCTGAGACTATCAAAGAGTACTCAAATAAATTGCTTGTTATAGTTAACAAGGTTAAATTAGTTGGTACTACATTTACATACTCTAAAATTGTTGAGAGATACGAAGAATGAATCATAACTTTGGAGAACATAAAAGATCTATTCAAAATAATAGTGATAGAACTTTTGAATGCCCTACAAGCTCAAGAACAATGAAGACTTATGAGGCAAGATCATTTTGTAGAAGGAGCTCTACCAACCAAGTACCAAGATTCTAAAAAGGATAAGAAAAAATTCTTCAAGAAAAATCAAGCCTTAAATAGTAAAATTAATGCTCATCAGTTTTAGAATAAGGAAAGACCTTTAAAAAAGGGTTATCAACCATGTCAATACTGTGGCAAGACAAATCATCCACAATTCAAGTGCTGGAAAAGACCTGATGCAAGGTGCAATAAGTGCAATTAACTTGGGCATGAAGTTGTCATTTCCAAAACCAAACCTCAAAAACAGGAGGTAGATGCTCAAGTAGTTGACCAAGATGATAAGATCAAATACTGGAAGTGTGAAGTTACTTCTTGGTGTAATCGGTTCTCCATTGGAGATGGTAAGTTCATGTGCATCCTTGTATATTTATCTAGATTACTAGGTTATCCCAAACAACACTTGAATGTCGTACATCCAAGCTTGAAGCTTTTGGAAAATTTAGGTTAGCCAATCAAAGCCATTGCCTTTGCAATTGATGCGGGACAATAAATAATAAGAATTAAAGTAAGAAAAGAAAGAAGCTTTAGAGAAAGAAAAAAGCTAAAGAAGAGAAGAAAGGGGATTGAGATATGTAAAGTCTGCAATATTTTCATCAATCATCAAAACTGTCTCACAAAATGACAGGGGAACATATAAATAGTAAACCCTAAAACATCTCGCTATTGAGCTCGGCCCATCAAATCAAACTGTTTAACATAAATAATTTCAAATAAATAAAATAACAATGAGATAGGCCCAAATGGGCTTAGTCTCCCAACCAAAGCATGACAGGCTGGGCCATCTTACGTCGTTTCCGTCCATATACTCGTGTAGTTTGCGGTATGGGTCTGGTGTCCCCACCAACTCTCCCGGGGTTGGAGAAACTCGACCTCGTCGAGTGAGCACTGGCCGACTCTGATAGTACTCCCAAAGATCTTGATCAAGCTGCTGTAAAATATCTCTAGTGATCCAAGTGCAATCCACCCAACGAACTAGAAACCGTTAAACCTCATTATTCCTGTTAAAAACAACTTGTTCATTCAGAATAGCATCAATATTATCCTTTTGTGTTGATGTCAAGGTGAAAGGGATAGAGATTTCAATAGGATCATTAGGAAGGGAGTTAAGTGGTATCTCAAATGGATCATTTGGAATAGAAAATGACTTATGGTATGCAACTAGATCCTCAATGTTAAATATAGAGCTAATGCCAAAATCATGTGGTAAATCAAGAACATAAGCATTTGGACCAACTCGTTGTAGCACTTTGAAAGGCCCGGCACTTCGTGCATGCAATTTTCGATTAGCTCCCGAAGAAAACCGCTCGGGTCTAATCCGTATCATAACATAGTCTCCCACATTAAACTCATTATGTCGTCTATGTAAATCAGCTTGAAGTTTATATTGCGTATTACTTGCTTGAATATGTTTAGTAATCTCAATATGCAAATCCTGAATTATACGTGCAAAAGACTCGGCTGACTTAGACTCTCTAGCATGAAGGGATATGGGAAGAAGGTTTAAAGGTTTCCTAGGCTTATAACCATGTACAACTTCAAAGGGACTCATGCCTATTGACCTATTGATAGAGCTATTATAGGCAAACTGGGTCGAGGAAGAATCAAATCCCAATTCTTATTATGATCACTCACTAGACACCTCAAAAGATTGCCTAAACTCCTGTTAACCACTTCAGTTTGACCATCAGTTTGGGGGTGGTAAGCAGTAGAAAACTTCAATTTGGTTCCCACCATATGCCAAAGGGTTTTCCAGAAATAACTTGTAAATCTAACATCCCTATCCGAGACTATGGTCCGGGGAAGACCATACAACTTGACAATCTCGTTAAAATAGAGTTTCGCAACTTTGGAAGCATCTGTGGTCTTAGTACAAGGAATAAAATAGGTCATCTTAGAGAAACGGTCAACAACCACAAAAATAGAATCATGTTTCTTTGCAGTACATGGAAGCCCAAGTATAAAATTCATGCTTACATCTTGCCAAGGGCAAGTGGGAATGGGTAACGGGTAACGGGGTGTAAAGACCAGTATTTTGTTTTCTATGCTTAGCTAGTTGGCAAGTTTAACATTGACCTACCAATTTGGTGATATCTTTTTTCAAACTAGATCAGAAAAACTGACGTTCCACCTCTTCAATGGTTTTATTTCTTCCAAAATGTCCTGAAAGACCTCTAGCATGAATCTCCCATATCAAAAATTCATGCACGGATGTTTTCGGGATACAAAGCTGATTATCCAGAAATAAATATCCATCTTGGAGGTGATAACCATTTATAACACGATGATTCTCATCCTTCAATGTCAAGTATATTTCTTTAAATTCAGAGCAAGATTCATACTCCTCTTTGAGTCTCTCAAATCCTATGACTTCAACACTCATTACAGATAACAGCGTTACCAGACGACTCAAGGCATCTGCAGCTTTATTCTCTATTCTAGATTTATGTTTCAAAACAAATGAATATGCTTGCAAATATTCAACCTAATGACCATGCCTGTGATTGAGCTTCTTTTGGGAGTTAAGATAGCGGAGGGCCTTATGGTTGGAGTAAAGAACAAACTCCTGTGGTAACAAGTAATAGCGCCAATAGCGCAAGGCCTGAACCACTGCATAAAATTCCTTATCATAAGTTGAGTACTTTTGTTTTGCCTCATTAAGTTTCTTACTAAAGTAGGCTACAGGGTGACGTTCTTGACTAAGTATTCCACCTATACCGACTCCCAAAGCATCACATTCTACTTCAAACACTTTAGTAAAGTCAGGTAGCCGCATTACTGTGGCCTCTGTCATCCTTTTCTTAACCTCCTCAAATGCCTTATTAGCTCATTTACTCCAATAAAACTCACCTTGTTTCAAACAATTTGTAATAGGAGATATAATGGTGCTAAATCCCTTAATGAAACGACGATAGAAAGTCGGAAGCTCATGAAAATTACGAACCTCATAAATAGTCTTAGGCTCAGGCCAATCTACTATCGCTTGGACTTTCTGAGGGTCAATAGAAACTTCTTTCCATGACACTATAAACCCTAAAAGACCACTTGATCTGTAAAGAAGGAACACTTTTGACATTTGCAAACAAACTTGCCTTTCTTAAAGTGGTATAAACTTGAATAAGGTGATCGAAATGCTCTTCCTTGGTTTTGCTATAAATAAGAATATCATCAAAGTACACCAACAAGAACTTTCCCATAAATGGCCTAAGCACTTATGTTGTTACTCTCATAAAAGTGCTTGGTGCATTGGAAAGGCCAAAAGGCATGATTAACCATTCATATAAACCATCCTTAGTCTTAAATGTTGTTTTCCATTCATCTCCTAGACGAATCCTAATCTGATGATACCCACTCTTCAAGTCAATCTTAGAGAAGCTCCTGCCATCATATCTAACATGTCATCCAATCAAGGAATTGAAAAACGATACTTGATCGTAACCCTATTGATGGCTCGACTATCTACACACATTCTTCATGATCCATCTTTCTTAGGTGTCAACAGTGCAGGTACTGCACAAGGGCTCAAACTCTCTCAAATAAATCCTTTTTGTAACAACTCACATACTTGCCTTTGCAATTCAGCATGTTCACTCGGGTTTATCCTATAGTGAGGCAAGTTTGGTAATGTGGCACCAGGGACAAAATATATGACGTGTCAAACATAACGCATAGGGGGTAAAACATCAGGTAATTCAGAAGGGAAAACATCTAGAAATTCTTTCAACACTTCCCTTACCTCTTTAGGTGGCTCTTCTAGAAAGTCTTCTACAACCTCCTTAGCAAACTTCCTAGGACTTATTATGTTAAGCCTTCCTTCCTTCACTTTATTCTTCTTTTGACTATTACCATTAGACCTTGGAGGTAATCCAATAAGGTGGATTTTTTTACTTTCAAAGGTGAATGAACAAGAATTTGATCGCCCAAAGATTATAACGTCCAAATCATATAACCAAGGCCTACCCAAAATGACGTGCCCTCCATCCATGGGAATGACATCACATCAAATTTCATCATGATAGTCCAAGATCTTTATAGGAAAAAGACATCTCTCTTTGACCGCTATAGATGTATCATTAACCCAGGACACACTATAGGGTTTAAGGTGTGGAGCAAACTTTAAGCCTAAATGGGATACACTACTCGAGAAAACTATATTGATACAACTACCACTATATATGATGATCTCATACCCTTTATCTCCACATTTAATGTAAGTGTAAAAAAAAGCAGTCCTTCTCCAATCCTCAGTTTCTTAAGGTTGTTTTAAAACACATCTAACTACATTTAACCTTGTTGTCTTCATTTAAGTGGATATAGATCTAACACATCCTAACAAGTTGGACTCATTCTCCTCATGATTTAGATCTTGAAAATCATCGGGATTGGGTTCATATACCTTATCATCATAATTATCTTCTTCACCCATATCCTTTTGCCCCTTGATAAACAGTCTTATTAGGGCAACTAAAGAAAATATGACTAAAACCCTGACATTTAAAACACTGAATTTTTGAGGTTATCTTAGGTGCTTTATGAAAAATACCCTTACCCTTGTCTTCTCTAGGTATCTGGGAAATCAAAGGATTGGGTTTACGAGGTGGGGCACCCCATATGGAGTTTTGACTACCAGGTTGAGATCTAGAAGGGATACTACGAGTGTCCTAACGTCTCGTCCATTGGCGTTTTGTGACCAAGTCATAATTTTGTACTAGGGTATAAGCTTCATCAAGGGTGGAAACAACTCTAGGCACAACCTCTCTTCTAAGGTCATCGTTTAAGCCTTTTCAAAATCTACTTAGGGTTATCACTTCATCCTTCCTAATTGTACACCTCATCCTATACTCATAAAATTATGCCACATATTCATTGGCAGACTTGCCTCCTTGCCTCAAGTTATTCCACTGGTCCAAAATATTTTCTCTATAAGAACGAGGTAAGTACTTTTCTTCTAACTTAGTCTTCATTTTAACCCAATCAGTAATAGAAGGTTGACCTCTCCTAATCAAAGACTCTTCTACACTTTCCCAATAGAGCTGAGCGGTTCCACTAAGTTTTATCTTTGCAAATCTTACCCTCATATTCTAAGATAGATTATACCAGCCAAAGAATTAATCCATGTCTCGAATCCATCTATCAAAGATCCACGGGTCAAGTTGACCCTTAAAAGTTGGGGCTTCTACCTTGATATGCCTCATGACTCGCTCATCATGGTTATCGTAATCGTGATAACCTTGATTATGGTTGTATTGACAGTTCCTAGGATGAGCTGGTCTTTGACGGTAATCATTGGAATGCTCACTATTGTTAGGGTCATCAAAGTCATTGTGATCCTGGTTTTGGTTATGGTGGTGGTTCCTATGAGGAACTGGTCTTTGAGGATTCCTATGGTTGCCATTAGAATGCTCACTCTCACTAGATTGTCTTGCAAAGTTTCTATGGACTCCATCCTCTCAGAAAGGTTGTTCATTTAATTGGACATGTTGCTCATTTTCGTTCGCATAAGTTGTAATTGCTCTTGAATATCTCTAAGAATATTATTAGAGTTCGGGTCCATGGTAGCTATGGTTTTTAGATTGTGTACTAGATGACCACTACATAAATGCATGCAAAAACTAATCCTAAGACTGAAATCACAAATAACACTTGCAAGTACAAACGCAAAATAAAATTATAGCTAATATTTTTTTTTAAATGTTTTTTATTTTTTTTTATCTTGGAGACTAAGTAATGACAGATTAAACCAGGAAAATTCACAAGCAAGCAATGTAAGTCCTCTAAATGCACACAAGTAATCCAAACACAATGTTTTAGTTTTCCCATGAATTTAACCAAGCTCCACAATTAATTAAGAGGATCAGATCTTCAATGCCAATAAACAAGCTCAAAATTAAGGTAATTCAATTTAAAGGCGGGCTATGTAATTTAGTTATGGGCAAGCACAGAATAATATTAATGCTAAATCTTGGTTAACAAGTGTAAAAGCAGGAATGATGATTTTCAATGGGTAGAAATTCTGACCGGATGATATGGCAGTGAAGGATTACGTGGTAAATGACATGGCAAAACATGCTGACATGGCAGGAACTGCTGACGTGGCAGATGAGGCAGATGCTCTGATATGGTGCTAAAGTGGCAGGGTTAATTATTTTGCCAGCTTCTGTTTCCTTCTTCCTTACCTCCTGTAACCTGTTGTTGCTGGCGGCGCGGCGTGACTGCTCAAGGCGAGGACAATTGCAGTGTGTTGAAGGTGGTGGTTGCTGCTAGCCGGTTCTACTGCTTTGTCTGTTCCTAATGGTTGAGGGCGATGGTACTATGGATGGTGCCAATTGAAGCTCTATCACTGGCGTTCAAGAGGATGACATTGGCTGAGGCGCTACCTTTGCTGGGAGGAACCACCAGTCGGTATTGGCTGTGATAGGTTTGTGGGTGGCTGTAGCTGGTGGTTTGGTGCCGCTGGTTTGGTCGCTGAAGCCGGAGATCCACTGATGTCTCTTGTAGTGTCAATCTGGTGGTTGCTGCTAGTCTGTGTTGGAGGTAGTAAATCGGCATGGATTGGTGGACTGATGTGCAGGTCTTCTCGGTGGTGGGTCTGCCGCTGTGATTGGCCGAGGCGCCGTTGCTGAAAATCCGATTACTGTCGTTGATGATGAATAGTGTTTTTTTCTTGTAATCAGAACGGTACAATTTTTTTTAGATCAAACCAGATTTATGGTTAAGCATAAACATGTGGATCGTTTAATTGTAAGAACAATTAAAAGTCATGCTCTGATACCAAATTTGATGCAGGACAATAAATAATAAGAATTAAAGCAAGAAAAGAAAGAAGCTTTAAAGAAAGAAGAAAGCTAAAGAAGAGAAGAAAGGAGATTGGAGATATGCAAAGTCTGCAATATTTTCATTAATCATCAAAATTGTCTCACAAAATGACAGAGAAACATATAAATAGTAAACCCTAAAACATCTCGCTATTGGGCTCGGTCCATCAAATCAAACTGTTTAACATAAATAATTTCAAATAAATAAAATAACAATGAGATAGGCCCAAATGGGCTTAGTCTCCCAACCAAAGCGTGACAGACTGGGCCATCCTATGTCGTCTCTGTCCATATACTCGTGTAGTTTGTGGTGTGGATCTGGTGTCCCCACCAGCAATCCCCCCCCGTGATGACTTTTGAATTTCTCAATATCTGTGGTCCTCCTCTATGCACCTTGCAATTCATTCATAGTTTTAGTTCTTCAGCGCTTGAGCAGTCTAGTTTAACTCTTTAAGGGGATAAATGGAGATCACAACTTGTCTTTTAGGAGCATGCTATGATTTTGCTCACCAGAAATCAAGTTTTGAGGAGTGTTCTGTTGCCGTGTCATCATTTACTTGGGAGAAATGCTTGAAATGCAACGAGGAGGATTCACTCATATCATATTTAATCCTATAATTTGGAGGTTCATTGTAATTTATTAATGGCAATCCCACTGCAGGTTCTCCAACATGCAAAACCACTTAAACAGCTTCCCCTCGTTAGACCCTTGTTCACTCCCCCTGTCAATGTTACTACCGTGGTGAAAGTTGCAGTTAGGGCAGCAACTGATCCAGTTTTCCATCCCGGCATCGTGGATATTTATGGAATACTGCGTTATAGCCAGTAGCAAAGAACAATATAGATTTGTTGATATCGAGAGTTCATTTGTTTTCTTCACCAATATAGAGTTCATCATCGATATCAAGATTTCATATGTTTTCTTCTTCTCTGTAAGTTCTCAAAATGTTAGCTCTTGGAGTTGGACTCGAAGCATTTTGTGAACTGGAGACTCACAAAAAGGTTCCATTAACATATCTGATGAAATAAAAATACATGATAAGAACCAGCTCATACCCTGTATGTCTCATGATCAAAAGAGTTTATGTAGGTCTCATAATAAAAATTCTTAAAGCTAAATTATTTTTTAAAGAATCTCTTTTTTAAAGGTACAAATATAATTTTACAAATTCTCAAATAAACCCTTATATGTATAGCTTATATATCCATAAAACAAATTTCTATATAAAAAAAACTATAAAATAAAAAAACATATATATATACAATAAAAATTAACATTAAAAAATTAAGTTAAAAAAATAGGTAGTTTTGTTTATTTGAAGTGGAAATTTTCAATAAAATTTGAATTAGAAGAGGGATGTTGACAAACTAAGTATTGGAGTGGTTAGATTTATAGTGGGAGATTGATTTGTGATAAAAATTAGGGGCTATGCTATTTGTTACAATGAAAAATGAAGGAGGAAGAAGAAGAAATGAAGGAGGGGGAGACAAAGGTTACTCGTCTAATCATAAATTAAATATTATAGACAGATTTACTAACGACATTCATCGATTAAATTTTTCCTGTCTATAATTCTATCTATAAAAATAACACATTATTGTATTCATTGGCTTTTTTAACTCCTTTTCCCACTATAATTCATTTTTGTCTATATTTATCGATGAATATAATGAGAGAATAGTCTATTAATGAAATTTACCACAATTTATTGACAAAAAAATTATATTGGTATTTCTGTTTGTATTTACCAGTTCTCTAATAATAAAAGTAATAACAATTTGTAATGATCTTAATTGCAACTCTACATCATATGCATATGTATATTGATCTATTTCCTTGGGGTAAATTTTGAATAGAAATTTGATAATTTTATTAGGGCGCAAGGAGGACTAAACTGAGTTGCATTAATAAAATGGAAGGCTGTATATTTTGGATTCTTGAAAACAGAATCTTGTGAAGGAAGCTTCCTCAAGGGAAGCCACAACTAAAATAAATGATTGGCAAATTCGAACCTTGCCCTAAACAATAGACAATGACGCATCCACTGTTTAATGATTGTCTAGGACTTGACTTTATGTTGACTGATTTATATTTTATAATGATTAATATATGCAAGATTTATATTTTATAATAGTGATTAATTACGTAAGGTACACTGGTTTTTTTAGCTTCAGCTTGTTGAGGAAAGCCTCGTATGATTTCTCAAACAATCAAGAAAAAGCCCGGTGCTTTCTGTTAGTTAAACCTAAAAACATTAATGAAACAATATTATCTTATTAACTGATTTTTCTAGATGAGCAATTCACGTCAAATATTTCAAATGATTTTTCTAGATGATGTCGGAACGAAGCCCTTTGTCACCAACACCTCAAGAGTTTAGGGAGTTTTCAATAATAATCACAAATACTTTGATTTAGTCAAGGGTAGACGATCGATGGCGAAATAACCAATAAGACAAGGGATATTTATCGTTGACCAGAACAAGGCGAATCCCGACAGATTTGAGGGCATCTAATTTGTCACAGGTGACCAATACGTCCAAGTGCCTCTGTCTTGCATGCAACATTAACATGTGCCGGCGACATTGACTGTGATGGGGGTGTACAGTGTAAATGCAAAGCTCTCTTTTGCCAGCTCTTAATTTGGACTGACACCTTCTTAAAATAATTAATTTGGACTCCCCATCTGTGTTTTGGACATCTTTTATTTATTCTTACAAAGGGAGTAATCTGCTAGGATAAGGTATTTAGTCTTAATAGTGTAACCATTTAGTAAGTACTGTTTGTTTTTGTGCTAGAAAGTATTTTTTAATTTTTGTTTTTCTTTTGAAAAAGTGTTAAATTAATGGTTTTTAGGGGTTTTTAATATGCCAATGTTAAAAATAAAAAAAAAATCATTTTGATATATTTTAAATTGAAAAATATAATTTATCACAATACTAAATCCACACTTAGTTTTACTTCCTTCAAGTTCATATACACATCTTATAAGACACTTGTGTCTTGTTTTTTTTTTTTTTTTTGAATAAAGGTATTTTAAATTTTTTTATGCATTAATTGAAATTAAATCGTTTTTGGACAATATTAAAAATACACATCTCACATTTACTTGATATATTCATAAGAATTTAGCTAATTCCTCTTAATGTTAGCCCAATGTTTAAATTCAGAAAATCAATGTTAAATGGAACAATTTTTCTTAACCATCAATGTTAAATGTCTCCAATTTATTAATATGATTTGATTCAAACAATCAAATCATGCAATTTCCTAGTAATTACAATCACGAATCTTCTCCTCGAGAACTGGTCCCATTTCTTCTCCTTCAAGGCTTTAGTTTCACCTTATAAATAACACATTCTTCCTTCCAAGCTTAAACCAAGAAAACTAGCTAGAATCAGGTCAACCATAGGTGGACAACAAGATGATCATGAAAAAATACTCTTTAAATCCTGTTCTATCTTTCTTTTTCTTCCTTTCTTTGATGATTTTGTTCTCAGAAATGGGGGTGGCCCAGAACA
>Ga0307510_10007985_pt1 | contig 12592 bp, 7 predicted proteins | sample 12_EM_MG_FD_207224 | JGI IMG/M metagenome (GOLD analysis project Ga0307510, IMG submission 207224) | Populus trichocarpa ectomycorrhiza microbial communities from riparian zone in the Pacific Northwest, United States - 12_EM | ecosystem: Host-associated > Plants > Roots > Unclassified | place... | reverse complement strand
ATGTCATTTGTTTGCTCTTTTGTTTCACTTTCTAGAGACCGCCTCGACTTGATTGTTTATGGGCTGTTCGGGTCCCACTTTATCAATCACCGCCACTCAGCAGCCTCTCATTCTCTTTTTCTTGTGGCACATAAAAGGGGTGTTGATAACTTGATATACGATACTGTATGCTTATCTAGACATTTTGTGGTCCCTGTTCGTCTTCTTCCATTTTCACACAGAACCAAGAATTCGTTATCTCAAACAATAATAATAATAATAATAATAATAATAATGAATCTCATCAATATAAAACATGTTTGTTTTCTAGAAAATAATTTATTTTGAAAAGTAAATTCAGAGAAAATAAATTTCAGAAAAGTGAATTATTTTCTGATATTTGATAATATAATAGAAAATAAGTTGGAAAACATTTTTCAGTGTTTGGTTATGTCATGAAAAATGAGATGGAAAATAATGTATTAATATTTTATTTTTTTCAAGTTTATTAAAATAATGAGAAACCAATCTTACAAATTAAAAAGTTAAATGAGAATGAAATTGAAAAAAAATATAATTTCATAAATTATTTCAAATAAAATAAATAATAATCAAAATAATAGAGATCAAATCTAACAAATAAAAAAATTAAAAGATGAAGAAATTAAAATAATAATAATAATTATCATTTCATAAATTATTTCAAATAAAATAAATAACAATCAAAAGAATGAAGATCAAATTTGATAGATAAAAAATTTCAATTAAAAAATGATAAGGGAAAAGCAAATAACAATTATAAAAACAAGGACCAAAGTTAATATAAAAATTAAATTTAAATGATGAAATTGAAAAAAAATATTCAAACAAAATATATATAGCAATCAAAAGTTTGAGGACCAAATTTAATATAATCAGCAAATAATATGACATTTCTAAATTTTTTACAACTTCCGGAAAGTGTTTTCTGTCCAAAATAAAAAGAAAACACTTTCCTAAAAACCATGCTAATTTTTTTTTTAATTGAAAAATGTTTTCTGTTGACCAACTTTCATAATGATAAACAAACATAGGAAAATTTAAAAAATAATTTCCCGAAAACAACTTTCCAAAAACAAACACAACCATAATCTCCTTTTGTTTTTACCCATCAGTTTTGAGAGACTCTCCCTTGTTAATATGACAAGGCATGTATTCTATCCAGTTAAATTGAAAAATATAGTATCTTAATTTTTAAGTAGATTTTCCCATGTATTTTGATATTTAGGAAGTTAAAAGGTTGTCATGTGAATATTAAATAAATATAATTTAATAATAATTGAGTGCAAGTTTTCAAATTAATATTCTAAATGAAATCTCACTTTATGATGCAATTTATTAAGTGTTTGATGAAATTAATTTCAGCAGCCAAAAAAATAGAATATTATTTTGCTTTCATAATTGATTTAGTGGCGTTGAGCCTACTCATCATCACTTGGTGTCAAGATTTTCCTGTAACTTCGAAAATAAAATTAACCCGACCTTAACGGAAAAGGAGAAGTCATTGTCGATTTGTCCGTGCAAGTCACACACCTATATATCATGGCATGCCATGTGATTTTCCAGAGAAATGAAAAAAAAAAAAAAACTTTTGAATTAGTCTTTTTTTTTTAAAGAAAATAACACATCTGATGAGTTACGATGTTGGGAACATCTTAGATTACGCTGTTTCCAATAGCTTAATTTAATAGATTTAGTAATTCAACAATAACGATGTCCATTTTGGGCTCCTTGCCTTTCCAAGCACGCACCTGCCTGCATAAACACGATGAATAATGCTACAGCAGTCGATCGACTAATAATATCAACCTTATTTTTGGGCAACAGTTCCACAGCAACGATAACGCGCGATGTATACAACTTCGTGGCTAGTAGAATACAAATCATAGAACAGAAGCTAAATCAGCCGTACATCTATTAAACAGTTAAATCCCCTCAGGCCTTGTTTCTCACAAGAAGAACCTGGCACTTGGCATTCTGAACGCAGTAACTGCTGACACTTCCCAGCAAAGCCCTATAGGAAATAATTTGCATCAATGTCAGATAATGCAATGAAACCACTCTACATGAGCATATAGAAATTCTGTCAAAAAAACCCTATAACTTATTGACCCCTACGTGATTTATTTTTATGAGGTGTTCACTGCTAAATGCTTGCAGTAGAATAGCTGTTCCATGCCTGCTTTCTCTTTTTGTGGCATATCAAGATTATCTTCTGTCACCATCAGATCGCTAGCCAAAATAAGAAAGATAGGAAACCAACCTCTTGATATTTCCATTTGCCTCGTCGCCAATGACAAGTAAACTGACACCACACTTCTGAACTGCATTGCATATGACCTCTTTAGGATAACCCGCCTCAGTAATTGCCTCCACAGTTACCTGAGAAGACAAAAGACAGTGACGATCCCTGTATGTATATATAGTCAGAGAAAATTGGTAAAAATCAGTGCCATCCATCATCAAGTCCATGGAGAAAGCGGTATGTAGAATATGAATGACCATAAAATTTACCAGCCCACTTTTATTTTTACCAAGTTCCTAGCTGCGACATCATATCATTTAAGCTAATATTGTAAAAAAGAAACACATAATTGAGACACCCGAAGAGTGCGGGGTGGGGGAGGAAAAGTGCAAGCAGTTGTACTGAATTTTTGGGCAAAACCTTGCTAACTATTGGCCTCATTTTCATAAATAAAATGCTTTCCAAATAAAGGTGGTGGACTTGAAGAAATTTTAGGACCCACCCACCATATAGTTTGTCACAACAAACTAGACTCTGTCAACACCAGAGTCAAAGCAACAGTTTAAGTAGTACATTACGAAGATACGAATGAGTCTATAGAATACTTCTATCTTGAGATACAGGGATTGTTTAACCTTAGCAGAAGATGTGAAGCATCAAATTCCCATTAACATGAATCACCTAAGATTTTTCTGAAAGGTCCAGTACAGCTTGCTTTTTTCAAAACTAGCTTAAAATTACTTTCTAGTTTTTCCATATTTGATGGCTTTGTCCTGGAGATCTCAAGGATAAAGTTAAGAAATTCAATTTTCTTTAACATCTTTCCTTTTCATATGGATAATTCCGTGGGGCTTCATGTGTCGCAGATGGAAAAGTAGACTGGTAAATGACTACAGAGTGATCAGAGGTTTCAGCAAAGTGCTTCACTAATTATTATGGACATACCCCTTTACTTGCACATATTCTCTTAGCCTTCTCCAGAATACCCAATGCCACCTTCTTATTTTGTTGTTGAACAGAGTTAAATAGATCCATGGCTGTCATTCAAAAGTATAAACTAATGATAATCAATTTCGCGTATACATTCTATTAGTTTAATGTTTCCAATATGACTCTCAATAGGAGAAGTTCACAAGAGAATAATGAATCAAAAGATATGAGTGTAACAGACTTCCCGTTCCCAAAAGAAAAGGGAAGGCATTTGTAAACACAATTTGTTTTTGAGATTACGTGCATGGTTTAACAATTTCCATTAGCTTTTCTTGGGGAAAAAAAGCAATAAAGGCGTAAACTCAAGTCCTTAAATATAGACAAAGGAACACAATTCCCACCTGCCAACCTGCAGAATCTAGTTAAGAATGATGTATCATACGAAATCCAAGATTAACTGAGCAGGACTAGAAACCAAGAAATCCTGAGTAAAATGCAGTAACATGTACAGCACGAACACTTATGTTCTAGTGAAATGGATAGCAGGAATACTCAACTGGCTGAGAGTGGACATATGCAAGCGGGACCAAATGCTGAAGAGACTACATAATTACATTTTGGAGGTGGCTGCGCTGCGAATATGACAAGCGGTAAGTTCTTGATCGATTCTTTGAGATTGTCGAGCACCCACATAAGAGCACGATAACTGCACTCACTTTCATCTATGACCACCATCACCTTCATATTAGCCCTTCCATTTTCTTTATTCATTGTCACGCAGATGATGCAAAACCAAAGTCTTTAACTTCAATAAAATGTAGTTGGTACATAAATGTCATGTGATATGAAACTTCACCTATTTATATCATTGAAAGTCTTCAAATGTACTGGCCATTGTTTTGAATTCAAGAGTGTGTTAGTTGAGCCATATGTTATACCTCTACAGTAAGCTTTCCTCTATAAGTAACCAAGAGTTCTTTCTTTTCCAAAGTAATGTGCTTTAGAGTAACAATAGTCAATTTTTTGTTGCTTCAGGGTGGTTTGCTCTTTTCAGTGTGGAGTGAAAACTCGAGCCTAGGCAAGAGAAGCCAACAGTGTCAATAATGATGCTCAGATTAGAATTGGGAGCCTTTTCTAGGACGTTCCTACTTGAAAAGGGAATTTGCTTTTACTGTATTTCCACTTAGTGTCGTCCCAAATTGGTCACGAAGATTGCAAAAGCTTTTCTTGCTGTCTGATCTATTTTGCGACGTATGAAAAGATTACTTCTGCTCTGGGAAGGTAACTTGACGTAGGAATTGGAACTTTTCCTCATTGTAAATTTTAGTTTTCTTTACAAAATCGTTTGTAATTGTACGCAGGAAGGTAAGCTCCTTCTTTGGTTGCTTTTGATTAATGAAAACCTTTCATTCATGAAAAGGAAAGGGGTAACTTGATACGCACTGTGTTTATTTTTGGTGAGATGTGATAATTTTACCCGGTATAGAATGATAGAGACCTGATGCATTGGCCTATGAAGTCTCCTTTTCCTAACATCTACTTCTCTCAACTGGTAGAGTTGACAGCAAGAAATTTAATTGCTCTTTTGTAGAGTTACTTAGCAGAAATTTCCCAGTTAGTTGTATAACCATAACAGAAATGAATGAACAAAAAAGTGATTATTGTGGCCCCAGCCATTAATTTTGCTGGTGGATTAGTCACACAGCAAATTACAGCTTTTTCTTTGCCTCATGTACTTGTAGCAAATTCTTTTTCTTCTCCTCATTTTTTGTTTGTTCTTCTTGTTTCTCCTTGATAAAAAGGTCGACTTGACAGCAAAGAGTCATGGTTATCAAAAACCTCCATCAGCAGAATCCCAGCATGAAAATTCTATCCGTGTGGATTAGGATCAAGATATAGCTCATCTATGTAAGGATAATTTACCTTTTGTATCTACCAGTATGTGCTTGACAGCACAAGGTTTTCCGTTGCCCGAACAGAATTTGTTGGTAATTTCTTCCTCTTTCGATGATAGGTTGATTGATGTGCTATAAAACTTTAGCGTTAGTAATATTCTAAACATTTGATCGGATATATTCGAAAGATAAGAGGATTGGACTTCACATGCAGTATGAGAAGAAAACATGGTCAAGTGGAGCAAGGAATGAAAAAGGTATAAAATAATAGAAATTGTTTTTACTAATTGCTTGCAAACTAATGAGCAAAGCATCTTAAAAGCATTTAGCCAGCAATGGATGATTTTTAAATTCTGAGCAACACTAAGTTGAGGCTACTAATGGTCACTGGAGGACAATTTGGCAAATGTCATTGGAACGCCCATTGAGAGAGATGGCAAGCTAACACGAGTAAGCAAAGCACAATTTACCGAAAGTTTCTTCTCTCTTCCTTTTCCTTTTCTTTTTTATGTGCTAGTTATGGAAATGTACTGTTGCGTGGCTCAAATCATATCTGAGAATGATCTGAAATAATAGAGCTGAAGATAACCCATGTTAACAGAGTCAAGCTAGCTTGGGGAGTATTTATTTTGTCTACTAATTTACAAACACAATGCCTTTTGAAAAGAGACCTAAATCTCAAAATTTCCAAACATCTAGACATTTTAACTTGACATGCTGTAAGTTTGTTTTGACAGAAAACTCTGACTTGCTGGTCTCCTTATATCCAGAACTCAGCTTTCTGCTTCACATGATAGCAGCAATACGACGGCGAAGTCCTCAAACTGCAGGTTTCTTCACAACAAGAACAGGGCACTTGGCGTTGTTCACACAGTAGTTGCTGACACTTCCCAGAAAAGCCCTGTCCAGGAAAACTCGAGTTAAACTCAGTAATTTGTAAGTTTTAGTCTATCTAGAAGCACAGTTCAGAGGCACCCATGTTTGCATACAACAGCACAACTATACACAATAGTTGATTTATCTCCAGGTTAAAAACAGGCGACTCGTTCTCCATCCAATTACATTCTGAAATGCCAGCATGGCATGCTATTTTCTCTGTCTTTTTTCTCTCTTTTCTTATAACTTTAGACTGATGAATAAGGAGGATTGCATATAACATTTCATGTAAAGACTAACCTCTGCACAGGTCCCCGATTATGGCTACCTAAAACAAGTAGTTCGATGTTGAGCTTTTCTACAGCTTCGCATATTGCGTATTTAGGATCCCCAATCTCCGTTACTGTCTCTGCAACAATCTTTAGGAAGATAAAAGAGCATTACTATTTTTGCTTATAACAACATGCAAAACTATTTGATGTGGAACCTGCTTGTACTTCAATGCATGTAGTTTTTGTGAAGGAACTGCAATTTATTTCTCAACGACTAGGGCTTCAATTTACCCACTTCGTTTTTTATTCCTTTTCCAGTCAGATTTTGTAAGAAAGTACTTTCACATATGCATTATGCTTATATACAAGTCAAAAACAACATGATCAAATAAAATGGAAAATCTCATTTATAGCACCTATGCCTTTTAAGGAAGGGGAAAGCCAACAGAGGAAATCACTCGACATGTTATGTGGATTACATGCAATAACCATCAAAATTTTCATTCTACAATCACAGAACTGAATAACTGCATGCACAAACTGAATAATTTAAGAAGGAGCAGTTCGACACAATGATGGAAACCATTACCCCATATTTGGCACAAATATCTTTAGCTTTATCCAATAGAAATGATGCAACCTTCTTGTGATTTTCTTGTATAGATGTAATCAAATCCATAGCTGCAAACAAAATACATAAAGAGAAAAAAAAAAAAAAAAAGCTACTCTGAAGTATCGTACAGTTTAAACTTTTCTTGAAAGAAAAAATCGACTTTTTTTTATTTATAAAATTATTACTAAAATAAATGAACGCTAACTAAGGAATTGACAAGAACTTACAAGCAACGCCTAAAGTGGAAGCATAGACATAACCCAGATCAGAATTAGGCTGTGCAGTGAAGATGATAACATCAGAATCAGCGATGGTCTCTCGTAGCTTATCAAGCGCCCATTCAAGAGCGTAGTGGCTATTCTCACTCTCATCTATAGCCACCATCACCTTCTTCTTTTCACCACTCTTTCCCTCTTCCATTTTTCTATAATATCAATAAACCGCTCTAGCTTTCGCTTTATTAACTGCTACGAAGTCTCTCTAGCTAAGGTCCTCTGATTAATATAGATGAATATGTTGATCACGATCGAGTGCTATAATATGTTTTCCTTTAATTCTTTTGATTTTTTGGACCAGTGCGATTATGGTAAATTAAAGAACAGTACTGCAATATCGCGTAGAATTGTAGGGGTTTTTTTTTTAGATCTTGGTATCTAAAAGACTATTAAATCTTAATTAATTTGGTCGAGCAAAATCAACCCATTAAAAAATAAAACTCTTCCAGTAAAGATCGACTTTATATATAAAGCTTGAAGTCAACTCCTTATTTAAAAGAAATAAACGCTGAATTATTTGAATTCAATTTGGAGAAATGTTGTTGAATGTAGTTTTGTTACCAGACAGTCAAACCAAACACTTGTTTGCAGAGATATTTGTCCCATTGAAATGCGTGTATTTTGTATTGGAATTATTTTTAAAAGTATTTTTTATTAAAAAATATATTAAAATAAATATTTTTAATTTTTTTAATATTATCCCATTAAAATTATTTAAAATACTAATCTGATATTTTTCTATATTAAACATGTTCTTAAAACAATTTCAAGAACAAAAATAAACAATCTAAAATTGAGTTCAGATTATGATGTAAAAAAATTATTTGAGTTCGGATTATGATGTAATAAAAGCGGAAGGCTCTAGAGAGATTGGAAGGCGTGCACGACTGTGATACTTGTCGAGGCATGACGGAGACATTAGTTACATATGAAGCCTAGATCTTTCTGCATCGTCACCATTTCTATCCAAAAGGAAAGAAAACACAGGGATTTTGGCATGTAACTTGGGAATAGTAGCAGATAGAGCTAGACAGCTCTTTCGAGATCTAATCCAAATTTATCCTCCACTCCAGTAATGGGTTTAGAATAAGAATGAAGGCCCAACCATTCTAAATTTGTACTCCTTCGGAACATCTCACGCCATTTATCCTCACCACATGCGTGCTTGGATGGACAGCTGAGATTCATGATACCACTTTCCCATTTCCAGGAACAAAATAAGGGCCAGTTTAATACCCCCCAAAAAAAAAATTAACAATATGGGAGTCAAATCTCAAATTGTCCTTACTGTCGAGCTCCAGAGGAATGTTGGTGTGTTCTAGCAGTAGAATTGACTACAAAAATAAGAGTTCCTTTGATATCGTTTCTTCCTATAAAACTGTGTAATATACTGATACAGAAGACTCCAAGCATGGAAGAGCCAGAATCAAGAACGATTGAGATGACAAACATTTATGATTTATCAGCTCATGAATGGACTGGACTTTGCATGCTTAGAGCCCTTTAAATGCTAACGGCCCTGGGGGCTGGGCGGGGGAGCCTAAAAATGTGAGCTAACACAATCATAAATGAAAGACTAGGAATTGCTTGCATTCTCTTCAAGGTGAACTAAGATAATAAGAAACTTAAAATAGGTGCACAAATTTGATAAATTACAAGCAACACGAGTTCCCATTTGTGGTCAAGAGGTTTCCTGGGTCTACTAGATGTAATTCTATGAGTAATAATCCTTTTACCCTCATCATCTTTTTTATTTTTTTGGCGAAGCCCGTCTACTTATTCTCGAGTCAATAGTAAGTGCGACTGAGAAGTATGTTACCATTTACAATTGGTAATGAATCGCAAATTTGTCTGCTTTCTGTCACGATAAATTTACTTAGACCCCTCATGCCGAAGGAACTGAACAAATTTAAATCCCAATTCAGGTGGAACACACCGGACGATAATTTTTGTCAAGCCAGACAGCCATTGCTTTTGCTTCCAGGGTAGGCTGCAGAGAGTGCTATTAGAGCTTCTGAGATTCTAAGAATAAACAGGACAAATCCTGAAAATATGTACCCTAAGTGTGATAATAAATTACCTCTGCCTTTGGCAGTCTGACGACGAAGTATTTCAAAGTATAGGCAAGCAGAAGAGGAACCAGAGATCCCTATCTTTACAACAAACCTGTCTCCACTCTAGGTGCACAGAAGCACCAACAACAAGAGAATATCACTAAAATTTTCCTGAAACACTTTTTAGATGTTGCTTTTACTAGCTGCGGCACACATATTACAAAACCGCTGACTGAAATTTCCTATCAACCACAGGGCAAGTGTTTTTATCATAGTTGCATTGTAACAGGTGCACATAAAGAATGTGCAAGTACCCAGTAATATCCTAGTGGGAATGGAGTTTGGACGAATGTTTATGTTAAACCCCTCTCACCCTTCCGCGAAGAAGCAGCCATTACCTTCTTAGGCCTTAACTTCGATAGCATTTAAAGTGACATGCGAGTAAGGAACTAAAAAACACGAAGAAGTTTCAAGTTTAAAACCCTTTTTCCACTAACAAATCATTCTTCTTTTCAGGAACAGCTAAACTAACTACATTCACCTGTGTTCCTAGCTTGGTCCCTCCTCTAGTATGTTAGAAAAAAGATAAAGCTTGGCATTTGGATTCGGAGGGTTGCCAAATAATTAAACAGAGCAAAACACACAATAAGATTGACGTAGTTGATAGAGATAAAAAAGCAATGACATACTCTTAGCAGGCTGAGAATTTGACAGTGCCAATGCATATCCAGTACGAGCCTCAGCCCCGATACCAATCCTCTCCAGAAGACCATGACGACCTGATTAAGATTAATTCCAATTTATTACAAATAAATAAATAAAATTGCTTATCATGCATAATGAATTTACAATTTTTCATTCCAATTTTCCTCTCTCATCCATCTGGGTTCAAGAAAAGATGATGATTTATAAGTATCTGCCACGTTGATAATTACAGGCATAAACAGCATTGTTGACAGCTCCGTATCGATCCAGCTCGCAATCATGCACTTTTGCTCCACTTCGCCTAATCCACTCATCCCACAAAACCCATTTTCATCATTTTTCATGGTGCTTCTTTTTGTCACGCTTGTATGATGGCACGTATGATGGATGAATATAAGTTCATATCAATCTTTTATTCTTTTTATATGAGGATTTCAGATATCGGTATCAGAAACTGGATTTTTTTTTAATAAAAACAGTCTTTTTCTAGGAATTTTAAGAATCCTCTGATTATTAAATCAATCATTTTATGATGAAGATTTGCGGTAAATGATTTTTAGAGTGAAGATTGTAAACCCTAATTTGGATTATTCAAAGTGTTTTTATAACATTTTTCTTTTTTTATTCAAGTGGTTGTAAGTTGTTTTCTTCATTCAAATAGGAATCTCTACAATCAACATTAATATTGATTATCAATATCTTTTTACCTGACATTTAATGTTGAGGATATCACATACTTATAGAATATTATTTTATGTCAATCCGTACACAATATTAATATCAATGGGATCATCTCTTATTATCAATATTAATATCAATTTGACGCAAAGAAGGTCTTTTAAAAGATGTTTTGATCTACTAGAGAGTAAAGAGATGATGACCCTAGATTCTCATTTCGAGCACTTGTTCTTGAAGAAAGACCTGACTCATAGGGGGTTGGGTCTGATAAGGTGTCAGACCCATAAGCGCTTGGACCTGACGCATAACCGAGCCCAAAAAAATTGGGTCTGGCAGAGTGTTAAACTCACGGACACTTGGGCCTCTCGCTTAGCTGAGTTCAAGGAGGTTGGGTTTGGCGGGGTGGCAAACCCATAAGCACTTAAGCCTGGAGCATAACCGAGTTCAAGAGGGTTGGAACTGGTAAGGTGTCAGACCCACAAATCCTTTAGGTATGTAACCAAAAGAGAGATGATATTTTTACCTGATCTTTTTATCATAAATTTTGATATTTTTTAGATTTTTTTTTATCTTATCCGCTTTTAGTCATGAGTTTTTATGAAGAAAGGTTTTTTAAAATAAAGTACGTTGATACATCAATTTTCATATCGCAAAATCAAGATCAAACTAATTACTTCACAAGAAAGAAAGAAAGAAAGAAATGTTACCCTTTGCCAACTATGAGATCGAGAAATGGCATCGCTGTGAGGTAGAAGGAAGAGTCACGTGCGGTGGGGGAATTATTGGCAAAATCATAATCATCGGACACTGTTTGTGCCATAGTTTTGAAACCTGGCTCAACCCGGCGGGTCGCCTGGGACGTGGCTAACCCGGGGCTAGAACCGGACTGGGTTGATGAAAAAATAGAAAAAGCCATGACCCGGTGTAACCCGGCCGACCCGGCGGGTTGACCCGGCAAAACCCGATTGTAACCTGTTGACTTTTATTATTTTTTTAACTAAAACGATGTCGTTTTGAATTTTTAAAAAAATAAAGATTGACCCGGCCGACCCGGTGACTAGGTCAAAACCCGGAACCCGGGCTTTGGACCGGGCCGGGTTTAAAAACTATGGTTCGTGATATCTACAATCTATCTATGTTCGGGTGGGAAATACCGAAATTTTCCGTCATTATTTTCTCTGCGGGTCTTTTTTTTTTCCTTTTCTTTTTCTTCTCGTCGGGCGTTAGAATTTACGCAATTCAATTGCAAACTGTAAAGTCTCAGTGACTACCTGTAGTTTGCTAGTACTTTGCTCCCATTTTTTTATTTCACACTTCTTTTTTTTAAGTTGGGGTTGTAATTATTTATACATTTATTTGTCCTCCAACTTTTTTAATCTCTCGAATTTATAATATTACATAAAAAATATCTATAACTTTTTTAAACTAATAATTGTATTGATCAGCTGCACTAAACCGTCGACTTGATTATTCTGTAATTTTTATTTAAAATGGAAAAAATCAACGAAAATCATAGATTATTTAAAAAATTACTTACTTTTATTTTTAGATTCTACCTTTCTAATGGACGTTACAGTCCTATCATTTTAGGACAAAACTAGTTTAATTATCCACGACGGTTTTTATTTTAGTTAACAAACAGATTTTATTTAATTTTAAAACTTTTTATTAAAAAAATTGGTGTGTGTAGATAAGCTATTTTACTTGATTTATGTGGGATGATCATCATAATATATAAATACAAAATTGTTTTCACAATAAAACAAAAAAGAAAATGTCTTTGACATGAGAATTCATTTTTTTTTCAAAGAAGACCTAATAGTGTCGAACAAACAGTTCTATACTTATGATTTTCTAGTAAAGAATCTTTTCAATTAAAACTCATTTATCTTTTTATGTATTTTTTTCATATAAAGTTTTTTCATGTATTTTTTATATATAAAACATATCGTTATTTTTTAATAAAAAATATCATGATTTGAAAAGGCAGGTTTTTAATATATATAATTATTATATGAATTTATACAAAAA
>Ga0307510_10007984_pt1 | contig 12592 bp, 12 predicted proteins | sample 12_EM_MG_FD_207224 | JGI IMG/M metagenome (GOLD analysis project Ga0307510, IMG submission 207224) | Populus trichocarpa ectomycorrhiza microbial communities from riparian zone in the Pacific Northwest, United States - 12_EM | ecosystem: Host-associated > Plants > Roots > Unclassified | place... | reverse complement strand
GGGCTTGAAAGTGAGCGGATTGAGGTTGGTGGGCCATATCGCGAGTAGGGAAGGAAAGGTGTGTCTGGGACTGTGATCGGTTAACCTCGAGGAATGATAGCAAGAGAGTGGGATGTGTGTGGGTAGAAGGGGTTGGTCACTATGGGGAAGGTCAATTGCACTGCCTCCTGTTGAGACGTGATTACCACGACTCAGATCACGATACCTGTCTTCGGGTACACGTGATTGTTCGCGTTCGTATTTGAACCTGCTTGTGGTTCTTTTTCCCCTCAGTCTCGTGTATCATCACATCACTGAGGGGTACGTACTCATATTCTATACCTACACACACACAACTCACTGTACTCTAGAGTGTTATCAGGTATAATCTAAGTCTCGTGTATCATCACATCACTGAGGGAGTGTTATCAGTTTCTAATACCTCCGAGTCATCGAGTCATCCGGGTCAATGGATTAGCACATACGCAAGATGATTGGTGGAAATAGTTCGGCACAAGTCGGTGTCAATCTACCAGACTACTGTAAATCTGGAGGGTCCCCCTCGTTCGCATGACACGAGATGTTTGAATAGCGTCGCTGGCGCACCGGGGTGAAATGTCAGCCGTCCCTAGATGTCACGGCCGGTAACATTGTAACAAGAGATCTGAAAGCTAACGTACTGGGATTGGAATAGAAAACTAGACAGGAGATTCGACTTGTCCTACTCCAGAGACTACGATGCTATTTTGTATCCTACATGGGCGTAAACTGGTAACCTGGCTTGTACATGCTTCCGGTTAACTCCCCCATCCTAAGGATTCCTAACGCGGCCTAACGCAGGCCTAACGGCTAAGTTTGCTATCCTTTGGGCTGGTTCCCGAAGCTTCCCTCGGTTCGGTATGAACGTATGAACCCCCGAGTGCCGGTGACACTAGGTCATCCAGAGAGACAGTCAGAGGCTGAGTGTTGAGGCATGGAGAGTAGGAGAGAACGCATTGATATTCCATGAAAACTCCTCAAAAATAGCGAAACTTTAGACAATCTCATTAATTTGCGGTTATGAGCTGATGCAGGTAACACACCGTTCCATCTGCACACCGATTATCGTACCGTTAATGACCATGGTTCAAACGCGTTGGAAAGCCTGCATTGGGTGCTGGTTAGCCAGAACGTGTCATCTCCAAACGTCCGGGCGCAGGAGGTCGTCTGTAGTTCGCATACAGCAAGGCTGTCCGTTGATCCCAATACCGTGACAGCGCATCCCATTCCATTTATACATCGTGCAAGGTACACACGGCGACAAAATGACAAATTTATTTTCAAAGGAATAATACAGACATGCATTGCGTTTCTCGATCAATGCGCCCCCCCCTTTGGTGATAATCCTATAACAAGGCCTCCGTCTGGGTCAACTCGCCCGCGTTTTCCTCCACAAGTACGGTTTCAATGGTGTCATCGTTCGCAATAGTTACAAAGCGCTGTCCGGAAAGAAACGCAGAAAGTACAGAAAAAGTCAGCGAGACATAGCCTGTAAACTAATGGGGGGATGCGTTGCCTTTGCATGCAGTGGTTCGAGAACCGACGTGGCATCCAGGGCGAGGCCAAGCCCCATAACAAAAGCGCCTGGTCGTCAGCGATGAAACGAACAGCTTTTCATTTTAAAATTATGATTCATCATTTAATAACAGAGAGAATCAGCCCATTGAAACACGAAGGAGAACACATTGGGTCGTACGTGTTCCATTGGGAGTAAGTTTCTCCTTCCACGCCATACATCGTAGACATCAATTATTAGTCAAGACGAAAAGAAAGGAAACATAAAGAATGTAGGGGGAGGGAGGACTATGACAAGTAAGAAAGTGATTTAGTGTTCTCGCTGCGCCGCGAGACGAGCTGTGCGCGCAGACACGGACAGGGAATGCATTGTCACGAACATGTCATTCACGGTGATGCCCTCCGCCTTGAACTTGTCATACTTCTCAATGTATCCGGGGAGCCTGCGAGCTGCAAGTGGGGATGAAAGCCGCAGGCGTGCAAAGCAAACGTTTATAGGTATTTATTTGTGAGTACGTTTGGGCAGACGTAAGGTGGGTGAAACAAAAAAAATCGGGGAGCGGGTGTTCGTCCGTAACGCAGATACAACCCATTTTTTACTTTATTTTAAAAAAAGTGTGCATAGGGGGAGGAAAGAGGGGTATAATGCGGGCATACGTACAAATATGTTTTTGCCAGTTGGAGTGAGCGAGAACGGCTTGGTGGCATCCGTGTCCTTTACGGTCGCCTTTAGCGGGAGCTTATCGCCTGGCTTGACCTGGCGCGTGGCGAGGAGTTCTGCGATGTGCGCTTGGACTGCCATGGTGGGGTGTGTGGCAAAGGCTGCTGATGGGAGCCAATGTCGTATTTTCGGGACTAGCTCAGTTTGGGTGGGACTTGAGTGCTGTACTAGTTATGTGGCAAGATGGGAATCAAGGGGAGGAGAAATAGAAATGACACACGATTCAAAAGTCGACGGGTAGACAGTACAGCACAGTACTGCAGGGGCACAAGGAGGTACGAGAGAAATGTCGCACTTGGTCAGTTCGGGTGAGGTCTAAAAGCAACAGGTTCCCACTCACTCAGTTGCTTTTCCTCAACCGGTTCCAGCTTGATCGCCACTTCTTTCCCTGAGACTTTGTGCACTCAATAAAAGACGGTCCCTGTCTAGGCAACTTCCATAAGGTCACAAGAAAACAAAATATTAAGAAAGGGAGGGACAAACCACAACCGCCGATCGTGAGCTCCACCTCCAGACGATACTTGCCACCAAAGGTAAAGTCCATCCTACTATTGGGTGTTGAGACCAGGGAAAACGATAAAAAAAGGGCGGATGAAAGGGAAACAGACTCACGTATTATACGGGTTTGATGCTAGTGGTACAGATAGGGGTCAAAGTGCACCCAAGCGTCAGAGCCGGGATATTGGGGAAGGCAAGGAAAAAAGAAGGAAGGAAACTAAGTTAATGAAGTACTCGCTTTACTTGTGGCTGGAAATCAACCCCCGAACTTGATTATGTCACCAGATCGCGGTCTCGTGACCGTTTCTCCGTCTGGAACCGCATGCCTTCATCTAATTACTTTCGGACAAGTCATTGATGTTTCCGAACTAGCGGCTAGTCTCATTCAGCGTTCAACTCGAGGAGAACGTGTAATCCACTTCCGACCCATCCGAGCACAGCATGTTTTCCTCCTTTTTAATTGACAAGTCTCCTTGACGATCGTATCTGGCCTCCAGCAAACATGCAACACGTCCCCAATGACGTCTAGCTTCCCCAACGTGTCCTCAACGAGGCCCAGTTCGACTTATGACACCCTCTGGATAAGACCCCCATCACCCCCATCCCCAGGTCACGTGCTTCCTCCCCACACGTTCAATCGACTGTATGCGCTTCCCCCGCCTCCTTACATTCTCCGCCCACGTCTGGCCCCCTCCTGATGTGGCCCTCTAACAGTGCTCGAACAATCTATTGGCTTCAACTTGATGCTACAGTAACCTGAAACCCATGGATCTTCCGCTGCCTTATGGCCATTGCTGAACCCACGGCCGTCAAACGCAGCTCCAGCCTTGTGGCTTGCGCGAGGAATAAACTCATATCGTCCCCTCACCATCTGGCCTCCTGTGGGGTCGTTATGGTGTGTCGTCCGTTCACCTGGAGTCGAATTAACACACACCGTCCTTGCGGAAGACTCCTTGATGCCCACGGTCGACGTACATCCACATCATTACCATCGCCAGGACACCCTCAATGTCATCCATTAGGTCTCTGCTCCAAAATCGCTCCCCTTCGGGCCACGCCAACACATAGCTATAACTACCATGTTACCTGTTACACCCGGGAACCTGCCTGAAGTCCTCGATTTGTTCATGTGTTCCCGAGGTGCTTCATCCTTCTCCTTAACTCAATCCTACCTCACGATACACATGCGCCACGTGCGGTCACAGCACCTGCTCCCCAAGGCAGGCGTGAACAGCCTTGTTCCCATACGATGCACCGAATATGATGGCGAGTAAACCTTGGTCCGCGTCCAAGCTCCCCCGTGGTCCGCCTCTGCTGCCCACTCGTACCCAGACTCTAGGCCCCGTGAGTTTGGTTCTGCGAACTTGGTGACTCAGACTCATCATCTTGTTGAAACATCGTCGCCCCGTGCGCGATATATAGACATGTGTTTGAAGACCGATCGTGACTTGTATGCGTGTTCAGCATAAGGGTCCACTATGGACATGCTTTCCCTGCCACCGATCGGTCTATCGCTGCACCCTCTCTACCTCACTTTCACCTCGCCTTTCCCTTGCCAACCGTGCTGTTCAGGTTTCGTATCACCCTCTTCGCCACCCTTGTGGCAACAGTGTTTTACCAACTCTAGCGGCATGTACCCACGGTGACACACCCTGTCCTCCTGGCATCCAACCAAGTAACCCAACCGCACTAGCCTGTGAAAGCGAGCCGTGTGTCTGAATGCGACGATAACTGAAAGTAAACCTATCACAGCTGATCCCGCAGTCCCTACTCGTTGAGACATTCTCCTACCCTAACAGCCGCGTAACGACAGGCAACAGAGGCTGTCTGCAACGCTGCGCCGATTCCCATACAATCATGCAACGCAGCTCGGGACGCGCCATGACAATGTGAAGGCAAAACAATCGCTTGGTGTCTTGCCTTCGCAGTGTCCCCGCCCGCCATGACTACTCCTTACATTGTGCGATTTACGCAAATCCCGACGTCAGCCAGACGTCAATGTCGCAACTTGGTGGTCTCCCCCCACCAAGCCTTTCCTGGTTAACATGTAAGCGGTAGTCTTTGCTAACTATCCAGAATGCCGAGCCCTCGGTCATGCAGGCCCCATTCTCTCATCACTATTGTACGTTCGCTTTTATATTGCCCCTTTCAATATGGCACCCTCTGTAGTCTGTGATGTGGCCCGTAAAATAGAATTCCTTTCTTTGCGGAACTTCCACTACAGCGAGACTCTGGCATTTGGCACCGGCTGGTACTCCTTCTACTAACTCTGCCCTATTCGCGTGTAAGTACTGGAGAAAAGCGTACTGCTAATGGGGGTAATTCTCTTTCAGGGTGTTCCCAATCGCGCGACCCTTCTTCAGTGAGGACATCAGCATGCCAGATCATTGGCTCCAGTGTGGGTTGTCGAGTACGTCACTGATACCACCTCTGTTGTCCCATGGATGACACTTTAATGTGATTCTTTTCACTTTGATGTCTGAACAGCGATGTGTAGTGTCATGCGTCGAATAAGTTAAGTCTCCCAGAAACCCTCTGTATCTGTATCGGATGCTTTAGAGCCCTAATCTCAGTCGTATCACCGCCAGTTCTGTACCCATGTACAGTTATGCAAAACGAAAGGGACTCCTCTACGTCACGACCCACCCTACTGCGTTTCATCCATTCAGTCTCGGATACGTGGTTATCCGAACTATGAAAAACTCCCGCCTCCGATGTTCGACGAGATCTATATCTAATAGATCTAATGCATTCAGACCACATTTCTTTTCACACCGGCATCCCCGTTGCTGCGCATGCGGCACGCTAGATTTCTAACGCCCGTATCCGACTGTACGCGTTCGCGCTTCCCCAATCACCGTCATTTCTCGGGATCCTACCCTCCCGAACGCCAAATAAGCGTGAATTACCAGTACATCTCTCCTTCTCGACAAAATATGTCGTACAGCCCACCACTGATTGTGTCGGCGCTCCTCCGATCTGTCTACAACCGCGCACACAAGGATCGGCACTCCTAAAATGAAATCTCCGGTGCAACGCCGCCGCATCCCAGGATTTGGCTTTCCGCTCTTACCAAACTTATATCACTTGCTTTTGGTTCTACCACTGCCCGCGGTCAGAGTCAGAGAATAGACAACGCAGTCGCACGGCCACAACGAAGCGCACGAAGAAAGTACTAATACGACAGAATTCCCGATCCGTGCATGCTGACACTAGCACCAACGCCAGTTTCTCCCTCAACTCTCCTCCTTTGAGTGCGCGGTGTGGCATGCACGACTCGGCTCCGTTTTCCAACCAGCATCATTCGATAATAGGCGCCAACAAGCAAAGGCCCCTATTCTTGACGAGAAGAGACCAACCGCGGTCCAATGCCCATGACTTCACCGGGTATGTGGTCAGTGGCAGGTAGAACCCAACTTCTCCGGAATACTGCGTGCAGGTGGGAACCGGGCTCGCCCTTGCTGTCTCTACTTCGCCCACCCCAGCCCTCCGCATCCCCGCCCGTAAAAGGATAGGGGTTGGCATACACAGCGAGCATGACGCCGATCATCCCAAGACCGATTGTCGGTTTTTGGACGCCAGGCGTGCCTGTCAACGAGCATATCTCCCCACCTTCTCACCCCTTATGCCGTTTTGCGTCCACCACCTCTCATCGGATGTGAATGTCAAGAAGCTGTCGCATGTCTGGTGACTCGGAGGACGCCGTAGCCGTCCGCTATCGACCCTCGGTCCCTTTCTTTCCTTCCTTAGAGCTCTGTATTCTTAAATCTTAAAGAACAGTCGGATTCGTTTCTTACCTCTCACAACATATGGTTTCTCGTTCCAACTGCTCCTCGTTGGGAAGTTCTGGTTCCTAACATCCGTAACGCAGTGCTCACAGTGGTCACTGGCAAAAGACCTCGGACAATTTAACGACTGACAAAGTGTAAGGTGGTAAAGCAATCAAACCACCTTACATGTCATGTGAGTGCAGATCCCCACCCAAGGGCATGCGCAGGCGGAATGTGCGACCATCACACATTGATGCACTGGAGTTACACCGAGCAACCCGCGATCTCACCTCATGCCAGTGTTCAATGCTCCACATCAATCAATGTACTATTGCATTGATGGAATGCTTATTGGCCACGAAAGGCATTCATCGGACGTAAGTCCAAGTAGGTAGATACGAATCACACAATACAAAATACGATACAAGTACTGCATGTATATAAGGCCTGCCTCTCCAGTGATGGAAGGCAGATAAAAACTTCTTTACGAAACTTCCACAATAGACCTACGAGTTGGGCTGGTCATCTTGTGGGAAGTTCTCAAGAAACGTTTGAAGTCTAACGACTCGAATCTTGCTAAACTCGCACATCACGTGCCAGCGTGTTACAGAAAGCCCAATCCCATGCATTTTGTCCGTGGCAGGGATTAACCCTTCTCACACCCCTACCATTGCTCAAGGGTAGAATATTTGGACGGGTAGGGTATTAACACAGACCGTCAGTATTTGTATAGTCTTAGTTAAGTGCAGTACAGTTCCTGTTCCTTTATCTGCAAAGACCCACATCCATGCTCTCGTCCTTCAACGTATAGATGAACCATTTTGTCCAGTCAGGTTAAGTCCCGCAGTCAAGGTCCGATGACGGAACGTGATAACAACAGTTCCCAATGTCATAGACAGACATACTCCGTCAATCCAATGCTTGAGCTTCACCAGATTGTGCGTTCAAACTTTCAATTCCTATCGAAGTTGTCATGAGATTGGTTCATTTGGGCGGCTGAACGTGGGCTGTTGTGGCTCCGCGCTTAACGAGGAGCCAGGCCAAATCCACATGACCCCATAAGGACGCCAGATACCGCGGAGTCTGCCCGTGCATATCCTGGGCTTCCGCGTCGGCACCGTGCTCGATGAGGAGCCGGGCTAGATCGACATAACCCCCTTTGGACGACTGATGCAGCGCAGTCCACCCGTACTTGTCCTTGGCTGCCGCATCAGCGCCGTGCTCGATGAGGAGGCGGGCCACGTCCACATGACCCCCTTTGGATGCCTGATACAGTGGAGTCCACCTTAACTCGTCCTGGGCTGCCACGTCGGCGCCGTGCTTGATGAGGAGCCGGGCTAGGTCCACATGACCCCCTTTGGACGCCTGATGCAGTGGGGTCCACCCGTGCTTGTCCTGGGCTGCTGCGTCGGCGCCGTGCTCGATGAGGAGTCGAGCCAGATCCACATCACCTATCCTGGTGGATGCCTGATGCAACGGAGTCCACCCGTACTCGTCCTGGGCTGTCGCGTCGGCGCCATGCTCAATGAGGAGCCGGGCCACATCCACATGACCCCGTGAGGATGCCCGATGCAGCGGAGTCGACCCGTACTTGTCCTGGGCTACTGCATCGTTGCCGTGCTCAATGAGGAGCTGGACCAAATCCACATGACCCACTTTGGACGCCTGATGCAGCGGAGTCCACCCGTTCTCGTCCTGGATTGACGCGTCGGCGCCGTGTTTAATGAGGAGCCGGGCAAGATCCATATGACCCCCTTTGGACGCCTGGTGCAAGGGAGTCGACCCATGCTCGTCCTGGGCTGCTGCGTCGGCGCCATGCTCGATGAGGAGCCGGAACAGATCCACATCACCCACTTTGGACGCCTGATGCAGCGGGGTCGACCCGTACTCATCCCGGGCATCGACGCCGTACTCGATGAAGAGCCGGGCCACATCCACATGACCCCACGAGGACACCACATGACGCGGAGTCGGCCTATGCACGTCCTGGGCTGCCGCGTCGGCGTCGTGCTCGACGAGGAGCTGGGCCATATCCGCATGATCCCCTTTGAATGCCTGATGCCGCGGAGTCGACCCGTGGTCGTCCTGGGCTGCCGCGTCGGCGCCGTGCTCGATGAGGAGCCGGGCCAGATCCACATGACCCCGTTTGGATGCTTGGTGGAGTGGAGTCGACCCGTGCTCGTCCTGGGCTGCCACGTCGGCGCCGTGCTTGATGAGGAGCCGGGCTAGATCCACATGACCCCCTTTGGACGCCTGATGCAGTGGAGTCCACCCGTGCTTGTCCTGGGCTGCTGCGTCGGCGCCGTGCTCGATGAGGAGTCGAGCCAGATCCACATCACCCATCCTGGTGGATGCCTGATGCAACGGAGTCCACCCGTTCTCGTCCTGGGCTGTCGCGTCGGCGCCGTGCTCAATGAGGAGCCGGGCCACATCCGCATGACCCCGTGAGGATGCCCGATGCAGCGGAGTCGACCCGTACTTGTCCTGGGCTGCTGCATCGTTGCCGTGCTCGATGAGGAGCTGGGCTAGATCCACACGACCCCCTTTGGACGCCTGGTGCAGCGGAGTCCACCCGTACTCATCCTGGGCTACCGCGTCGACGCCATGCTCGATGAGGAGCCGGGCAAGATCCATATGACCCCCTTTGGACGCCTGATGCAAAGGAGTCGACCCGTGCTCGTCCTGGCTTGCCGCGTCGGCGCCGTGCTCGATAAGGAGCCGTGCTACATCCACACAACCCGCTCGTGAATTTAGATGCAAAGGGGTTTCTCCACCAGGGAAACTCCGAGAATTTACATCCTCTGAGTGCTCAACGGCCAAGAATTTTACAACATCGCTTAGGCCACAAAACGCAGCGTAATGTAATGACGTCCCATGAGGTGTCTGCGGCGCTTCAACTGATCTGTCTTGTCTCCGAGAGGGAACGGTCGGATCGCATATCCAGAGCCAAGCAGCGAGATGGGGTTTTTTCCGGTCAAATAACTGTTTCATCCCTTCCTCTACGTGTTGTGACACGGCCTGGAAATGGGCATGCTCGAACCAGTGCTCGGCCGCATATTCTGCAAGAGGGAATTGTGGCAGGATGGCTTTGGTGATGTTTTTGTCCAGGTGCAATAGAATACCAAGACATGCTCGAGCGACGAGTGTGTGCGCGGGTGTCATAGAAACATGATAGCGGCTCGAAATTGTGTTGCATTTTTCGCCAAAGCGGGCAGAGGTCAAGAACTCCTTGACCGAGAAATGCGAAAATTGTATTACTTGTGAATATTCGAGATTGACAACGGAAACCAATGTAGAACACGTGGAAAGCACCGCTTCTACTGGGTCCCCGAGGCGCCAATCTTCGCGAAATCTCGGGATCTGCCCTGTGTTGAAATCAAATGCAAGGAACTCTGCCAGTTCCTCGACTCTGAGCGGTCGGGGAACCACTGCGACACATTGGATCAGCCGTTGGGCAAATTCCCAGTTCGTGTCATCGATTTCCTGCAACGTGCGTTCATACGTCTCATCGAGTGTCACTGGTAATTCGTCCAGAGCATGCTTGACACGTCCTGGGAGGCATTTGCCGAGATAGTCCAACTGGCAATACACCCATCTGAACCTACCAGAGATACATTGGTGAGAGTGGTGAAAGAAACAAGAAATCAATTCCTTACATCCCGTCTGCTCGTCGCGTCAGGACATCAATCACAAGCTGCCTGTGCTCTGGTCTCCATCTTCGCATGCTCCTGTTCGTGTTTACGACCGACTTGATGTAGTTCTCGATGTCCTCCTTTTGTCCCCGCTCATCGTGTAAAGAAACAGACCGGAATGTCAAGGGCTCGAGGATAGGCTTGATGTCGGCCTCAGGTCGGCTAGTCACGCATATGCGCAGGTTCGGCAGTTGTGAGTCGACAAGGTTCTCTAAAAGTGTTAAGACCTCGAAGCGGGGTGACGATAGTGTAGATGTGTTTGGACATTCGTCCAAGGCATCTATAATCAGATAAACTGGAGCCTGTCCCGGGAGACTCAAGACGTCCTTTAAACACCGCACAAGTTCGTCATCGCTAGGGCTTCGGGCACCATCACGGTGTGTCAAGTAGAACGAAGCAAGAATATTGTAATAGGAATCAGACTGATCGCAAAGTTGAAATAGGATGGATGAGAGAAGCCCACAGAGGTCCTTCTTTTTGCCCTCCCTAAAGTCATAGTAAAAGATAGCTAGTGATGCAAGCCCAGATTTTTGCATATTCTCGATATCCTCGATGATTGTGGAACTTCCCAACAACCGTAAGTTTTTGAACATGAAGATATTGGATTGTTCACATACCAAAGAACACTCTTGCCGGCGCCCGCTTATGGAGGGGGAGATCAGTCAGTTACGACGGAGTAAGTGCTGGAGGTGACTGACGTTTCCCATGTATCCATAGGAGGGAACTTGGTCCAGATGCCTTCCATTCTGAGAGCATATTACTATTAACGAACCATGTCCCCGTCTGATTTTGCCGCAATTTGTGGGTGATGTTGTAATTCTCCCATGGATCAGGGGGAGAGAGCCAACGTCGAATCCTTCTCAGTAATTTGTCACCTGTCAAACAACCTCAGCGCTTCCAGGAAGTACTAGGATTATTAAGGAATAAGGAACAACCCACGTTTGGACTTGTTCATCTCGCTCGCCATTTGATGTAACAGCTCTAGCGCTCAGTAAAACACGGAACTCGCTCGTTGCCAACAAAACGTACTGAGGTCTCCCCATATAGTTTCATCTATGGACGCTTTCCCATCTAGAGAGGAGCGCTATTCAATACAGCAGATTACAAGCCGCGTTCATTGCTCACCATCCATGAACCCCCTCATATTCTGGACCAGTCCGTGGACAACAGCGAGTGTTTGAGCTGCGGTAGTCCGAGCCTCGTTTTGCGTGAGTCGGTTCAGCCTACCCAGCACTGCCTGGATGCCCTTCTCCTTGAAAAACTCCTTTACTAACTTGACTGCGCGGCGCTGAGTAAAAGTAAACCGTTGGCGAAAACAGACTCACTCGATCGTCGCTGCTTGAGTTCTTCTGTCACTAAACCGAGCGTGGAGATTAACTCCACCAGAATCTTCACCACGATCTCGTCCATTTCAGGCGTAGGAGGAATCCGCGTGTAGATATCGAGACAATTTAGGAAGTGTTCGATGGACTCGAGCAAGTCGATGAGTGCGTCGCAGTCAGATATTATGCCCTTGGCCGCCTGCATCACTCAGATGTCACCAGGCCATCTTCGTATGCACTGGAAAATTGCACGTACATCAAGTAGGATAGCAAGACAAGCTTGCATCGCTTTCGCGGGTGGAAGTGTCTGTAAGAAAACAGTCAAAGATGTCACACATGCCACCAGCTCCTGTTGACGTACCAATTTAAATAACATTGATACAGTCGTCTTGATAGACTTAATGATTTTATCACTTCCTTGCAAACCCCCAAAAGCCCGTACTTGATCTAGCAGAAGGCCAGTAATGGCTCCGAGTGTGTCGCAATTCTGGAGTTTGATGGCGAGCGGATGTTGTGTCAATGAGACACCGGCCTTCTTCTCATACGCCCGCAAGGCAGGTTCAAAAAGGGGTTGAAAGCGAGCGGATTGAGGTTGGTGGGCCATATCGTAAGTAGGGAAAAAAGGAATCTTTAGGGGCGGGATTGGTTAGCTGCGAGGAAATGATGGCGAGATAATAGGATATGTGGGTTGAGGAGGCTTATGGGAAAGGCCACTTGCACTGCCTCAGTAAATTACGCAAGATGATGGCTTCAAACGGTTCCGCGCAAGTCGGAGTTATACGTTAAGCTGCCAGACTACATCTGGAGTAGGGTTTCGTGAACAAGTGCTGACTGCTGAGTGAGTAACATTGAGTAACAGTAGTTATTGACACCATCATATGTTATTAACAGTTAGTCGGGGAGTTGCCTAGCAACCATTCGCTCTTCCTCATCAGGAAAACATCTAATTTACTTTTTGTGCTTTTTTTGTGCTTTTTCATACTTTTTACAGAAAAAGTAGAAAAAGTATGAAAAAGCCCAGTCCCACACTTTTTTTTGTGCTTTTTGAGTTGCTCA
>Ga0307510_10007983_pt1 | contig 12593 bp, 15 predicted proteins | sample 12_EM_MG_FD_207224 | JGI IMG/M metagenome (GOLD analysis project Ga0307510, IMG submission 207224) | Populus trichocarpa ectomycorrhiza microbial communities from riparian zone in the Pacific Northwest, United States - 12_EM | ecosystem: Host-associated > Plants > Roots > Unclassified | place... | reverse complement strand
TGGAGGTGCTCTGACTGTTTTCCTGCGCTCACACTCTGCAGGGAGTGCTGCCGAAGGTCACACCAGAGGCTTCCTTTTCACAGAGTTCAAAAATGGGTCAGAAACCACTTCATGCCATCGTGGTTACGGGAGGTTGGGGTGTGCTTGCAGCTTGGGCATTCTGGGGAACCATGCCCAAATCAAACTGTGCGCCATGAAGCTTTCTATGCCCTGAATCCCGCTCAAAAATGTATTCGCAGATGGATTTCAGTGATGAGGAAGAATGCGACGATAGCAGTGACGACATTCCAGCGGATGAGTGCCCTGCGGTAGTTGACCAGGAGGCATATGAACCTGGCTTTGGTGGCTCAAAGGCCGGCAAAAATGACAGGGATGGTAATCCGGTAATCACCATAATCGATAGATCTGGCGTCCATGAGATCGGCGTGAGGTGGTGTTGCTGCCTCGATGCCCCTGGGCGCGACATGCAGCTGATGGAAGCGGGGCTCTTTCCAGCCACCTTCCGAAATCCCAGGACTGCATTTACATTTCGGGTGCTGGAGGAGTTTCACCTGGATAATCTTGAGTGCAAAACAACCTCAAGCCAGTTTTTTAACCGCCTAAAGAGGCTGACAAGCCGCGAGTTTCCAAATGCTGTGCCGGTGGGTTAGACCAGCATATCTGCCGATAGTAGATTGACCTGCAGATGTAGGACCGATATCGGGAGCTACTAAGGGTCAGCAGGATGTGGAGGGCTCTGATTACGCGAAAGCGGTTCGGTTTTGGGTACGGTGAAAATGAAGATGCGAAGCCCGGTTCCATGGCTATATTCTGCGCTCTGTGCGCACAGCCAGGAATCAACCTCCCTGAAAATTGGAGGGAGTACGAAAATAGGTGTGTCCATAGATATCGCTACCTGGAAGCTGCCAACATTTTGTTTCAGCAAAAACCTTTTTATGCGAGGCTTTATGATGGACGGCAACTTCCAAGCGGAGCACATGAGGATGAGGAACCCTGAAAGCGATGTCCCACTGTCTGATGGAACTGGATTCATGGTCAGCAAAAAGCAGTACGAGTCGCATCTGAAGTCCGCAGCCGAGAGGCAGCAGGTCAGTTCTATTCCTCGCATTTTGGCAGGCTTTTGATCACACCATCACAGAGATCAACGTGCCATGATCACCGCGCGGTAAACAGCGTAAACAAGCATAGCGGCCATCTTGAATCAACCGGTATTGGTGCTACGGCATGTACACACGGGGCGTTTGTGCCAGACTCCGTGGTTGATTTTCAAAGGGGCGAAGCGTAAGTGCACACATCTATCAGCATAACCGGAAAATTTGAGCCCCCAGAAGTCAGAAAAACATGGACTATTCGATATGTAAAGCCCTGAACTTTAACATGGATGGCATAGAGGCAGCACTCATTTGCTACGATGTCATGTGTCAATGGAGTGTCCATATGAAGGACAGGATGGCTCGCAGCAGTCACCTCAAGATTCCTAGCGGCCTGGAGCTCAGATTGGGCATCGGCCTTTTTCATATCCATGGGCACCAGGATACCTGCCTTGCGAGGTATTCACCCAGCTTCATTGAAGGCGGCCGGCAAATAGATGGCGAGACGATTGAAACACTTTGGGCTCCGCTGAACGAGATCTCCAGGAGCACAAGGGGGATGTCGACATCGCATCGTAGGGAGGTCATAGACGACCACATGAACGACTCAAATTGGAAGAAGCTCGTTGATTTGGGTGAGCCCCCTCTTACAGGTGCCGCATCAGAGCTGACAGAGGTCATGCAGTCAATGCTGTGTCTAAACGCTACTGCAGGGCACTTTCTGGGGCAATGCTCAGTTCGGTAGCATTTGATAATATAGACGGATCGGCAAGTGCAGAATCTACTATGGTTTGGGCTCAAGAAGAGGAACATGCAAAAAGGGAGCGCATACGTGATGTTGCTGTCATGGACATTTATGATATCAAGATGGAAAGGCGTGAGTCTGATTATTCTACCTTACTATCTCTTGACAACCTGTTTCAGTCCCTTCTCGGGCAGAAATACTTCTTGAATTGACAGAAAAGGAGATAGGCGCATCCGGACATACGGGGCATGCTGCGTGGCTTGCCAGTGGGTTGAAAATTCAAGAGATGCAGTATGGCTTCTGCAGTTTTCTCAGTGAGGCTTCCGATATTGACACCAAGAAAATATGCAGGCTATCTCTTCAAGCACTGGTGAGGAAGATTGGGTCCCATCCAACACCAGATCAAAAAAGGGACATTGCCTTGAGGCGCTCACGTCTCCAGGACAGGATTGATATATTTCAGAGGCAGGCCGGAAGCATGCTCCATGCTATCTCCAACGACACTGATGACTCATGGGGCGATGACTATACAAGGGAAACGTACACTGGTGCCGAATTTGATGGCATTGGTGAAGAAGACGATGATGGGCTCGATTCGGCCGCTGAAGGACACCATCAAACTCAATTACCAAGAAACAACCCTCAAGATGGCCGCATAGATGCAGAGTATGTCTCATTGCATCTCCCCTCACACCTGGGACGTAGCTGGTGTAATAGAAATGCTGCCGAGGATCTAGCAAAGGCAGAATTACGCCTACGGGAGGGCCAACTCAATGACTCTTTGCATCACATTCGCATCGCCCTGGGGCACAAATCCTACCTGTTCAGAAACGACGTGCGTCCGGCACGTACGCAGAGACTAAAGACGCGTGCTTGGGCAGAAGTGCATGCTGTCGAGTCGACGGTTCAGCATCATGCTCGGGTGTATAATCGCGCGCGGCAGTCTATGCTAGATCTTGATGCCGAGGCCCCTCTCCTTGATCGGTACAAAGCCCTGGAGCGCCAGGATTTGAGAATCAACACAACTGTAATTGCACCTAATGTGCGTGGGCAACGGAACAAATCATTACCATGGTTTTGGTCAATGGACGTTCGGAGGGATGCTGATGTCGGAGCGTGGATGAATGACTGTAGGTGCATTTAATTTCATGCGTGCTTTGGCGGGTGCTGAACGAATTAATTTAAATGCAGTTTATCGAGTGCATTGGCTGAGAGCAAAAGCTCAAAAGACGCGTTGGATTGAAGAGCTTCAGTGTCTCCAAGTTGAGATGGAGTCTGCTCTCAGATTTTTTCAACATCAAGAGCGATTTTGGCAAGAGAAGCAAGAGCTGATTGAGCCCAGATCACAGCCAGGGCACGCTGCATGGGCTGCAAGGCAAAGTGCAATGTGGCATTCGATGGCTACGCAGGCAGATTCCAAGTTTAGTGCTTTGCTTGAGAGCCACCCGCCTCCCGATTTTGCTATGGTTGTACGGCCTGATTCCAATGAATTTACATCCTTTTCTTAGATTCCCTTATCAGCCCCCGATATTTATCCAACTTGAAAGAATTGTATTAATTCTATGAAATCCTCGCATTTTCCCCAGTGTGAATGGGCTGTTTGGGGCGATGAGCTTGGAGCAGCCCATTTCGGCATATGTGATCTTGCGCGAGCTCCTGCATAAAATCGAATTCTAATTTAATTACACTGCCGATCAGTATGCATGGGCCAATAGATGCTTCGTAGAGTCGATGCTGATGGGCTCGCAGAGGCCCATAATTCAACCAATACAGGGGGGTCTTTTCATGCATGCAATACTCGGGTGATGCGCTGCAATGGGCCCATCAAACGCATTATTTACGAGCGGGGTGCCACCAATAGCTTCGAGTTGGCCCACCCCCCTTTAAAGAGCTGGTTGAATTCAACGCGTCACCGGGAGCACTGCTTTAGAGAGATTACAGGCCATCCGAAGGCCGATTTCCAGCGTCGGATAAGGGGCTGGGCTGCTTTAAAACGATTCTAGGCCAACTGGGCCACCAACGGCGTGCTATTTTGCCGCTATTAGGGGCGCCTGTTTTGAGGGAAATTCCTTGCTATCGGCATTACCTTCTGTTGGAGAAAGCGCTGTTATTGGTATGGGATAGCTGAACACGCAAATCCTAAAATACCATGAAAGGTTAACTTCCTATTACGCATGGTGCATAAACATTGGCTGGCATGCTACACCGCGTCCTCCACCTTGGTGCCCTCTAAACTGTCAATGAGCACCAATGTATGCTCCGATTTATAATACTCTGAAACATTGTCACGGTGCTCTCGAAGATGCGCTTGCTTGCATATGGGGATCAGCAGCCACACCGGCATGTGAATGGCATTACAACCGATTCATGCATGCGCTCTCTCCATCTGTGCCACCTTGGTGGATCCATGATCTGCCAAGTCGAGTTGGAGGAGTAGCATCATGCTTACCCTACGAGATCGAGATTTAAGCGCAACTGTCACCACTCTTTGTCATGCTCGCGAAATGTGCTACTGAGACCCCTATTTCATTTATTGTTCTCTTTTCTCATCTTAGAACTGCTGCAGACGATAGTAGTGTGCTTGTGAGGCATAAAAGAGCTGAACTTGAAAGAAGATAATCTTCGCTAAATCGAGGCTGCTAGGCACGGCAGCTCTGACTCATTGTCGGGAGAGCGAAGACAGGGGGAAAGCTAAGGCGATGGCACGCAGAGGAGATGAAAAAATGCAAGGGGAAGGGAAATATCACCATTGAGAAAAGAGCTCACAACCCAGTTTATATCCATGCAGACTAGAAACTAAAAGCGACCTCCCGAATCTATGAATAAGAAAATAAACGAACGGGAGACGGAGGGGCACAGGAGAACACAGGATACAGGTAAATATGGGAGGGAAGGTGATGAGAACGGAGTAATCAAGGAAAAGGAACGCATGGGGAGCATAGGATGATGTAAGGTGACCATAGTCGTTGACCGTGAAACCGCTCGCAAACGGGGGTATCGGTGACACCGAGACGATCCCCGTGAGTACTACTCCTCGCCTCGTGTTCTCGCATCCTCCGGTTGTCCTCGTTCTCGCACCCTGTCTAGATCCCTCAAACTCGTGCCTTGCCATCGCCTCCTGCCACGCGTCATCTTCCATTGTCCTTTCCTCCTCCGCCCTCGTCGACATTCTTCGTGTCAAAGATACCCACTCCGACGCACCGCAATCCCTTGCCTCAAAGTCCCAAGCGACCTCGATCCCAGTTTCACCTCGTTTCCACTGAGGGCGTTTGCTTGCGCACGCCCGACATTCTCGTTTCCCCATTGTTCTCTCTAAAAGGCCTTTCTACTATACTCCTTTTGACTTTATTTCCTCCTAGATTACCGGCCGTTGTGGCCTCGCGTTTCCCTTTTGTATCTCTTCGTCTCGTCCTGTGCTCACTGCCGCGTGTTTTCACCGTCGCCTTCGTCCCTTCGTCCTCCCAATGCCTTTCATCCTGTCTACTGATTCCCCCCTCCTGTGCTCCGCTTTTCTCGTAGGATTACTTTGCGTTTCGATGTTCTCGGACGGTCACTCATGTATTTAAACCCTCTCGTTCGACTTGTCTCTCATCAATCGAAGTTCCCCCCGCGTTTCTCTATCTCTCATCTTTGCGTGCCATCAAGTTCCTTCTTCGTTCCTCAAAACCTCAACGCCGATTCAGTGCCGCCGAGCAAGTCCGCGTCCGCCTCGACAACGAAGATCTACTCCTGATTCCTCTTCGCCTCATCTCACCTCGACCTTATTCCCTTCTCAACTGTCTTCGTGTCCCTGTCCACGACTCCGCGTGCGATCTCATGCTTATCAGATCGATCGCTCACGCCTCTACACACTCTCTACCTCTATCGACCCAGATCTGCCTCGCTACTCACTGCGAGACCCTTCATCTAACCATCTTATCTCGCTTCAATGAGTGCGGAAACTGACCACTGTCACCGGCACCTGGAGTAGGAAGTGGGCCCAGGGTAAGTTTGGCAATCGGGCCATAGAAGTACGAGAGTTTCGGGGTAAGAGTACAGGGTTAGGAAGTGGGTCAGCCCCACCTGGAATGCGATTGTAAGATAAATACGCGTAGCCTTGCCCAGTGTAGGGGCAAGTCGAATCTCTTGTCGCCTTCTCATCTCGAATATCAGTACGCTATTACATTGTCCGAATCTCGTGTTACCGGCGGTGACATCCACACCCCCGTTTACTAGTGCTTTGATTGAAGCCGTCCCTTGGTTGTCAACCTACCAAAAGACGGCTTCAATGTAACCCATAATCCTTGCAGGACCTTGCCCCCTCGCTTTCTGTAGGAGATGGTGCTCTCTTTCCCCATTTCCAAACTGCGAGGTCCAGATTAAGAAGCGTATCGCAGTTAGCAATGTGAGACTCACGATGCGCTTCGGATGAGCTGCGGGAGCCTTGGGGCTCTGGCGATGAGGGAGGTGTCACCCGTGTGCCAAAGCCGGACTTTGGCTCTGGGGATCGGGAGGGTGACCCGAGCACGCCAAAGTCATACTTTGGCTCCGGGGAGGGGGGGAGCGATCTGCTCAGCAAGCCAAAGTCGTACTTTGGCTCCGGGGATTGGGAGGGTGACTCGAGCGTGCCAAAGCCAGACTTTGGCTCTGGGGACGGCGGGAGTGCTCCGCTCAGCACGCCAAAGTCGTACTTTGGCTCCGGGGATCGGGAGGGTGACCCGAGCGTGCCAACGTCAGACTTTGGCTCGGGGGATGTGGAGGGTGACCCGAGCACGCCAAAGTCATGCTTTGGTTCTGGGGATGGGGTGAGCGATCTGCTCAGCAAGCCAAAGTCGTACTTTGGCTCCGGGGATTGGGAGGGTGACTCGAGCGTGCCAAAGCCAGACTTTGGCTCTGGGGACGGCGGGAGTGCTCCGCTCAGCAAGCCAAAGTCGTACTTTGGCTCCGGGGATCGGGAGGGTGACCCGGGCGTGCCAACGTCAGACTTTGGCTCGGGGGATGTGGAGGGTGTCTCGAGCACGCCAAAGTCATGCTTTGGTTCTGGGGATGGGGTGAGCGATCTGCTCAGCAAGCCAAAGTCGTACTTTGGCTCCGGGAATCGGGAGGGCGACCCGAGCGTGCCAGGTTCTGTGGATGGGGTGAGTGATCTGTTCAGCAAGCCAAAGTCGTACTTTGGCTCCGGGGATCGGGAGGGTGACCCGAGCACGCCAAAGTCATACTTTGGCTCTGGGGAGGGGGGGAGCGATCTGCTCAGCAAGCCAAAGTCGTACTGCTCCGGGGATCGGGAGGGTGACTCGAGCGTGCCAAAGTCGGACTTTGGCTCCGGGGACGGCGGGAGTGACCTGCTCAGTATGCCAAAGTCGGACTTTGGCTCTGTTGATGGAGAGATCTTTCCAAAGGCATGTTTTCTATTGGAAGGAAGCTGAGAGCCCATGTGCGAATCGGGATCCTCTCTCGGAAGCTCCATAGCGGCGACGTTTAGCTGCTGACCTGCAGGCAAAGGATGATGCGAGGAGATGGGATTGGCCATGATGTGTGCGGTGCAATTTTTCTGCTTTGGGGGGCTCTTTCGTACGCGTTTTTGGCTGAGTCATGCCCCAAAACAGGTAAGTTAAAAAACTTGGATGTCTTTAACGGAATATACATGGCCCAGAACAAGCGGGAGCGTTGGCCTATGGAGATTACACCAGTTCATGGGGTGAATCAGAGTGTTTTCAATATTGCTCAAGCATATCTATGGCGACTTTGCGTCATTGCTAAATTCTACTCCTCCATGAGTTCATACATCTCCCCTTCATAGCCCAGATCCAATGTTCCCTCTCGCCATTTAAAATTTGTAGCGTGCTTCCGAAGGGCCTCAAGAAGACTCTGATGCGCACGGCTTGTGAATTGCAGGACCTTGACAGCCTTTTCCAGGTCATTGACAGTCCCTTTCAGAGCCTGGACCTCATTTCTGAGGCCTTCGACTAGGGTTGTATTGTCATCTGTACCTTTGGCTGGCAGCAGAAGCAATTAGAAAAGCGTTGAACAGAACTGCCAGTGAACATACATGGCTCTACCTCCCGGTCTCTGCCGGGTTGGTTGGATATGTCTTCAGAGGATGAATGATTAGCACCCAATGTACCCGTCCGCTGAGCCCGTTTTCCTTTGGCTCTACGTATTAACATAGCTATATCTGGGCTTCTTTTGTTTGAGCGATGGGCTTGAACGCTCCCTGACAAGGCGCGTCGGCGCTTCTTCGCTTTTCTGCGCGTGCTCGGAGATGTGCCGCTTGAATCTGAAATATTGTCTTCCGGAGCATGCGGTGCCGCTTCTGACTTGCCTTGAGCGGAAGCACCCTCCCCCACCGAGTTGCCTTGAGGGGAACATTCTCCGCAGCCAGCTACCGATGTGAGAGCATAGTCATTTTGATTATGGAGAAGAGACTTACCGTTTTCCCCAAGGATATGTATTTCTAGTGGGGGTAATGCGCTGGGCGAGGTATAAATGTCACTTGTTAGCACCCTTTCATCACTCTCTGAGATGGTGTTTATGTCTGGATTCGTCATGGACTTATTCACAGCCGTGCTGAGGCTCAACAATATCGGATGAACACGGATGGGGATCTTTGGGCGTTCTCTAATGGCATTGGCATAAAAGTCCATCGAGACTCTCTGGATGAATATAAGAATAGATTATAGAAGTAAGCTCAAAGAATAAGGCGTGCCAGATGATGCTTAAATGCGCGCTTCCAATCCTCTTGGCTCATACTAGCAGGATATAGGCGGTATGATTCTAGATCTCTTTTGACCATTGCTGCGTAGTGATGCAGAGTCTGTTCCTTCTGGGTCAGATTCTCAGCTCCTCTAAAGTTGGATGTCGACATGGTCAATGAGAAAGGGAAGTAGGTGGGTTGCTATTTGCTCAACAGCTTCGGATACAGGGCCATCAGCAACTCCGGATATGGAAGATAATCGGCGATATCAGCCTCGCCACGTTTATCAGCAGCACCCGAAGTAGCCATCAAAAGCTTATCGGAAGCTTATCCTTCTACTTTGACCTATTCTGCTATGATATAAGGAGTATCTGAGAACGTGAGATCAGCCGGCCCAGCATGCTACAACCTGCAATGCAGTGAATTAAGGACAGAAGACGCTGCTCCAAGACAAGTGATGATAATTTTAAGGAGATAGTGAGTGCATCGAAGCTAGTTCTGCCATTCGGCAGCGTCATTGCCGGTTGTCGGCCGCTGCAAACTCATCACCATCGACGCTGTATGCCCCCCATTGGCTCATGCGAGCATCTTACACCCTCCTGCTGCTAACTGCAAATTATGCAGGCTCACGCGGGCAGTCTAGTTCGACAGGCTATGCGACAGCCTCATGCAGCAGCCCATTTTGTGCTCGTTGGGCCAACGTCAGCTAGCTGTCCAAAAATGACGGCGCATGAAGTGGGCCCATGGGAAATTTTTGCATACGGGATTTCAGGCTTCTGCGGGCCAACTAGAGCTCATCAGCGATATCCGCGCATTTACACCGCAGGCCAATGCGAGGATTTTTCTCAGCAGCTCTGCTGCTGCAGGCACGAGAGTCTCATACAGCAGCCCCTTATATGCTGGATGGGCCAATGCGAGGCCATTGTCTGGATAGCACGGTGCAGGAAGTGGCCCACGCGAGGATTTTGCATAAGGGGTGGGCCAACTCGAGCTCATCAGCAATATCGTTGCATGTACACCGCAGGGCAATGCGAGCTGATTGCCCAAATATTATTGCGCAGGAAGTGGGCCCGTGCGAGGGTTTTGCATAAGGGCTTTCAGGCTGCTGTGGGCCAACTCGAGCTCATCTGCGACATCTGCGCGTTTACACCGCGGGCCAATGCGAGCATTTTCCACGGCAGCACTCCCGCTGCAGGCCCGCGCGAGAGTCTCATACGGCAGCCCCGTTTTTTGCTAGATGGACCCCAAATATTATTGCACAGGAAGTGGGCCCATGCGAGCATTTTGCATAGGGGATTTCAGGCTGCTGTGAGCCAACTCGAGCTCATCAGCGATATCCGCGCATTTACACCACGGGCCAATGCGAGCATTTTTCTCAGCGGCACTCCCTCTGCTGGCCCACACGAGAGTCTCATAGGGCAGCCCGTTGTATGCTGGATGGGCCAATGCGAGGTAATTGCCCGGATACTATGGTGCAGGAAGCGGGCCCATGCGAGGATCTTATGCAAGGGGTGGGCCAACTCGAGTTCATCGGTAATATCTTTTCATTTACGCCGCGGGCCAATGCGAGCGCATTGCCTGAATATTATTGCGCAGGAAGTGGGCCCGTGCGAGGATTTTGCATAAGGGCTTTCAGGCTGCTGTGGGCCAACTCGAGCTCATCAGCGATGTCTGCGTATTTACACCGCGGGCCAATGCGAGCATTTTTCCCGGGCAGCACTCCCTCTGCTGGCCCGCACGAGAGTCTCATATGGCAACCCGGTTTGTGCTGGATGGACCCAAATATTATTGCGCAGGAAGTGGGCCCCTGCGAGGATTTTGCATAAGGGATTTCAGGCTGCTGTGAGCCAACTCGAGCTCATCAGCGATATCCGCGCATTTACAACACGGGGCCAATGCGAGCATTTTTCCCAGCAGCACTCCCACTGCAGGCCCACGCGAGAGTCTCATACGGCAGCCAGTTGTATGCTGGATGGGCCAATGCGAGGTAATTGCCTGGATACTATGGTGCAGGAAGTGGGCCCATGCAAGGATCTTACGCAAGGGGTGGGCCAGCTCGAGCTCATCGGCAATACCTTTTCATTTACACCGCGGGCCAATACAAGCGCATTGCCCGAATAGTATTTTGCAGGAAGTGGGCCCGTGCGAGGATTTTGCATAAAGGCTTTCAGGCTGCTGTGGGCCAACTCGTGCTCATCAGCGATGTCTGCGTATTTACACCGCGGGCCAATGCGAGCATTTTTCCCGGCAGCACTCCCTCTGCTGGCCCACACGAGAGTCTCATACGGCAGGAAGTGGGCCCCTGCGAGGATTTTGCATAAGGGATTTCAGGCTGCTGTGGGCCAACTCGAGCTCATCAGCGATATCCGCGCATTTACACCACGGGCCAATGCGAGCATTTTTCCCGGCAGCACTCCCTCTGCTGGCCCACGCGAGAGTCTCATAGGGCAGCCCGTTGTATGCTGGATGGGCCAATGCGAGGTAGTTGCCTGGATACTATGGTGCAAGGAGTGGGCCCATGCGAGGATCTTACGCAAGGGGTGGGCCAACTCGAGCTCATCAGCAATATCTTTGCATTTACACCGCGGGCCACGCGAGCTAATTAAGCTAATTTCCCCCTGCCGCACGAGACTATCGCATGGACCCACTTCCTTCACCAGCCAGTTGTGTGCTGGATGGACCAATGCTAGCTCATTGCCCCCCGAATATTATTGTACAGGAAGTGGGCCCATGCGAGGATTTTGCATAAGTGATTTCAGGCTGATGTGGGCCAACTCGAGCTCATCAGTGATATCCGCTCATTTATACCGCGAGCCAACGCAACCATTTTCCTTAGTGGCCCTCCCACTGCAGGCCCACGCGAGAGTATCATGCGGCAGCCCGTTGCATTCTGGATGGGGCCAATGCGAGCTCATTGCCCGAATATTCTGGAGCAGGAAGTGGGCCCACGCGAGGATTTTTCGTAGCGGATTTCAGGCCGCTGTGGGCCAATTCGAACTCATTAGCGATATCCGCTCATTTACCCCACGGGCCAATCCGAGCATTTTTCCCGCTGCAGGCCCACGCGAGAGTGTCATACGGCAGCCCGTTGCATGCTGGATGGGCCAATTCGAGGCCATTGCCCGGATACTATAGTGCAGGAAGTGGGTCCATGCGAGAGTCTCGTGCCGTGGCAAGCTGTGTGCTGGATGGGCCCATGCGAGCTCATTGCTCGAATATTATGGTGCAGGAAGTGGGCCCATGCGAGGATTTTGTATAACGGATTTCAGGCCGCTGTAGGCCAATTCGAACTCATCAGCGATATCCGCTCATTTACCCCACGGGCCAATGCGAGCATTTTTCTCCGCAGCACTCCCGCTGCAGGCCCACGCGAGAGTCTCATACGGCAGCCAGTTGTATGCTAGATGGGCCAATGCAAGGTCATTGCCTGGATATTATGGTGCAGGAAGTGGGCCCATGCGAGGGTTTTGTATAAGGGATTTCAGGCCACTGTGGGCCAACTCGAGCTCATCAGCGATATCCGCGCATTTACGCCATGGGCCAATGCGAGCATATCGCTCGGCAGCGCTCCCGCTACAGGGCCACGCGAGAGTCTCGTGCGGCAGCCCGTTGCATTCTGGATGGGCCAGCGCGAGGCCATTGCCTAAATATTATGGCGCAGGATGTGGGGCCCATGCGAGCATTTTGCATAATCCGCACATTCACACTGCGGGCCAATGCGAGAATCTTCCTCGGCAGCGCTCCTGCGGCAGGCCCGCGCGAGATTCTCATGCGGCAGCCCGTTGGATGCTGGATGGGCCAACGCAAGGTCATTGCCCGGATATTATGGCGCGGGAAGTTGGGGCCATGCGACGATTTTTCACAAAGGCTTTGAGGATGTTTTGGGCCCAGTCGAGCTCATGAGAGATATCCGCGCATTTACACCGCGGGCCAATGCGAGCATTTTCAGAGCATCTCTTCAATGGCCCATACGAACTTATGCACTTGTTATTGAAAATGGGCCGGTGTCGTTTTTTCCGATGTATAAGGGTAGTTTGCATGTGGGTTCTACCGACTACTACGATAATATATGCTACATGGGCTC
>Ga0307510_10007982_pt1 | contig 12595 bp, 5 predicted proteins | sample 12_EM_MG_FD_207224 | JGI IMG/M metagenome (GOLD analysis project Ga0307510, IMG submission 207224) | Populus trichocarpa ectomycorrhiza microbial communities from riparian zone in the Pacific Northwest, United States - 12_EM | ecosystem: Host-associated > Plants > Roots > Unclassified | place... | reverse complement strand
TCGTAAAATTCCTTGTTGAGCACGGCGCGGATGTGACAACCCGGAACAAGGACGGGAAAACCCCTTGGGATTTGGCATCGCAAAATGAAAATGAGGCGGTCACGCAGCTCCTTGTTCAGCCATAAGTCTCAATCACCCTCGTCGGAGCGCGGCGCCAATGTGATGACCCAAGCTTCTCCTGGGTGGACTTCGTTATACTGGGCGTCGCAAGGCGAGCACGTGTTGTCTCGATACTCCACTATGCAGCTGCGTAGTATTCGTACAGTGGGTAGGTAGTTGTATTCGCCCCAAATTCCGAACCTAACGTGCGAGTGCCGTGTTTCAAGGAAGCGCTCCAATTATATCCGCGATGGAATACAACCCGTCCCGTTACGCTAACCACATAATCCCGACTATTTGCAAAATCCGTAATTCTGGGTCGGTGCCCTGATGCCTGATGGCCCCCTCATCATGACGGAATTTATTCGCTCCCCTGCACTTCGACCTTTTCAACTGACCCAGCCCAAAGTTGAATCCGTACGTCATCCCTGTCAGAGCCATTTTCGAAACAAGGTTGTCGATTTCCCCTCTTGACAATTTTTTTCCAGACTACATTTAACCATCGTCACTCCCTTGACTTCGTTATTTCTCTCATGGTATTAGCTCGTCGATCACACCCCCATCAATTATTTATTACACGCTATTTTCCCTATCTCATTGTTGTTTGTTGTCAACACGTCGCATTTATTACAGTTTGGCTTGATCCCTTTCTATCGTTACGGATCCACGACTCGTGGAAAGACTTTACGTGAACCACCGAGGCACGGGTATCACGTGAACGAGATCCGGAATCGCCCGATATGCCCGAGTTCAAATGTCAATGCGTCTCCATCCCATTCCTTTCCACGGCGGCGCACAAGCCCAAAACCTACGATCTCCCGGATCTACCTCCAAATTTCCTACCAAAAGGTATATCACTGGAAAGGGAGATGCGAGTCATCGAGCGAGACGGCTGGCGGGTCGTCACAAGGCTCAGACATACTAGTAAAAAAGGGTGGAGGGTACGTGGACGAGAAAGATGAAAGAGTCGCGAACAAAGGAAAAGGAAAAGATTCAGTAGTACCTGTGACGGTTTTTGAGAAGTGTATCAATATATTTCCTTTCCGGTGGTATAACCCACAACAATTACTTCATTCAATCAAATACAATCTCTATACATTATTCGTCTGTCCCAGGTTGGTGGTTAATGCGTTTGAATGTGAAGAGACGTTTCGCCCACACCATCTCACAAGTCACACCTGGCCCTGGAGTCTGCGCTCTCAGCAGTCATTCCATTCCTACTTCCAGATAAGAGCCCATATAGCCTTGTCTGATCTTCTTCAGTGGGCCATACAAACCGATCAAAACCAGTCTCTGTTCCTGTCCACTGCTGGGAAGTTTCGTCCAACTGACGTCTGTTGAACCATCAATTATCCCCAGCATTATTGTGTTTCTCATAACGAGAACTTCATACAACCTGAAAATCACGTTTTAAAATGCTATTACAACAATCACAAAACACTACGGGCCATTCACAATTTCGTCCTTTTTATTTTCTCTGCTCTCATGATCGCGTGCTATCGATGCCATGCGCTCCTCGTGGTCCGCCTTGGCGCTTCTTGCGCGGGCCGAGAATGTCGTTCTCTGAGATGAACGCCGCCGCTGCGTTGTCTGCGCGAGATGGGGCCGTCACTTTTTTGGTGGCTTCGAGGGATGCAAGTTTGCGCTTTGCAGTAGAGCCACCCCGGTTTTTGACAGATGGAAGCAACCCAATGTGACAATGGCGACAGACTTGGCATCGTTCCTGTACATTTTGTCAATCGCTACAACTGGGCGGGGTGCCGAGGAAACACACCAAACACCCTTCTTCCAGAGCTCTTCGGTCAACACCACAGCCCACGTGGTTTCGTACTGCTGTTCAACAAACGCTCTGCGATTGTGTTCGGGTTGCTCCTCAGCTTGCCTTTGTCCCCCATGACCGTCCCACCCATGCCACACTTGACCATGCCAAAGAGCATGGACTGCATAGCATGAATGAGCTTGTGATTTTTGATGCGTTGATTAGCAGTCTTGATACTGTCACTGACCCCCAAGTCGGCACCCACCCCCAAGTCGGCACTTCACCAAAAAATATAAAATTTCACTATTTCACTACACACATCTGAGTTCTTGAACTATACCTTTGTCTGTGAAGTTGAATGAAGAAAAACGATCCAGTATTTCCTGAGATACAAAAATTCAACTTCGTCACGCCGACTCACACTGACCATCACTCCCCAAACATGTGCCGAAGCGGTGTTTCAAATATGACAAGTCAGGCACACTTCGGGGGAAACTGGGGCTTGCAAGTCGGCAGGCCCAAAAAATTCGACTAAAATGGTGTTTGATGGGTGGACTCTGTGCTCAACCTCTAAAATGGTGTATATAAGCAGAAGAAAAACAGTAGAGAATCCAATACATCATGAGATAGGCCACTGGCAAACAAATCATATCCAATGCTCATGTGGACAACAAAAAACTATATTGCACTGGTCGGGAGTCGAACCAACGGACCCACCATGTTCACTCATGTAAGCAAAACAAAAGTGCCACTACACCATTCAACCTCACCATTATTGTCCCTCTTAACAATAAATGACCAGCTGGCACTGGTGAAGCATAAAAATTTCGAAATGTAGTGAAGGGGAAAGGGTAATTAATATATTGAGGACTCTCTGGCAGCATTGTCTGCCACAGTTCAAGAAACTTATGTGTTGGAGGGATGTGGTCAACACAACCCGTTTCTGTTCACCTGCCGGAGTCTGAATCCAGGTACCGTGACGAAGTGTGACGATTCGTGACAAATGTGACTGCCGACTTGGGGGTGGGTGCCGACTTGGGGGTCAGTGACAGTATCAGTGAGTGAGGATAGTTTTTCGGATAGTCACGTGCATGAGGAAGATGTTGTCCCAGGGAGACGTGGGAATAGTATTTTGAGAAGACTAGACAAGTGTCATTCAGCATCTCTAAAGATAAGAATACAGACTCCCGTACTCGATAGATGTGATTACACCCCTGTTCCTGAGCATGACTAGGTCCTGTACGAGACTGGCGAATATGCGGTGGTCCTGAGCCGTAGCTCTCTAGGATCAGGGAGGACAGGTGCGATGAAAAAATTGCGGTGGCAACCGGATAGGACTGTGCAACCTGTTCAATAGTTTGATGAGTCTGAGTCCCGCATACACAAAATATATTTCTTGCCTACGAGAGAAAGGTGACAACCCCGAAAATGAGAGGCTTGTTCATCGGGATGGATCTGAAATATTTGACGTGTCGAGTCGTAATGGTTACATTGTTGCAAAAATTCTTCTTTGTACAAGACAGAGTCTTGCTTGATCAGATCAGGTTTTGAAGCCGCGGGAGGTTCGACGCGCCCACTGTATGCGGCCTAGCAACGATGACCGCCAGTCTGGCGCTTGTTGGCCCCAGCCGTGTGATGCGGCTCTCCTCCAAGTTCTCCTCAACTTCCAGTCCTGCATCCCGCAATCTGATTACCGCTTACTCACGACAGACCAACCCCCCTCTTCCTCAAGGCCGCTTTTCTTTATCATTTCAGATATGAGTGACCAGTCAGGGACGTCTCGTCTCCAGGCTCTATTCACGGTTGCTATGCAAGATTACGAAGTGACGACGGGCTTAACGTTGGCCAAACACCCGCTTGCCGAGCAACTCGAGAATTGCCATTCCGTCGAGTCCGTTACTGCCCTTCTTCAATACCAAGTACAAGCCATGAGGGAATTCCCAGGAAGTGGTAGAATGATGAAATTAATCGAGAGTACAGTATCGGTTCTACATAAGCTTTCGGCCATCGACGCCCTTGGTGTTACTATAAGCATAGTACGTCAGAAGATGCTGATAGAGATGTTTCGCTTCTCTGATATCGTTCTATAGGCATTCCCACCTGCGGTAGCGATACAGGCTGGGCTCGCTCTTCTGCTTTCTGTATGTGCGCTCTTAAGCTCCTACGTGCATTGTTGTGACATCCGGGTGCACCAGGCGGCCAAGGGCATGACCGAAAGCTACAACGCACTCCTCGACCTGCTAGAGTCGATCGACCATTTCCTCAAGCGTCTCGATATATATACCAGGATCCCTCCGACACCTGCCATGGACGAAATAGTGGTCAAAATATTGGTGGAGCTAGTTTCTACCCTCGCGCTAGCTACAAAGGAGTTCAAGCAGGGACGACCAAGTCAGTCCCATCCTCTTTCCTCTCAACCACCATCATCTAAGAAACCCGCTTGCATATTCTCTGTACCACAGGAATCTCGCGACTCTTACTGCTGGTTGTTTGCTCTCTCAACGTCGAATATACACCTTTTCTCTACGTCCCCAAATCTCTTCCCGAGTTGTCGTCGTTCTCCAGTCCCCTCACTCCCCTTTCCGACTCCCCTCCTCCCCCATCTCTGATGGAGACTTTTATCCCTAACGTCCCTGCTCCCCCTGTCCCCATTCCCTTCGGCCAGCTCACCGTCGCTGTCGCCGAAAGCCTCACCCCCTCTCACCCCATTACCATCGCTGAACCCATCCTCCTTTCCGACTTCCCCGACACCCCTCAAGGCGCCGTGGCGTATACTGCCCTCCAACGGGTCTCCGAAATCCTCTCCCATGGCTTCCTCCACCCTTCCAACGATCAAACTTCTGAGGCCACCCCTTCCCGGGAACTTTGGCTTTCTACCACCTCTCAAATCCTCGTCCACCTCCATAACAGCATTCGTCGCTCTCATGGAACTGACCCCCTTCCTAACGTTTTCCATGATCTTTCCCCTACTGAATCTGACTCCTTCTCCCTTCTCGCCCGCACTATTTCTTCCCTTTCCTCCTTCTTTGATAATCGTTTCGAAAACCTCATCACTGACCCTACTGACCCTGACGTTGAGACCTGGGAGGTATGCCTCCGCTGTCTCGAAGAATGCCAATACCCCGTCACCCATGCGGCCTGGCAGTCCGTCCTCATGTCCTGTTCGCAGAACATACACGCGGCTCACCGCACCATCATCAATGACAAACTCCGCTCCCTCACCCTTGAAACCGATCAATGGGTTGATGATCGGCGTACCCTGATCCGTGAGGCTTTCATAGAAGCCATCACTTCCGACGACCTTTCTTCTTTACACGATGCCACTAACTCCGACCCTCGCCTCGAGGCGTGGGCGGCCCGAACTCTTACCTCTTTCACAGACACGGCACAGCGATTTATCGCGCAGGAAGTTCTTGCCACCACTGTCTCCCCTATTCTTATCGAATCCCTTCAAGCTGCCAAGGTTAAAGTTGACACTGAAGGCTCCGAATACCTCACCGCCTACATCCGGGATGAACGCGCTAGGGCCGAAGCCGCTGCCAACGCTGATGCGCTCACCTTCTATAACGACACCCTCAGCACCCTCAAGGCCGAAGCCCTTGAACGCTCTGAGCGAGAAATCGCTGAATTCAAACATGACCTTAAGGTAAAGACCGAGGAACGTAAAGCCGCCCTCCTCGATGATTTCACTTCTCGTGCCCCTAAACCTTCCGTATCCGTCTCTGCTTCTGTCTCTCGTTCTTCACGCCGTAAGACGCGTGTTGATCGTTCTAACTCCGTTTCTCGCCCCCCTCCGGGTGCCTTACTTTCCCGTTCTCTTTCTCGTTCCCGATCCCTTGCCCCCTCTCCTGAGTCCGCTCCTCCGGGCCGGTCCCCAGACCAGTTGACCCCTCGTGCCTCCCCTGTTTGTGACCTCCCGCCCACCCGGGCTAACACGGCCCAGCCGTCCCTCTCCCTTCGCGCTCCTCCTATGGACGTGTCGGTCGGTCCTCCCTCCGATTCTTTTGAAACTGCCATGATGTTGGTGGATACCACGACGCTCACGGCGTTTGAGTACCCCGACGCTCCGTCTGCATTCGAGCCCCAAGGGCCTCCGAATACGCAGGCTGCCGCTCCCGCCCCTACTCAATCCGCTTCATCCTTTTCTTCTTCTATTGATCCTAACACGTCGGTTATTGAGTCCCTTATACGGGGTATGTCTGACAAGTTCCTGGCCCAACTCCAGGAATCCTCCTTTGCTGCCCAAACTCAGTTCTCCGAGCTTTCTCAACGGCTCCAAAAACTTGAACAACCCCCTGCTCCCTATTCCCCCTCCGCTGTTGCCACCACTTGGCGCCCCCCCGCAGCCGGCCCTCATGACGGCCCGGCTCAAGCTGCCCACGATGATGACATCCCGACTTGGTACTACTCTGACCTCGACGCTCACATGGGTGATGCTATCGCGCCCACTGGCCTCGATAAGTACCTCTGCGAACTATACTTCCATCGTCTCTACCTCCCTCCTACCCATATTCCCACCGATTTCCAACGCGACTACATGCTCACTCTTCCTGGACTATTCCAGACCTTTTGCAGTCGCTTCCACGTCTCTCCCCACCACCACCTCAACCAATATAATATCATTCCTTTCTGGGACTTCGTTGACGAGTACAAAGACATCGAGTCCCAAGGCCGTGATCCCCTCTGTGCCGACTCCGACGCCCTCTGCGGTGGTCCCACTGGATCCCCCAGCCAACCTGAACGCCCTGTCCCTCACCCTCTTAACCCTGATCCCGTCATTCCCCCACCCACTGCATCTATCCGCTTATTCCCACCCCGTGCTCCATCTCTCCCCCCCATCGCCGTTCTGAACCCACCTTCCGCTCCTCTTTGTGCCCCCGTAAGCGACCACGCTCGGGGCCGGGCTAGACCTAGCGTCGCCCAAGAGGATGCTGCTCCCGCTACTGACCCTTCTCCGCCCCCGGCTGCCCCTCCCCCGAATGCCCCATGGAATGTCATGGGCAAAGGAGGTGGCAAACCCCGCTCTTTTGCGGCAGCTGCTGCTGCTCCCCAGCGCTCTGCCCCTGCTGTCATCTCCCCTATCCAGACTGCCCCTCGACCGGGTGACCTTACTCACTCACAGCTCCAACAGATGTCTCGCGACCAACTCTTACGCGCATATGAGACCCGCTTCCGCCTTACCATCACCTCCCGAAACGTAAGTAAACTTGCCCTCCAACAGGCGTATAAACGCGCTCTTGAGTCTGAGGCTGCTATTGCTACTGCCCCTGTCCCGGCTACCAAGCCTACTAACCCGCGCCCACGTGCGCGACCCGTCACCACGACGGAATTTACTGTCACACGCGACCCTACTACGCGTGCTATCCAAGGACCGCAAGGTGATCCTGCTGCGATCGTTCGGTCGCTTCAGACCAGCATCCGTCAAGCCTTCCCAGGTGGCCCTCCACCCTTTGCCCTTCTCGGGGGCCGTTGGAGCTCCCAACTCTCTTCCAATTTCGTACTCACTTTCTCAGGACAACCGTCCAATGATGATATCAAGCGTTATAGCGCTGTCCTGTGTTCTCCCTTCGGCCCGGGTGCCACCATCCTTCCTCAACGCGGATACACCCGCGTTAGCATTAACTTTGTCCCGATCACTTACGATGATCAAGGTAACTGTCCCTCTTCCGAAATTCTTTCCCGTGAGATCGAAGCCAATGCGGCTTTCCACGGGGCTACTATTGTCTCTCCACCCAAATGGCTCCGAGCCTCATTTACTGACTCTCAAACCCACTCTTCCGTGATCATCTCCTTTTTAGATCAAGATGGGTCACGACTCGCTAGAGTCATGAAGAACCCCATCTTCATGTTTGGCGCTCCTTGCGAAGCCAAGCTTTTTACCTCGCTCCCCCTTATTCGCCAGTGTGACCGCTGCCATCGCCTTGGTCACTCCACCAGCTACTGTCGCATGTCTCCCAACGTGATTATTTGTGCCATTTGTGGTGGCCGTCACGCCTCCCGTGATCACGCCGGCTTCTGTAAGGGCCGCGCTTCTCATACCAATCTCTCCTGTAATTGCCCCCCCTCATGCATTAACTGCGTGGGAGCCAAACTTCCCGGCAAGGGCCACCTTGCCCGCGAAGTCTCATGCCCTCTCTGTAAGAAGTTCCGCCGCGAAACCAATCGCACTGGCGCTTCCTCGGAAGAAGACCTTGACAGGTCTATGATCGTTGACCCCCCTATCCTTCCTCTTGCTGTCCCCTCCTCTCAACCCACTGACGATGAGCAGATTGTTTTCCGGCCTGTTGCCGGTCCGGCTTCACCTTCCCTTCCGGAACGTGTTGCTCCGGCCGGCCTGGCCTCTATCCTCGCTGAGATGAAACGATTTGATTCCATCACTGACCCTGCTTACTTCCGTTCACTCTCGATCGAGGAACTTCGTTCCCTCTCTGAATATGGCCGTGCCAAGGCCTTCTCCCTTGGCATCGAGAGCATTCCAGACCTTGTTCAGTCCATGACTAATGTCTGAACGCCCATTACAGATCATGTCGGTTAATCTGAATCGACAGAGTCACCTGACTCATTCCCTTCTCCAAACCTCTACTGCTGACATCATCCTTATTCAGGAACCTTGGATCGGGACAGTGAATACTGCCTGTTCTGACACTGACCCCCTTGGTTCCGCTGTCCCCGGCGGGACCAACAATAATATGTGGGACTGTTTCTTACTGAATTTTACTGACCCGGATTCTGTTCGTGTCGTGGCCTTCGTTCGCTATGACATCGCACGCACCTTCACAATCCATAATGACACTTCTCATCCTCTTGCCTCCCTCGAGTCTATGGTTCTTACCTTTTCTTTCGAGGACGAAGTCTTACGTATCCTAAATGTCTATCATCGCGTTCCTAACGAACCCCGTACGCACAATTTACTACACCTCTTCTCCAATGATCTGGACCCTACCGTACCTACTTTGGTTCTCGGGGACTTTAATACACATTCTCATATATGGTCTTTTCCTCACTCTACTATATCTTCTTGGGCTACCGAGCTCGTCGATTGGTTTGACAACCAGGGACTGGAGCTCCTTAACCCGCCCCGCGTTGCGACGTGGGAGAGTGGCCGCGATGATCGTCACCCTTCGGTGCTCGATCTAGCCCTTCTCAATGAAGCAGTGGCAATCTCCGGACAGATTTCCGATCTGCAGATCTCCTTTCAAAATTCCATTTCTTCCGACCACGCGGCTCTCCGCCTCCTTTGGTACCCGGCCGAAGCCATTGCGCTCGCGCCCCCTCCTACTCTCACCGGGTACAAGGTCGATGATCTTTACATGGACTCTTGGCTCAAAATCTTCAGCCCCCTCCCCGCCCCGCCAATCACGGATATCGCTTCCCTTGATGAAGCTGCCCGTCAATTGCACGCCGACATCGACCTCGCCTCCTCACGCGTCTTCTCCCGACGCAAAGCCCCTGATCCCCGCGGCGTCCGGTGGTGGAATCCTGATTGCGACGCTGCTCTCTCCGGAGTATACGCCAATTCAGGCCCCCTCAAAAAGGTTGCTGTTAAGAACCTTCAGCGCGTCATCGCACACTCCAAACGACAATGGGCACACGATTTCCTCCATCATACCACCTCTGACAACCTGTGGGAAGCCGCGGCTTGGCGCAAGGGCCACTCTATCAAACGCATACCCCCTCTCCTGGTCGCCCCTCTTCGACTTTCGGATGACGTCAATGAAATGACGGAAGCCTTCAAAGACCGGTTCTTTCTCACCGATCACCCTGAGGTTAATCCATTTCAGGACGAAGACCCTGATCCTCTTCCTTCCCGATCCCTTTCCCCGATCACTTCTGACGAGATCGCTGCGGCTCTCTCCACGACATCCAACAAGTCCGCCCCTGGGCTTAGCAGCATCAATTACCAACTCCTCAAATGGGCCTTCCGCTCGAGACCTGATCGCTTTGTCGATCTCTTTACCGCCGCTCTCTCCCTTGGTCATCACCCTTGGTCTACCGCCCTCGTCGTGGTCATCCCGAAACCCGCCAAGCCTGACTATAGTCTCCCCAAGGCTTATTGCCCTATCTCGCTCTTGGAATGCTGTGGCAAGCTCCTCGAGAAAATCGTTGCCAAACGTGTCCTTCACGACATCCACCACCATGATATCCTCCCACCTTCTCAATTCGGATCCCGCGATTATCATTGCACCATCGATGCCGCTTTATGTCTGGTCCACAATGCACAGGCCGCCGTCCGGGCCGGCTTCGTTGCATCTGTGGTACTTTTCGACATTCAGGGCTTCTTTGACAATATCAACATCGCACGTATCATCCAAATCTTCAGGAACTGTGGCTTCCCGCCTTCCCTTTGCGCTTGGGTCCAATCCTTCTTGTCTGACCGCCATGCCCAACTCTCCTTCAATGGCATGAAATCCGACCCTATTCTTGTCAACCACGGTACTCCCCAAGGATCCCCGCTTTCCCCTATTTTATCCGCTATCTATACTGCTCCCCTCCTTCGCTTTATCAACCAAAATTGGGCCTGCCGTGGCCTTAACATGTACGTCGATGACGGCGCTATTTTTTCCAACGCCCCCGATCATCGATCCTCTTCTCAAAACGCCGCGCGTGGTCTTCAGGAGATCACGGCTTGGTTAGGACGGAATGGGTTAAAATGTGACACGGATAAGACTGAGTTCATATCCTTTGCTCCTCCTCGTGCCGCTGAACGCCTTGTCGGCCGTCTTATCACCTCCATCCACCCCCGGACCTCGAGCTCCAGTTCTTACACTGTCGAGCGGTCCACCATTATCCGTTACCTCGGCGTCTTCATCCACCACCGGTTTGATTGGACACATCACGTGACCATCATGGCAAACCGGGCCCGCTCTACTGTCCGCGCCCTCAGCATTCTCGGGAACTCCGTCCGGGGTCTCGACTATGCCAACTGGCGCCGCGTCTTCCACTCCCTTGTCCTCCCTGTCCTCACGTACGGGTTCCCTCTTTACTCTACCCAACCTCGTATCAAAGGACTCCTGGACATCCTCCAAGTGGCCCAGAACGACGCAGTTTGTAAGATGAGCGGTGCTTTCAAAACCACCCCCATCGTCCCCTTACATTATATGTTATCTATTCCCCCTATCCCTCTTACTATCGAAAAACTCACTTCCGTCTTTCGTCTCCGTATCCAACGTCTTCCCCCTACTACCTTAATTCGTACTATTACTACTTACAACCCTGCCGCGGACTGGCACCTTTCCCTTAACCCCCCCACTTGTCTCACTCGCCTTCTTCCGGACTCATTTCCCCCTTTCTTTTACCCACTCCCTACTTACGAGAGTTTCTGGACTCATCCCCGGGTTCGCGACAATACCGTCTTTCCACTAAGTCGCGAATCTAAGGAGGCAACAAAAACAATTATAAAACAACCGCCTTACGATACTTTCCACCTCTTTGTCCGTCTACTAACTATCCCTTCTCCCCCTTTCGCAGCGTCTTTCCTGCTCTTCAAAGGGCAGACCTTGGTGCACCACGGTGCGACTAGGGACGCAGATCGCCTTCGTGCGCTTCTCATGGCCTTATGTAATGGCCTTACGTACGCTTCTCTATCTAATCACATCCGCATCTTTCTTCCGGACTTATCACTTCAACCTTATATTTTTCGCTTACACAAGCATCCCTTACTTAATCTTTCTCACGCCTTTCATTCGGCACTTTCCACTTTTCTCTCGGCAGACCCCTTGCATCACGTTGACATTTTCAGGTACTCCATCAAGTGGTCTGGTCTCCCGGGCATGGCTACGATCGACACCCTTTCGGAGGAGCAACAGTCTATCGTCTTCCCGCTCCCTCCCCCTTCCCTCCTTAATCCCAAAGCTCATCTCCTCCGTATGATGCAGCAACAATATGATCTCCTTCGACGCGACGCTCGCGTATGGCAATCCATCATCCGCCCTGACGGCAAACCTTCCCCTTTCATACAGGGTGCTTTATCACGCAAGGACCGCCGCACTTTCTCCTCGGCGGTCCAACTCGCCTTCGATCACGCCTTCACTATCACATACTCCGAGATCTTTCGCGCTAACGCTGGCGATAACCCCCTGTGCCCTGAGCACGGCACACCCCCTTTACCCCCTTCTTCACCGGCATCGGAGCAAGCTTGCTTCGATCGCCTCATGGCTCAATTACACGACCCTCGGGCTTTTCGCCCACCTTCCCTCTCACCGTCCCCACCCTCTTCCCGAGCATCTCTTCCCCGTCCTCAGCGGCTTAGTCCGAGTCGACGGAATCGGTCACCGCGGCCTAGTCCGGGTGCCCGTTATAGGAACACGACACAACATGTCCTGTTCGAGTGCTCCCCTCTCTCATCCCCTCGCCGTCGCTTCTTCGGAAGCCGTCCCATCGACGCTTACGTCTTTGGCACGTTTGATGGCGGAGTTTCACTCGGCGATTTCCAACGCGCCACCAACCGTCTCCTACGCCCTCTGCCCCCCCGACCAGACCCTCCTTGATTGGTAAGTGCCGAGTCGATGGCTTGGCCCCGCCCCTTTTTACCTTAAAAAAAACTTTCACCTTACATCTCTTCATACCGCCTTCTACATCTACATAATCTTTCTACTGATAGTCTACGATGAATACCTTCCCGCGCATGTATCTTATCTCTCGTAGCGTGTCTGATGGCCTTAGGCTAAGGACAATAAACAAAAATTCCAAAAAAAAAAAAAAAAAAAAAAAAAAAAACAAAGTCAGTCCGTTTTTGGC
>Ga0307510_10007980_pt1 | contig 12598 bp, 3 predicted proteins | sample 12_EM_MG_FD_207224 | JGI IMG/M metagenome (GOLD analysis project Ga0307510, IMG submission 207224) | Populus trichocarpa ectomycorrhiza microbial communities from riparian zone in the Pacific Northwest, United States - 12_EM | ecosystem: Host-associated > Plants > Roots > Unclassified | place... | reverse complement strand
ACATATTTAATTGACTCAATCAAGTCTATGACTTGCGGGCAGATTCAGCATGTGTAGTAGCCAAAGCTTCGATCGGCTTCCGGTTAAATTTTTTTCTTTTTTCTTTTTTCTTTTTGTTAATTTTTTTTTGCCAAGCTTGAATTCTATCCTCGGAGTTTATTTCTTCTTCTATTTTTTTCTCTATTTTTTAATTAATAATTATTTTGAATATTTTTTTTTCAATTGTGTCCCTCATATTTGATTCAATTTGTTTTTTTATTCCACTCCTCGTTGTTTCGATTTCCTTTTATTTTACCCTTAATTCTTTTTTAGTTGATTTTTTTTTAATTTCATTCTTTAATATTTTTTTTTTGTTTCAATCTTTAACCCCATTCTTTTAATTTCTATTTGTTTTGTTTTTTCTCATTTCACTATTTGACTTTGCTATTCAATTTCATCCGCGATCAATTTGTTTTGTTTTTATATTGAATTTGATTTTTATTTTTCTTTTTATGATGTTATCAATATTTTATATTCAAGGTTGTAGGTTTGACGGGTTAACACACATTGACTTTTTATTCTTGTATTTTCTCGGCTTTTTTTTTACATTAAAGTTTTTTGTTTCATTTTCATTATTTATTGCAAACAAAACAAACAAAAGAGGCTTGACCCGCTAAACAAATCTTTTTTTGAATAGACAAGGCATGTAGGCTAGAACGCGCCTGAATCTCCTATTGTTTTATTGTTTTTTTTCCTTACAATTTTATCCTTATGCGTTTAGCTTGCTTATAATTTGCTACATTGTTTTCCTGTTTTTTTTTTATATATATATATATATATATTAATTGTCCTTGGATTATCGTCATCGCTTTTTTCTTAATCCTTCTATTATTGTTGCTTTTTTTAATCACCTTATTAAAATGAATGCAACATATTTAATTGACTCAATCAAGTCTCTAACTTGCTGCGCAGATTTTTCTCCCTTTCTTTACGATACATCTACATGGAATGAACATCATTTTTTTACACTAACAAAAGAAAAATTATCCAACCTACCTGTAGTCGAGCAAGTGCAATATAGCTAGCGAATATATATGAGTTCAAAATGCAAATATTTGTTAGCTATTGCACAATTTTTTTTATGATATTCAATCTATAATTGTGAAAAAAAATGAAAAATTATATTCAATTCCACCCAAAAAAAATATAAAAAAACTCTCTCGTTAAAAAAATGTTCCTTTAATTTTCTCTAATACGTCTCCCACTCTCTCTCTGTTTCGGTGTAGAATCTCTCTATACGTACAATCAATCGTGGGCAAAGAGTTTGTAAGTGATAGATTTTTGATGAATGTATCATCAAGGACATGAATACCGTATCAAAAACCTAATAAAAAAGGAAAGCTGACTTCAAAATACACAGACTGAAAAAAAAAAAAAGCAAAAATTACTGAATCTATTCTATGTTTCACTAGTCTGATTCCCGTTGCTAAAGAAATTCCTGACGGTAATTAGCTTACTTTCCGGCTAATTAACTAGCCTTTTTAATTTAAATTTTGAGAGGTAATTTAACTGATTAGATTTTAAATTTATTCTCTAATAATTACAAGTTCAAATATTTTTAGAATCACTAGAGATTTACATGATAGTTAATTTTAGAACCTATAAAATTAGTCGAGATATGTGCAAATTAGCTTGAATACTAAAAGTAAATCTAAAAAATAAAAAAACTAGCCTCTTCAATGCCATTGGGTACTTTCCAATTAATTAGCCATCTACCCTTTTCAATCAGTTGAATTTTTTTTAGCACCCATCACCTTCTGCCCTACGTATCAACTACTACATCATTCCGAAAATAATACTATGCCTCCTATCAAAAATCCTGGATAGATAGATTATACGGTGACCTATCGTATTTAATTTGAGTAAAACTTTTACGAATTATCATACAGAACGTGATAGAGACTAAATATATAGCTGGGCCATGTTATCAAACATCCACAGCACTTCTATTCGCTTATACATACTTTACTCCACCCATACTCTCAGATGCCGAGCTCTAGTCAATTGTAGCCGTTAAGCTAGCTTAATCATGCATAATTTGTGTGCAAAAGGAGACCTTTCCTCGAGGAATGCAATACGATAAATTGCGTGTTTACACTTTACATCCTTGAACCTGACGGAAGATTTTTTACTTATTATTATTTTAAAATAAAGTTTTGTTATAGCATCTTTCCTACTAGGGTGGTAGCCTCGGTTAGAAACATAACTGCTAAAGATTAGAGGTTAAGTAGCAACAGGATCATGGATGAATGAAACTCTTGTGAAGAAAAATGGATATGATCATAAATTTCAATCTCACCTTTATCCATCTATTGAGAAAATTAGTCTAAAGTAATAACCCCAAGTCATATTAAAGGTACTAGCAGCTTATTCTCTCCCTTCTCAAAGCCCTGGCGTTCGGACGTTAAGTTGCGAAATCTCGCTGATGTAAAGATCATCACACGATTTCTCTCACCCCCACTTTTTCTGAAAACCCTAAAAAAAGATCTTAAATTACAATAACTTTATCTTTCAGTCAACAACCTCCCTGGGGAGAGACTAGAGTTTTTCAGATTTCAAAAACATAAACTAACCAGTCTCTTTCCAAACTAGTTGCACGGTTCAATCCCAGAATTTGTTGGAGATTTTTCAAACCTTGAACGCTTCAAGTTTAGGGAAACCACTTCATTAATCTTGGCCGGAATGGGAAGCTGTCTTTTAATCACTAAAAAGATTGGTTCCCCGAGATTTACACAAAGGAAATTGAAGACGTTGATTACCATGAACAATTTCACCGGATCGAAGAAAATTGGATAGCAATCCGAATCATGAAATTACCTGTTTACAGGTGCAAAATCTTAATTTGGGTGATGATTAAATGCTCATATTCTAGTGTTCTTCCTTATCAACTGTAGCAGGACACCATAAGCAATTCGGTGGAGTTCTAGTGCTTTGAAAGTCAAGGAGCTCTTAGAGAAGAGCAATTTAAAGGGATTTGTTGGGTTCAGGTGGCGGCTAAATTGGTGCTTCAATAAAGAGCATTTGTTGGGTTTAGATTGCGAGATTTGGGAGGAGAAAAAGGACGATGGAGGGCTAGTTTTCTTTTATAAAAATTCAATAGCCAAGTTATAATATTTAATATAAAAATTGTTTAGTCATTGATTGAAATATATAAAAATTATTATACAGCTAATAAACTATAATATATATTTGAAAATATAAAAGCATAACTCAGCAATTTTGGTGTTTCCCGAACATGGGCTGAGATATTAGTATGTCGTATGAGAGAAACAGCCGCTCGGAGTCCATAAGCTTCGGGGCTACAATCCGGATCAGAACAGTACATAGCAGCCCAAGATGCTAAAGATATACAAAGGTCCACAAGGGAGAACATCCTAGACATGCATACGCGCAGGAAAAAAGAAAAAGGGGCTCCTAAAAAAAGGAAGGGCCACTCCCAATTTTCTACCATTTAGGTGTAGGTGTTTGAAAGAGTGCCTGTAATTTCTTTTCAATTGGAAAAATATTAAAATAATAATTTTTTATTTTTAAACAATTATTTTTATCTTTCAAAATAATATTAATTTGAAGAAAAAAAAATTAAATTTTTTAAAAAACGCGTAAAAATAATAAGGGCTTAAAACCATCATTTTGGGGGTTTTAGCGCATCACAGGTCAAAAAATAGATCCACGCTGATCATAGCTCTATAGCTGAACCAGTGGAAGCAGAAAAGATAAAAAGAACAAAGCCGATTATTTAAAAAATACAGATTAAAATACTGCACGAAGGTGATGGATGATTAAGCAATACAACATTCATAAAATTCCCGAGGTAACCCAGCAGCAAGAAGAGTGCTTTGATATAATAGTCAATTGCCTTCACTTTCCATCCATAAAGCAACGCAAATCTTAAGAGCCAAAATTCAATTAAAAATCACAAGATCCGGACAAAAGAAAGAGTTCTCACTACAGCCATAAACAGTCCTCGATAAAGAAAGCACTCAGAGGCATGAGAAGCTAAACCTAAACTACCCACCAGTAATGACTATATAAAGCAAACTGTACCTCAGATATTGCTGGGATACATGAAAACCCGCACTCGAGCTCCCTGCAAATGAACCAAAAATTAATTAAACATAGCCAAATAGGCATAAATTGTGACATATCAATCACAATAGCTATTTTTTCAACAATACCATTGACTTTGGAGGCAGATTTGATTTGAACTTGGCTCTCACTACACCGCTGTTACCATGAGGCCTGGTGACCTTGCCCCAGATGCAGCGATAGTGGGATCCATTCTTCTTCACCTTGGCCTTGTAGATGTATGCCATACGCTTCCCAGCATACCATGCAACCTCTTCCTTGGTGTTGACTCCCTCAACTTGGACCAGTGATGTGTTTGGATATTGGTTGGACTTCGACCTAATAACAAAGAATAATATTTTAATCTCGAAACTAGCACACAAAATCCAGACTCAATTTCATTTCCTGTCAGACTATTCATTCGCTGACACTCGCACAAAAGAATTAAATTACTCGCAATAAATCTAATATACCAGTTCCACTAATTAGTCAATTAAAATTGATGCACATATTGATATATTTCATCAATAAAAACGAAAACTTGTACTGCCACCAAGATGTGGAAACTCAAAAGTACTAAAGTCAAGCCTAGTTATTACCAAACAGATTAAAATCAGAGAACTAAAGTCAAGCTTAGTTGTTACCTCTTATAACCCAAGATTGTTCCCCGAACATAAAGCCTATAAAAGAAACAGAGATAGTAATAGACATTAAAGCAATTATAGCTTCAAACAAATGAAAAACCGATCCTTGTCTTTTTTAAAACATATATGTATAATGTAGAGGGTGCAAGTATAGATCGCAGACCTGACTCGCTCTCCTTGACGTCCCTTCACCATTTTCAATCCCGCGAGTCCAAGCTCTCTCGCGAAAAAGAATGGCTGACACCGAGACGGGTACCTTAAACCCTAGCTACTGCTGCCGCTGCCGCTGCTTCCGCTTTAATTTGTTTATATAGAGCAAGGAGAGTTCACAGACCGTTCTGGTGGACTATAAGCGTATACTTTAGTTGGGCCGCAAGCCCATTATAAATTTCATTCAGCATTCTGGCCCGTGAAAAATATCAGTTACTGAAGAAATGCTACTGGTCCTTTTTAAGGGTGAGAAAAAAACTGAAAAATCAATTAAACCGAGAAAACCGAATTAAAAAAAATTGATTAAAAGTTTTAAAAAACTGGCCGGTTTGGTTCGGTTTCAGTTTTATAAGCAAAAGACCGAAAAAACCAAACCGAACCGGAAAAAACCGAGAAAACCGAGCCAAACCGGTTTGAACCGGTTTTTACCCTAAAAAACAGAACCGAACCAAAACCGGTCCGGAAAAAACCGAGAAAACCGAGCCAAACCGGTTTGACCCGGTTTCGGTTTTTTTAAAAAAAATTTCGATTTGGTTATTTTTTTTGATAAAAACCAAACCGAATCGAAAATGATCACCCTTAGTCCTTTTGTTCTTTGAAGAGACGTCATTATATAACTTTTTTTTTCTTCTTGTTTTACAGTGTAGTGTGTTTGGTGTTTTTTAAAAATATTTTTAGCTTTTTTTCCAATACTTTCAAGTGGTTTTTGATATATTTATAGCTCTTCATTTGATGTGCTATATATATATATATATATGACATGATCAAAATGTGTTCACTTTGCTAAATTTTACTAACCAAGCAGTACCAATCCCAGATACGAAAAAAGACATCCTTGCTTCCACTGGTTTTTTCAGTCCGAGTTACAAAAATCTGGAAGAAGGGAAACTATCAATACCACAAAGCAGCGACTTAAAGGGTTGTGCCGCAGGACTCCAAGAGAGACTGCAGTGTTTCTTGAGGCAAATGAATTTTCTTTAGATACAAGAATTTACATAGTTGCAGGAGAAATTCATGGTCATTATGGAATTAAAGCACTCAAAGCCAAGTATCCAAATTCATACTCTCATTTCTCTCTGGCAATAGAAGAAGAAGAGGCTCTTTAAGGATTGCCAAAACCAGCTACCTGCCGTAGACTATATTGTGGCGGTCGAGAGTGATGTTTTTGTTCATAGCGACCATGTTAATATGGCAAAGGCAGTGACAGATCATAGAAGATATGAAGGTTTTAGAAAAAAACATCAACCCTGAATCCCAAAATCACAAATTTATTTTTAACATCAACATGTTAAAAACAGTAAAAAAAAATTCAATTTTTTTTAAAAACTACAACCGAACCACGGAAACAAACAAGGTCAAATTTGAGTCGGAGAAGGGAGGAGAGTCAGGAAAGAAATCACTTGTCTCATACTAGAGGAAGAAAAGAGAGAAAAAAGAACAGTTTGAGTCCATGCTTTATTCATTTGAAGTGCAATCACGAAGAACAGTTTGACAAGTTATTTTATTAATCCTAGCTGAATGAGATTTTCCAATATAAAAAAACCAAACCATAGCCTTAAATGAAAAAGAATGGCACCTTAACAAATTCTCACAGGCCTAGAAATGCATGCCTCTATTTCAGTATGAAACAGAGAGATTTGATTCCAGCAATGAAAATGCAATCTCAAGTAAATTTGCTCACATGTTGATAATAAATCATTTCCCCCCTTACTGTAATCAAATCTACAAGAAAAACTGTACTTGCAAAAGTCAACATGGACTCTGAGAAGCTCAGCTATACCAATCTAGAAAGAGGATTGAAAAAGTAAGCACAAAAAGGAAAAGCAAGAGAAAAGTCCTGCTACTGCTATTCCGCTGTACTGCCTGCGACAACTCTTTGTTTCCAAGCTCTACGTTCTTTGTAGCTTCAACTGCCTATAGTACGACATAAAAAAGGAAGGTGTGAGAACGGATTACAAATCAAAGAGCCAAAAAGAAAACCCTTTCAGTTGATTAGCAGTTAAATAGGAAGTCCAAAAGACAAGGCAATCTTTTACCTTTTCCTTTTTCCTTTTTTTTTGAGGTGAAATGGTAAAAAAAATAATGCAATATTACACGTGGCAGAGAACAAGGTTTGATCTGCTCAGGTATTTGCACCAGCAGCAAAATTCATAATCCGAAATCAGAATTAACAAGGATATTAGCAGTATTGGAGACTTGATTGAAGAGAAATTACTACACAAATTTGTTTTAATCATAGAACAGCATCAGAATTGTGGCATCAAAACATAACTTCATTTTAAAACAAAACTGAGAATATTTAGCTAATAAGAATTTGTCTGTGTAGGAATTCTTCTATATACTGCTGTAATTAATCTCATCACATTTGACAACATAGTTCCAGGATCCTTGAAATATCAAAAAAAATTTTATTCAAGTTTTGCTATTAAAATGTGCCAAGTATTAACCTTGAAACAGCAACTCGAATGCAACAGCAATTGAAGAAAAGCATTATCTGAAAAGAGAAAAGAAAACTTGGTACACATCACACATGTCACATCGCTATTAACAGCAGTCAGTCAGCCTCCAACCATGTGGATCCTAAATCAACCTGGATTCTGCATAAGCCTATTTAAACTCAATATCACCTAATAAGAAAATATCTATTCTGAAGTAGAACTAACTGATTTGTATAACAACTCAGGCCTAAGTATTTTCCTGTTTGGTCTTCTGGCATCAAAAGGTCCTATGTTTGTTATCAATGCCCAATAGTGTGGCAAGGATTTTCAATTTTGGGGGGTAAAAAGATAATTGCACTTTATATTTGTTCTTTGGAATGCAAAGTAATTGGAGAGGTGAAAGATCCTTTCCCTAAAGGTTGGAGAAGCTATTTAGGAATTGCAGCAATGCAATCAGAGAATTCTGATGTGATTGCAGACCAATCTGGTAGTTTCAACTGGCAGTTCATTGGTTAAAGAATCAATTTCACTCAGTGTTTGATTCATCGTACTGCACCTAACCCATCCAATCACGAAATCACTCTACTGCAATGGATGCAGAGGCTCTGTAGTACCCAAAGCATGGGAGTTATCCAGTAGCCCAGAAATGAATTGATATACTATTAGCTTAGATCAGACAACCTGAATACAATCACACGAGAAATATGAACCAAAAATTCATTTTCAATAGGATATTTCCTTTTTTCCTAAGTTTAAAATACGAAGGAGCATTCTGCACACAGTTTCTTCTTCATAATGCAGCGCGAACTATTATTCCAGGCAGATTTTAACTTGACAGAATCCACCCAACCACACAGCCTCATATAAATATTAGTTTTCCTGAAAAAGATATTTGGAGGTTTGAAGAAATGTAAATGTTCTAGCTAGACATGCTGACCTGCTCATACAGAAGCTCTATTTGTTGTGCTTGTTGCAGAACATGTGTGGACATGAGGTGATTCAATGCAGACATTTCTACCATCTTAGTTTCAGTTTCTTGAACTGCATCTAGAAGACTAGTCAACTCCACCTGCAAACAAGTCCAACAGCAAGCAGCCCTTGTTATAGAAGCCTCAAAGACCCATCTGAACAATCATAGAATCTGATAATGGAAAAGGTTGTAAAAATCTCATCAATAGCTATTTCTTATAACCTGTAGGGCACGAGTTTCATCATCCAACAATTGCTGTTGAACTCTAAGAGGCTCCGGCTGAATTTCATCAGGTTCCATAAAATCTAAATTGTTTGTTTTAGAGGAATCAACAGAGCTTGTATTTTTATTTGCAGCCCGGTTAACTTTTCTCCTTGGTATCCTCTTATTAATAGCATCCTGGAAGCGTATGGCTCTAAGCTGATCAAACCGTGCAGTGACAGAATGAAGTTTCTCACTTAAAATCAAAACCTGCAGATTTAAAAGTAGCAGAATGGTAAATTAATCCAGCTAAACAATGCCTTCGATTTCATTTCATCCTGAAAGAAACAGGAGATTCATATGCAGGGATTTGAATATAGAAAGTGAACTTATTAGCAAATCCTGAATCTGCAAAGAATGAAATTTGTACTAAGACTAAGCAAAGACAAGAGACTTTCTTGCCAACACAACTAAGATAACAACGAAAAGGGTTTGTGTCAGACTATGTGCATGAGGCATTACAACTGTTGGTAGTTATGATATCTTATACAACTGAGAATTGTGACAATTTACATTTAGAGCTCCGAGGCCCCTAATTGATTTAATATTTGTACTATGCTAAATGTTTAGAAGAATAGATCTATATAAAATAACAAACTTCGACCACAATCTTTACCATGGAGATTAGGAAGAGAAAAAGGTGATCAAATGAAGGATACTGTTCCGGTAAGCTAAATATTTTATCTCCCAGACAAGTTTAGCATGCAATGAATAAGCTCAATTAAACATTATGAAGATAATAATCATACCACTCCATGTTTGTGTGCTATAGTATCAGCGTTGGAGGTATCAGCCTTGATGCCAAGCCATCCCTTTGTATTTGCTTCTTCATTGTTTATGCTATCCTTGAGAATGTCAATTTGTTCTTTGCATGCTTTAATAAATGCAGTAACCTGCAGAAATCGATGTTGCAGAAAATGCTGAGGAAAAACAAATACCATCAAGCAAAAGGACAGATAGAAATAGAGAAGACAAAATGGCAAAAAGAAAAAGGATCCATTAATCCAGCCTATTTTCAAATGCTGCTTTAGTGAACATACTTGGAATTTATGATACACTAAACACAATAAAAAAGACAATAAATCAGTAAATATGTCATCGAATTAAACCTAGGAATCTATCGCAGCCAAGGCTCATTGATCTATCAACCACTTGGGGGACTAATGTTTTAATTTCACATTCTCACTTATAGTTCCAGGCATCAAAAGAAGATAACTGGTTAGAAACAACACCAATGAAAAAACAACTTAAATAATACCAACAGCTACTTCCTCTATCAAGCACAGTTGAAAGATTATCCGATCTGCAGCATTTCTATAGTGTCTCCAATTATATATGACAAAGTGACCCGACAGACTATTATACCCCATGACTTACCTCTTGTTCAATGCTATCCCTCTCCTGTTCGGTGGTACGATGCAGATCAACATAATCCTTCCTATGCTTCAACATAAATTGTTCTAAAGCTCCAATGCTTTCAAGCTAATACATACATCGAATGAACCCCCCAAAAAGGGGTAGTCAGTCAAATATAAATTGTATGTGCATCCCAAAATTAGCACAAACAAGCGCACGAGTGAAACATTAAACATACCGTTTTAAGAGCAGCTTTAGTAAACGGTGACCTTTGCCGTGGTTTATGAATGATAAAGGACGCCATAATGGCTGCCAATTTGGCCTGTCAAAAAGTAACCACATCCACATTCGCATCCACACAACACAAAATTCAGCAAAACATAATTTGAAAGAGGAAATGAAACAATTTTTTTTTTTTACCTCATTGTAACCTAAGGAAACAGCAGTGTGCCTTACTGCATCTTTAAAATCCTCTGTTCTGTCTCTAATTTTAGCCATACCACCCACCAGTTAATTACCTTCACAAATAGATTGTCCAGAAAAAAAAATCAAGCTTAAATGCACCTCATATATACATATAAGCAAGACAAATTCGAGGAAAAAAATTCCTAACCTTGATCATGCAATCACTAATTTGAATTCAAGTTAACTGGATCAAATTGAATTGCAGCAGATAATAACGGCCACGGAAGTGCAAAGGAATTTAATCATGATCAAACTGAAGTTGAATAATTCTTTCGAATAAGAGAGAGAGAGAGAGAAAGGGAGAGAAGAGATTGGAGTCTGATAAAGTAATCGAGACTCAAAAGAGACAACGCTTGCACGAAACGCGTTTCAGTTTTTTCCTCTAATTTTTACACAAGTAGGCTGATTGGGCTCGGGCCCATCATAAAAAAATAGACTTGACAGCCCGTCTCTTGTATAATTTTTGCCTAACCAAACGTGCCCTTGATACAATCAATCTAAATTCTCACAGTTGCTTGACAAGAAGAGGCTTCTTGCTTTAGTTCAAAGCTCTGATTTGGGTTCGCATTCGCATAACTTGCTCAGCGATTCAAAGCATCAAAGAGGAAGCAGCTTTGCCTTCACAGGTTATTTTATTGCAAGTTCGGTTCTTTTATATTGTGTTTTCATATTCTTATTTGATCTGCTTCTTCATTTGTGTGCTTAACTTGCTACCTTCGAAAGCATTAGATTTATTTTATGCTGCCAACGATGACATTGTATATTTTCGTGTTCAATGCGTGATATTTTTTTGATGATTTTTTCTCTTTGAATTTTTAAAGCAGTTTCTTTGAAATTATATTGATGAAAAACTCAGTCATTCTACGGTAGCTTATGCCTCTTTTATCTTTGGATCAAAACGAAAGGTAGACATAAATAAGATTTATAGGGTAGCACAGAGTTGAAGGAGTGAGAGATCCTATTTTCACATGCATAAGAGTAAATTGTCTCCTGTTTGTCTACTTTTTCCCTCTTTATTTTTTCTGGAATTTCATCGATTCTGAGCATAAAATTTTGGGTTCTGTGTAGTTAATTTGGGCTTTGTTTATCATTTAGGAAATGGGTTTGTGGACTTTATTGGAGGGCTTTCTGCTTCTTGCAAATGCATTTGCAATATTAAATGAAGATCGGTTTCTTGCACCTAGAGGATGGAGCTTCTCTGAATTCTCTGTAGGACGAACAAAGTCTTTGAAAGGCCAGCTTATCGGTCTCATTTATGCGACCCAATATATGAGAGTTCCACTTATAATACTCAATTCCATTTGCATCTTTGTAAAGCTGGTGTCTGGATGATGATGCTAAGGTAAGTTAAAACCGTATTGTATGTTTGTCTCTACGTGTGATTGCTGGTAATAGATTGCATGGGTAGATTTTTGGTCAAGTAATGATGGGCTTCACTAGGGCTAGCCCCTTACCCTTGGCTGGGACTTTTTGTTTAACATACATGCTAAAACGGATAGAAACTGAGTTCTTTCATTATGATGAAGTGACCTGGATCTCGTGAGAAATGAGATAGAAATTTGAGAATGTTTGCATGAACACAACTCCAGAATTTGAGATCGGTGGCCTTTGTTACTACTAGATTTTAATCATTGGTTATATGCTTTAAAGAATTCAATTGCTTAGATAAGGCCTCCAGTATGCTTTGAGAATGTTTTTGTTTCTCTTTCTAAAGATTAAGCATACGTCGTAGGCCATTTTCTGATTTATGCTTACACAGTGTGTCAAATCAGTAACAAGGATCGCAGGATGAGGATATGCAAATGCAATTGATGCTTAAAAAGATTTTTCCCCCTTAAAATTAATCAGGTAGGAAGACAACTAAATCCCGTACCTCTGGATTGGATTTATACTGGAGCTGCCAGAGGCAAAATTGAGATTGGCAGATAAAAGAAAATACAATATGACATCAAATATTATGATGAGAATGGTGACTGGATGTGACATCTCTCTTTTTCAATCTTGTGTGATTGAAGATTAAACCCATGTTATGTATTCCTTTGCTCAGTGCATAGGTTGGTCGTTGACTAGTCTTTTATTTTACTGCTTCAACTCATAAGCTTACTAATTTTGAGAAGGATTCCTCCTTAACCAAGAACGAAGCAAATGCT
>Ga0307510_10007979_pt1 | contig 12599 bp, 13 predicted proteins | sample 12_EM_MG_FD_207224 | JGI IMG/M metagenome (GOLD analysis project Ga0307510, IMG submission 207224) | Populus trichocarpa ectomycorrhiza microbial communities from riparian zone in the Pacific Northwest, United States - 12_EM | ecosystem: Host-associated > Plants > Roots > Unclassified | place... | reverse complement strand
GGGGGGGCCGCGTCATTACAGGCGGCCCCACTTCTCTCGCACGTCATCGCCGCTTCATTGTGTCGCCTCACGGGATCGCTTCGACGAGCGATTTCGAGGTGCTCGTTGTCATCTGAAACTGCGTCAGCCCTTCGGCTACGACGAATCCTCCGAGCTTGTCTGGCCCGCGTTCGATCTTGTCCAGCGCGCCGATCTTGACCTTTCCGGCCTTGATCAACGAGAAGAGTCTGCTGCGGTCGACCAGCGCATTCTTGACCTCGTCGAGTTTGACATCGGGGTTTGCTGGCGAAACTTGTAGTCGCGCACCCAGCGCAAGGGTGCCGTCGGGCTGGCGGAGCTGCATGCCCTTCCAGGCGAGGCCGCCGGCAGTACCTTCGATCCAGACAGGGTTTTTGAAGAGATAAGGACTGGAGAGCGCCTTGGTCAGATAAGCTTTTGCGGTGTCGGTGGCCTTGAAGCCCCACAGCCGGTTAACGATGGCGGCGTAAATCCAGCGCACGCCCGGGATGAGCGCGCCGAGCCCAGCGGAGGCGGCAAGAAACGCAAGGAAGGTCTTGGGATCGGTGTAGGCCGTTTCCACACTGAAGCTATGCATTGCGACGAATCCGATGCTCAGCAAGAATGCGAGCAGAAAGGCGGGCACGATCTGCTCCGTGCCGAAGGTCGGCATCGCGAAGGGCTCGCCCCTGCGCCGCCGATCGACGAGGTCATAGGCGAAGAAGGCCGGCACCAAAGGCAGGATCAGATAGAGGAAGGTTGCCGTTCCGCCCGGAAGGCTCTTGCCTTCCTCATCGAAGCGCCGAAGCAGCGTCAGGCTGACGGCCTCCGTCTGTTCCGACGTCATCGACTTGCCTGCGGAACTCTTCCAGCCATAGGACACTGTTACGGCGGCCTTGTGGGCGCCGAACGAGGATGGTTTATCCGTCTCGCGTGGCTTGAGGACGACCGTCCCCCGAACGGATCTGAAGGCCGCAATCTCCGCGGCCAAAGTCGCAGAAGTCTGCTCGAACGTATTGCTTTGTGTTGACACCACCACGTTCTTCAACGGCATCGCCGAATTGTTCGTGACGATCACGACCAGATCGATGGAGCCCTGGAGTTCAGCGCCGTCGCGCTCGGGGATGATCTTGAGCGCCACGTCCGGGGCCTTCACGGCCGCGTCGGGCGCAGGACCGTTCGTCTTCGACTTGCCCTGTGCAGGGCTGGCAATCAAGGCAACAGCAAAGGCCAATCCAAGCAAATGGAAGACCGGACGCATGACTTCTCCTTTCGGAGGTGCTCGATCTGTTATTTTGGCGCGAGATAACGGTTAAACTCTATCTGGGGTCGCGATGGCAGACAAGGTGCGACGTTGCGAGCAGCCCGGCGGACACAGTCAGGTGCGGTCGTTCTGAACCGCACACACGCGTCGCCTTTAAACCCAAAATTGTCGATCGTCGAAATGAGCGATGTCGGCATCGAGACAGGATGCCCAGGCAACCATTCCGCTTTGCGGAAAACATGCGCGGCAATCCTGCGTCTGTCACGCAGCTGCGCTTGCTGCGCTCTCGCGCATGCGGCATGATTGTGGCAACACCAATAACCAAGCCGCCATCAGAGTCAGGCGATCAAGGGAGGTCTTTTTCGATGAAGCATGTTTTGTCGGGCATTTTTGCTGCAGCGTTTGCCCTGAGTGCGAGCGCCGCCGCGCAGGCCCAGGACAAGCCGCCATTGAAGATCGGCGGCATTCTCGACATGTCGAGCCTGTATGCCGACATCACCGGTCCCGGCAGCGAGACCGCGGCCAAGATGGCCGTCGAGGATTTTGGCGGCGAGGTGCTGGGACGCAAGATCCAGGTGTTGGCCGCCGACCATCAGAACAAGGCCGACCTCTCCGCCAACATCGCCCGCGACATGCTCGACAACCAGGGCGTCGAGATGATCTACGACGTCGCGGCTTCCGCGACCGCGCTCGCCGCCGGCGAGATCGCGAAAGCGCGCAACAAGATCATCATGTTCAACGGCCCGGGCTCGATCCGCCTCACCAACGAAGCCTGCGGTCCCTACACCATCCACTACGTGTTCGACACCTACGGCCAGGCCAATACGACCGGCCTTGCCGCCGTGAAGTCGGGCCTCGACACCTGGTTCTTCCTCACCGCCGACTACGCCTTCGGCCAGGATCTGGAGAAGGACACCAGCGCGGTCGTGACCAAGACCGGCGGCAAGGTGCTCGGCAACGTGCGCCATCCGCTGAATACGTCGGATTTTTCGTCGTTCCTGCTCCAGGCGCAGGCGTCCAAGGCCAAGGTGATCGGGCTGGCGAATGCCGGCGGCGACACCGTCAACGCCATCAAGCAGGCGGCCGAGTTCGGCATCACCAAGGGCGGCCAGAAGGTCTCGCCGCTGCTCGCCTTCGTCTCCGACATCGATTCGATCGGATTGGAGACCGCGCAAGGCCTGCTGCTGGCCGAAGCGTTCTACTGGGACCTCAACGACGACACGCGCGCGTTCTCGAAGCGCTTCATGGAGCGCACCAAGCGGGTGCCGACCTCGGCGCAGGCCGGTGTCTACTCTTCCGTCACGCACTATCTGAAGGCGGTGAAGGCCGCCGGCACGACGGATGCGGCCGCGGTCATCAAGGTGATGAAGGAGACGCCGATCAACGACTTCTTCGCCAAGAACGGCAAGATCCGCGAGGACGGCCGCATGATCCACGACATGTACCTGTTCGAGGTGAAGAAGCCGTCGGAATCGAAGGGCCGTTGGGACGATTACAAGCTGCTCGCGACCGTGCCCGGCAGCGAGGCGTTCCAGTCGCTGGAGCAGTCGCGCTGCCCGCTGGTGAAAAAATAACATCCGTCATTGCGAGGAGCCCGCGACAAAATTGCGAAGCAATTTTGCGCTGGCGACGAAGCAATCCAGACTGTCTCCGCAGATACATTCCTGGATTGCTTCGCTTCGCTCGCAATGACGGGTGTGGCTACAGCTCGATCAAACAACAACAAGGGAGACGTGCCATGAACGACATGGTCCTGCAAAAGCTCGAAGGCGGGCTGCTCACCATCACGATGAACCGGCCCGAGCGGAAGAACGCGCTCAACCCCGAGATGGTCGCCGGGCTGGTCGAGGCGGCGCGGCGCGCGGCTGACGATCCGGAAGTCCGCGCAGTTCTGTTCAAGGGCGCCGGCGGCTCGTTCTGCGTCGGCGGCGACGTCAAGTCGATGGCGGCAGGACGCGCGCCGCTGCCGTTCGAAGTGAAGATGGCGAACCTGCGCCGCGGCATGGAGGTCTCGCGTATCCTGCACCAGATGCCGAAGCCCGTGGTGGCGCAGCTTGACGGCGCCGCGGCCGGCGCCGGCCTTTCGATGGCACTGTCGTGTGACCTGCGCGTTGCCTCGGAGTCCTGCAAGATCACCACCGCCTTCGCAAAAGTCGGCTTCTCGGGTGACTACGGCGGCACCTATTTCCTGACCCAGCTGCTCGGTAGCGCGCGGGCGCGCGAACTCTATCTGACGTCGCCGGTGCTTACCGCTAAGGAAGCGCATGCAATCGGCATGGTGACGAAGGTCGTCGCCGACGCCGAGATCGACGCGGCCGCGCATGAGCTCGCGCTGTCGCTGGCGCAGGGCCCCTCGATCGCGCTCGGCTTCATCAAGCGCAACATCAACAACGCCGAGCATCTGGCGCTGGAGGATTGCTTCGACGGCGAGGCGATCCATCACACCCGCTGCAGCGACACCGAGGATCACAAGGAGGCCGCAAAGGCCTTCGTCGAGAAGCGCAAGCCGGCCTTCAAGGGCGCATGACGATGGCGCCCTATATGCGGCTGCGGCAGATTTGTCTGGTCGCGCCGCAGCTCGCGCCTGTCATCTCCGACATTGCCGAGATCATGGGCCTCGCCGTCTGCTACCGAGACGGCAATGTCGCGAAATACGGCCTGGAGAACGCGCTGCTCCCGGTCGACACGATCATGCTGGAGGTGGTGGCGCCGTTCAAGGAGGGCACCACGGCCGGTCGCTTCATCGAGAAGACCGGCGGCCGCGGCGGCTACATGGCGATCTTCTGCTGCAACGATCCGGACGAGCGCGGCCGCAACGCCAACGCGATGGGCGTGCGCACCGCCAACGTGATCGACCACGCGCCCTATCACGGCGTGCAGCTCCACCCCCGCGACTGCCGCGCCGCCTTCATCGAGTTCAACCACACCGAAGGCAGCGACGACATTCTTGGCGCCTATCCGCCGGCGGGGCCGGATTGGCAGAAGTTCATCCGCGGGGACGTGACGCAGGCGCTGACGGGTGTGGAGATGCAGAGCCCGGATCCGCAAGGGCTGGCGGAGCATTGGGGCAAGATCATCGGCGTTGTGCCGAGTGGCGACGCTGAATTGACGCTGCCCAATGCCAGCTTCCGGTTCGTCAAGGGCGCGAGCGAGATCATGAGCGCGCTGGAGTTTCGGGTGGCTGATGCGGCGACCGTGCTGCACGCGGCCAAAGCAAAGGGGCTAGCGGTGGCGGGCAACGAGTTCTTGCTGGGCGGAGTGACGTTTCGCGTGAGTTGATTGGTTAGCAGTGATCCGTCACCCTGAGGTGCTCGCCTCTTCGGCGAGCCTCGAAGGGCGACGGCCACCGGCCGGTGACCGTGCCGAAATATCGGGGCCGTGCATCCTTCGAGGCTCGCAAGAGCTCGCACCTCAGGATGACGGAGGGCAGAAAGATCACCGTCCCTTGAAATTCGCCACGCGGCGCTCTTCCGTGGCCTTGATACCTTCCTTGAAATCTTCCGTCGCGCGCAGCCGCGTCTGCTCGCCAAGCTCGTGGTTGGTCTGAGCCATCACGCGGTCCGCCAATCCGGCGCGCATCGTGGCGCGGGTGGAGAGGAGGCCGAGCGGGGAGCACTCGGCGATTTCGGCGGCGAGCTTCATCGCGCCCGCTTTCACCTGGTCCTGCGGCACCAGCACATTGGCGAGGCCCCACTTCACCGCCTCTTCGCCGGTGACGCGGCGGCTGGTGTAGAACATCAGCTCGGCGTTGTTCTTGCCGATCAGCTCGGGCAGCGTCACGGTCAGGCCGAAGCCGGGATGGAAGCCGAGCTTGGTGAAGTTGGCCGAAAAGCGCGCTTCGGGGCAGGTGACGCGGAAGTCCGCGGACACCGCAAGACCCAGGCCGCCGCCGATGGCAGCGCCCTGCACGGCGGCGACGATCGGCTTCTTGGCGCGGAAGATGCGCACGGCCTGAATGTAGAGATGGTTGATCGGGCCGAGATTGTCGGCCGGGTCGCCCTTCTTCTCGGCCTCGCGCGCTTCCTGCGCCTGCCGGGCCGGATCGCCGAAATTGGCGCCGGCGCAGAACGCCTTGCCCTGCGCCGACAGCACCGAGGCGCGGATCTCGATGTCGCGATCGAACTCGTCGAGCGCATCCGCGATCTGGTTGATCAGCGAGATGTCGAAGAAGTTCAGCGGCGGGCGGCGGATCTCGATGGTGCCGACGTGGCCAACTTTTTCGACGCCGATATCTTTGTAGGTGCTCATGATGTCCTCGAAGAGTTAGCGTAAACCGAGTCCGCGCGACTAGCGCAGACCGAGTCCGCGGGCGATGATACCGCGGAGCACCTCGGTGGTGCCGCCCTGGATGGTGAGTTTCGGTGCGGTCTTGATGGCGAAATCGAGCTGCCGCTCCAGCGTCTCGCGGTTGGTGGCGGTCTCCTCGACGAAGGCGGCGAGATCGCGCACGCGGTGCGGAAGCTGCTGCTCCCAGACCGTGCCGATGTCCTTGACGATGGAGGCTTCCACCACCGGCTCCTTGCCGGCCTGCAGCATGCCGGCGACCGAGACCGACATGCGGCGCATGGTGTGAAGCTGCGCGACGAGGCGGCCGATGCCCTCGGCGCTGCGCGTATCCGGATTGGGGCCGACTGCGCGGACCAGCTCGGTCAGCACATAGTAGGTTTCGAGAAAGCGCTCGGGACCCGAACGCTCATAAGCGAGCTCGCTCGTTGCCTGCTTCCATGCGCCGTCGACTTCGCCGAGCACGTGATCCTCAGGAACGAAGAAGTCGGTGAAGACCACCTCGTTGAACTCATACTGGCCCGTGATCTGGCCGATCGGGTTCACCTGGATGCCCGGCTGCTTCATCTTGACCAGGAATTGCGTCAGGCCGTGGCGGCGGTTTTCCTTGGTCGGCTGCGAGGTGCGGAAGATCGCGATCATGTAGTCGGCGATGTGCGCCGACGACGTCCAGATCTTGGTACCGTTGATGAGATAGCCGCCGTCGGTCTTGGTCGCACGCGTCTTCGCCGCGAACAGGTCCGAGCCGGAGTTCGGCTCGCTCATGCCGATGGCAAAGCAGATCTCGCCGCGGCAGATGCGCGGCAGGATATCCATCTTGATATGCTCGGGCGCGTATTTGATCAGCACCGGCCCGCTCTGGCGGTCGGCGACGAAGAAGCGCCGCGTCGGCGCGTTGGCGACGCGCATTTCCTCGGTCACCACGTAACGTTCGAGGAAAGAGCGCTCCTGGCCGCCATATTTCTTCGGCCAGGTCATCCCCAGCCAGCCCTTGGCGCCGACCCGGCGGGAAAATTCCGGCGCGTCGGTGTCTTCGCGGTTGGGCTTGTGCGGGTCGAAGGTGCCGGCGGCGATTTCTTCGGCGAGGAACGCGCGCACTTCCTTGCGCAATTGCTCGCACTTCTCGGGCAGGCGGATCGGGTCGAAACGGAGGGCAGCGGTCATTGTTGTCTCGTCCCCTGATCAGCGCGACGCCACGAGCGGCCACAATTCATCGGCACCTCGGTTGGCGACCAGCTTGCCGAGCTCGACGGCCCAGTGGCTTTCCGAACCGAAATCGTCGCGCCAGGCCAGTGCCCGCAGCGAATAGCGGTGCAGGATGTGCTCGCTGGTGAAGCCGATCGCACCATGAACCTGATGGGCGATGGCGCCACCCTTCTCCGCGGCTTCCGCGCAGCGGATCTTTGCGGAGGCGGCTTCGAGATAGACCTCGTCGTCGAACGATTTTGCATTCGCAATAGCATCGGCGGCCGACGTCGCGGCTGCGAGCGCTGCGGCGGATTCTCCAGCGAGGCGGGCGAGATTGTGCTGCACCGCCTGGAATTTCGAGATCTTCTTCTCGAAGGCGACGCGTTCGTTGGAATAGCGCACGGAAATGTCGAGCATCGCTTCCAGCGCGCCCGCGATCTGAAGGCTGCGTGCGACGCCGCCGATCAGCATCATTGTGGTCTGGTCAAAGCCCTTTGGTGCGGGCTTGATGGTGATGGGCTGCACCTTGTCGAGCGTGACGGTATCGCTGTGATCGTAGCCGACATTGAGGCCGGATTCGATCCGGCCCTTGCTCGCATCGACCAGCGCGATGGAAACGCCATCCTTGCCGTGCGCCAGCACCGCAAAGTGCTTCGCAGCCTTGGCAAAGGGCACGCCGCGGGCGCGGCCGGAGAGCGCGCCGTCAGCATCGAACGTGATGCGATCCTTTGGAGAGGCCGGCAGCACGGTCATCTCACCTTCCGGTGAAGCGATCTTCGCCTGCGCGAGCAGCCAGCCCGCCAGCATGGTCTCGGCCAGGGGAACCGCGACTGCGAAACGGCCGGCGGCGTTGAGCAGCGCAAAACCGTCAGCGAGGCTCGCGCCGGAGCCGCCGAGATCATCCGGCACCCAGGACAAGGGCAAGCCGGCCTCGGTCAGCGCCTGCCATAGCGGCGCCTGCCAAGAGTCCTTCTTGTCGTTGTTGATGGTTTGCGGGTCGGCGAGATCGGCGAAGATTTTTTCCGCGGTCTCGACGACGATATTGTCACTCTCCGCCACAGCGTTCCCCGTGTTTTGCCATTGGCGCGGTCCCGCCCGTGAGGCGCGGCGCGCGGTCTCTTCTTGCGCCCGATGATCCGAAAAAGCCATGGCCCTGACAAGCGTTGATCGCAAGCCCATCTGCGGCTCAGGCATAGGCGAAGGGATCAATCTGGACTAATTCCGCTTAGCGGAGTTTGCTCGATTTGCAGGGCGCGGCAAACTCGCTAAACAGGGCGCTAGCAACTCGATAATTGGGAAGGAAATCCGGATGGCAAAAGATAATCTGTGCGCGATCGTAACGGGGTCCGCATCCGGACTTGGTGCTGCGACCGCGGAAATTCTCGCACGGAGCGGTGCGCGGCTCGTCATCAACTATTCGTCGAGCCAGAAGGAAGCCGAGGCCACGGCAGAGCTCTGCCGCAAGGCCGGCGCGGCCGAGGTGCTGGTCGCGCAGGGCGACGTGTCGAAGGACGACGACTGCCGCAAGATCGTTGCGGCAGCCAGCGGCTGGGGGCGGCTCGACATCCTCGTCAACAATGCCGGCACCACCAAGCATGTCGCCCATGCCGACCTCGACGGATTGTCGGCTGAAGATTTCCAGCGCCTCTACGGCGTCAACACCATCGGCCCGTTCCAGATGGTGCGCGCGGCGCGCAGCCTGCTCGAGGCCGGGTCGAAGGCGTCGGGGCGGCCGTCGGCTGTGGTGAACGTGTCGTCGGTCGCCGGCATCAGCGGCGTCGGCTCGTCGATCGCCTATGCCGCGAGCAAGGGCGCGCTCAACACGATGACGTTGTCGCTGTCACGCGCGCTTGCGCCGCTGATCCGCGTCAACACCGTGTGCCCCGGCTACATCGACACGCCCTGGTTCACCAAGGGCCGCGGCGAGGCCGGTGCGAAAGCGGTGCGCGACAGCGTGGTGGCGAAGGTGCCGCTCAAGGTCGCCTCGACCGCAGACGACATCGCCCAGCTGGTCTGCTTCCTGGCGCTGCCGGCGTCCAGCAACATGACCGGCGAGGTCGTGCGCATGGATGCAGGGATGCATTTGATTACTTAGCTCGTCATTGCGAGCGAAGCGAAGCAATCCAGATCGTGTCCGCGGAGACAGTCTGGATTGCTTCGTCGCAAGAGCTCCTCGCAATGACGGCGTGTATGGGCGGCTGCGTGCCTACGGCTTACGCCGCTACCCCTTGATCACGCCGCTCGCGACCAGCCGGTGCCAGATGAACAGCACCACCACCGCGCCGATCGTGGCCATGATGAAGCCGGCGCCCTGGTCGGGACCGTAGTGGCCGATGGCTTGGCCGATGAAGGTCGCCAGGAACGCGCCGACGATGCCGAGGATGGTCGTGAGGATGAAGCCGCTCGGGTTGTTCGGCCCCGGTGCGAGCCAGCGCGCGATGAGGCCGGCGATGAAGCCGACGACGATGATCCACAACAGGCCGCCCATGCTCATGACGATGCTCTCCTCGCTTTGACTAAAATCAGATTCGGCCCGACAGCTCGTTTTCGGTCGGCAGCCTGCCATCCGGCGTCAGATGGTCGATCACCTTCGGCAGATACTGGCTGAGGCCGGAGAGCAGATCGTCGCGTGACAGGCCGCTTTGGGCGGACAGGCTCTCGATCTGGTCGGCGCCGAGTGCATTGGCGAGATCGCCGGGCGCGATCGCCTTGTTCTCGCCCTTGCCGACCCAGGTATTGGCGGCCTCGCCGTGGCCGCCCTGCTGAAGCTGGTTGAGGAGATCGCCGAGCCCGCCGCTCAGCACGCTGCCGGCCGCGCCGCCCGCAAGCAGGCCGCCGAGGCCACCCTTGAGCAGATCACCGAGGCCGCCGCCTCCAGCGAGCGCGCCCCCGAGACCGCCGCCAGCGCCCGCATTCACCGGCGGGGGCAGGTGCGTTGGCGTCGGAGATGGCTGCGGTGCCGCGCCGGGCTGGCCCGCCGTCAAATGCTTGAATGCCTTCCACCCAAGCAGGGCAATGATCGCCATCGTCATCGGCGACATGCCGCCGGAGGATTGCTCAGAGCTTGGCGTGCTCGGGCCGCGCGGGCCGTTCTGCATGCCGTTGAGGACGTCGAGTAGACCCATGGTGCTCTCCTTTGGCGTTCTCGTCGGCGATCGCTCGCCGCTGACTGCCCCCGGGGCGAAAACATATGGGGCTCTCATGACGGTTACAAGGCGAATGCGCGGAGCGGTCGCGGTGGGCAGCCAGCGTTGCCTCTGCTATCGAAGGCGGGACGTTAGGGAGAGCAGGGCTGGTGGTTACGGATCGACCGATCGTGGTGGCCGGCGCGGGTGCCATCGGCTGTTTTGTCGGAGGCCAGCTGGCGGCCTCGGGCCGCCGTGTCGCGCTGCTGGTGCGGCCGCGGGTGAGGACCGAGATCGAGCGGTTCGGCCTGCGGCTGACCGATTTCGACGGCTCGGAGAAGAAGCTCGGCCCGGGCCAGCTCGCGCTGTCGGAAGACCCCGCGATCTTCCACAGCGCCGGCATCGTGCTGGTCACGGTGAAGAGCGCCGATACCGCCGATGTTGCGGACCAGATCGCGCAGCATGCGCCGCAGGACGCCGTCATCGTGTCCTTGCAAAACGGCGTCGGCAATGTCGCTGCCTTGCGCGAGCGTCTGGGTGGACGCCGCGTGCTCGCCGGCATGGTGCCGTTCAATGTGGTCGCCATGGGCGAGGGACGCTTCCACCGTTCGACCTCGGGCGACATCCAGGTCGGAGAGGATGCCGAGAACACGGCCGGGGCGCTCTCGGTGCCTGGCCTGACAGTGCGCGCGAGCGGTGACATCACCGGCGTGCAATGGGGCAAGCTGATCATCAATCTGAACAATGCGCTCAGCGCGCTCTCCGACATGCCGCTCGCCGCGCAATTGGCAAATCGCGACTGGCGACGATTGTTCGCCGATCAGATGGCCGAAGGCCTGGCCGCGCTGAAGGCCGCCGGCATCACGCCGGTCTCGGCAACGCCGATCCCGCCGAACTGGACGCCGACCATGCTGAGGCTGCCGGATGTGATCTTCAACGCGATCCTCGGACGCACCATGAAGATCGATCCGGAGGCGCGCTCCTCGATGTGGCAGGATCTGAAGCTGGGGCGGAAGACCGAGATCGACTATCTCCAGGGTGCGGTCATCGCGCTTGCCGAGCAAAACAAGGTCGATGTGCCGCTGATGCGCCGCGTTGTTGCGCTGATCAAGGAGGCCGAGATTGCCGGCCACGGCCCGCCCGGGCTGACGCCACGGCAGATTCGCGGGTAGTGGCCTGAGTGCGATGGAGAACGCGATGAAGCGTTATTTTGTGATCGGGCTCGCGCTGACCGCGCTCTGCGGCGCATCGACACTTGCCTATGCGAGGCCACCAACGGTCATGAACTCGCCGGGCTATGACAGGCGATTGCAGGAGAGCAGGTCGCAATTGGGCAGCTCGCCGGCGGCAACGGCGCCTGCGGATGCGCCGGTGGCCAAACCGAAGCGCAGCAAGAAGAAGCCGCCGAACTGAGGATGTGAACGCGAGTCTCTATCAATATCGTCATTGCGAGCGCAGCGAAGCAATCCAGAATCCCACCGCGGATAGACTCTGGATTGCTTCGCTGCGCTCGCAATGACGGCTAAGGCGCTAGCTTACCCCTTCTTCGCCGGCTTGCTCGTCGGCGTCGGGTTGAACAGCTTCTTCAGATCGTTCAGGCTTTCCGACAGCCGTGGCCATTCGCAGGAGAACGAGCCCTTGGCGCAGGGCGCACCCTTCGGCCGCGGGTTGACCATCTGCTGCACCTTCGGTCGCTCCACCGGCACCGGCACGCGCGCGACCTCGGTGCGCAGCGCGACCTGCTGAAGCTGCTGCGCTTGCTGTTCCTGCTGCTCGCGCTGCTGACGCGCGGCGGCTTGCGCCGCTTCGTTGCTGCGGCGCTGGCTGGCGAGATAGGCGGTGTAGAATTCGTCGATCTTCCTCTGCTCCTCCGGTGTCGGATTGGGACCGGCGATGTCGAAGGTGCGATCCTGGAGGAAGTCGTAATAGGAATAGCCGCCACCGACCTTGCGACGGCCCGCGAACTTGGCGTTGCAGTCGGCGAGAGCGGATGTCTTCTCGGTCTTGGTCGCGGCTTTCTCGGCGGCGTCGGCGCATTCCTCGAAATCAACCGGCGCGCGCTTCCACCATTGCGCCTGGGCATGCGACTGCGTCAGCAGAAAAAGTCCTGCTGCGGCAACGAGAAGCGCCGCACGACGCGATGCAACCACAATCGACATTCTACGAGAGCATTCCTTGCAAAACTCAACCCGAACTGAGTCGAGCCGGATTTTTGCCCCTTTATGGCCGGCTTGTCACCCGTGGAACTCGGGAATTTCATGGCTGCAATGCTGACATTTTTTGCTTGACGTGGCGCGGGAGTCACAGCCACGCGGCGCATGATGCGTTTAGACTTTTATCGGTTTGAATGCGAAGGGGGATGTTCGTCATGAAAGCGCTGGCCTGTCTCGCCGCCCTCGCTCTGGTGCTGACTTGCGGCCACGCCGTCGCGGCGGACGAAGATGCGCCCAACCGCAAGCCCGTGAAGGCCATCGGCGATGCGCGGCTCTCGGTCGGCGGCCGCGGAATGCTGCCGCTCTATCTCTCCCGCGACTGGTCGTTGCCGCAGCCGGGGATCTTGCGCGCGATCATCGTGCTGCATGGCCGCCTGCGCAATGCCGACGAATATTACATATCGGCCAATAACGCGCAGGCCGCAGCGGGCGACGACGGCAAGGCCGCGCTGATGATCGTGCCGCAGTTTTTGGCCGAGATCGATATCGAGGCACACAAGCTGCCGCAGGACATGCTGCGCTGGTCGC
>Ga0307510_10007978_pt1 | contig 12600 bp, 11 predicted proteins | sample 12_EM_MG_FD_207224 | JGI IMG/M metagenome (GOLD analysis project Ga0307510, IMG submission 207224) | Populus trichocarpa ectomycorrhiza microbial communities from riparian zone in the Pacific Northwest, United States - 12_EM | ecosystem: Host-associated > Plants > Roots > Unclassified | place... | reverse complement strand
CTATCAAAAGCTTTCTATGGATGAAAGGGGCCGGGAGTTTATTGCTGAAGCAGTAAGGGTAATGATGCAAAAAACGCATCATCCATAAGTTTTCTAACTATAAGAACCACAGAATGTGGATAAATACATTGCTTAATAATTAATGCAATTGTAACCTTTTATTAAGTCTGTCGTTACAGATGCGTATGAGGTCAGTATTGTGCACTACTTTTGTCCTCCTTTTGCTATTATTTGCAGCCTGCAGTAAGAAGGAAGGAACCACACCAGGAACTAAAACTGGTTCTAATGGTAACACCACCGGTACTACAAACAACGGGAATGGAAATACAGGTACCGGAAACACCTGCAATGTCCAATTAGCTGACGCCGAAAACATCGCCATTTTTCCTGCCGACAATCCCTGGAACCAGGACGTTTCGGGTGCTTTGGTTGATCCTAACAGTACTCAGATCATAGCAAATTTCAGCTCATCAAAACTGAAAGCCGATTTTGGCAGTGGTTTGTGGGATAATGCCCCAATAGGCATCCCCTATACAGTAGTTTGCAGTAGTCAACCAAAAGTCTCAGTTACATTCCGCGCCAATTCAAATGACGGTAATTACGGCGATGAAAGTGATCCGGGCCCCTATCCTATTCCATCGAATGCACCAATTGAAGGTAATGGACAGGGAGATTCACACGTACTTGTGGTAGATAAGGACAATAAAATGCTTTACGAACTCTATAACGCCAGTTATACCAACGGCCAATGGCAGGCTTCAAGCGGCGCTATTTTTAACCTGGCATCTGATGCGTTAAGACCGGATGGCTGGACGTCAGCAGATGCTGCCGGATTACCGATATTTCCGGGACTTGTGCGTTACGAAGAGATACTGAAAGGCACAATTGATCATGCTATCCGTTTTACACTGCAGTCTGCAAATGTAAAGCCCAATTCCTATATCGCACCTGCGAGACATGGCGTGGGTAGCAGTGGTAGACAATATTCTTTACCTTTTGGCGCCAAAATACGTCTAAAAGCTAATTTCAATATCAGCGGCTATTCTGCTAACCTGCAAATCATACTCACTGCCATGAAAAAGTATGGATTGATCCTGGCTGACATTGGCAGTAACATGTATATCAGTGGTGCCCCGGACGAACGCTGGAATAATGACGACCTCCAAAAACTCGGTCAAATTGCTGCTTCTAATTTCGAGGTGGTCAAAATGAATTGATCCTATTTATAAGATTTTAATCCCTTGTCCGCATCAGTTGCAGGCTTTATACCCATTGCTGCTCCACCACCATTGGAATTTTAAGTTAAGCCTGGTTTTATCGTCCACAATACATTTTTTGATTTGTAGGCCTCAGGGTTCTCTTTCCAATCAGCATTACCTGCATCCGCGCATAAATAATGGCGACATACTCTTTGCCTTATCCAGTTAGCTTAGTGAGGCAGTGATATTATAGCGCAAAGGGGTACTTACCTTTAATGCATAAAAGTACCTTTTTTAGTAGCATGGGCTTCTTTAAGGATAGAAACCAGGACTTCCAATTTAAGAGGTTTGGAGATATAATTATCCATGCCGCTATTCAGGCAGATGTCGCGGTCCTCGGCAAGTGCATTAGCGGTCATTGCTACAATATAAGGTTGTTGCATTTCGAGCTTACGGATATTTTCGGTGGATGCAAACCCATCCATCTCGGGCATTTGTACGTCCATCAGAACAACCTCATATGCAGCTTCAGATACTTTTTGCAAAGCCTCAAGTCCATTCTGGGCCATAGTTGTAGTATACCCCAGTTTGCTCAGAATACGATTGATAAGCATCTGATTGACAAGATTGTCCTCTGCAATCAAAATATCCAATGGATATTTAGCGGCAAAACCGGGATCAAGTAGGCTATCAGGCCTTTCTTCAACCTGTGATACTGTTTCCTTCCGGTCGCCCAATTCAGCATAAATGCTCTTTAATAATTGACTTTGTTTTACTGGCTTAACCAATACCGAGGAGAACAAGCCCGGATGTTGTTTGCGGCTTGTATCGCCTATAGAACTTAAAATAATAACAGGTAACGGGTGTTGTGAGTTCTTAATTGCTTTAGCCAAATCGGCTCCGTCCATATCAGGCATAGCCATATCAGAAATAACCAGGTTAAAGCCGTTATCTTCTGCCAGTATATTCAATGCTTCCTGTGCTGATGTACAGGTTATGGTCTGTAATTTCCAATGTTCTAATTGCGCCTTTAAAATAACCAGGTTTGTTTTGTTATCGTCAACAATCAGTACACGTTTTCCTTCAATATTTGCTATACCGGGTAGTAATTGTTGTTCCGTATTCGCGTTTTCGCTTGCTTTTGTTTGGATGGTAAAGTTAAAAACAGATCCTTCCCCCAGCTTGCTTTCAACCCATACATTACCACCCATCAATTTCACTAGGCGCTCGCTGATAATCAATCCAAGGCCAGAACCTCCATATTTACGGGTGGTAGATGAGTCGACCTGTGAAAAGGCCTGGAATAAGGTCGAAAGCTTGTCCTCGGGTATACCTATACCAGTATCCTTCACACTAAAGCCGATCTCCAGCTTATTTTCTTCCATGGACTGCGATAAAAATACTTTGATAAAAACTTCACCCTGTGAGGTGAACTTTATCGCGTTATTGATCAGGTTGATAATCACTTGTTTTAAACGAAGACTATCCCCTATCACATAACGCGGCAGATTAAAATCGATCTGGTAAATCAGGTCAAGATGTTGTTCAGCCGCCCTTTGAGAGAACATATCCATGATCTCTTCAATACTTTGGCGCAGATCAAACTCCTCTTCCTCTATATCCATTTTACCGGATTCTATTTTTGAGAAATCCAGGATATCGTTGATCACATTCATCAGGCTATCACCGCAATTAATAATGGTTTCGGTGTACTCACGCTGTTCACCGTTCAGGCTTGTTTCTGAGAGCAGGGAGGCCATACCAATTACACCATTCATTGGTGTCCTGATCTCGTGACTCATGGTAGCAAGGAAAATACTTTTAGCCTGGTTGGCCTTATCTGCTTCCTGGCGGGCCAGGTATTCCTGGTTCTTCTGATCCTCTAACTCTTCTGATTGCACCTGTAATTCCTCATTTACAGAAAGCAGTTCATCATTTACAGCCTGTAATTCCTCAGACTGGGCCTGCAATTCTTCATTCAGGGATTGAAGATTTTCTGATTGAGCTTGTAATTCTTCGGATTGGTGCTGTATAACGGCGGTACGTTGTTTTACCTCCTCTTCCAACTTTGCCTTTTGCTTAATAATGCTGTGAAGACGATAACGGTATACACTATAAATACTGCCAGCAATAAAAATAGCGGCCAGAGCTTCAAACCACCAGGTCAGCCAAAATGGTGGTACTACAATAAATTCTAAACTCAAAACTTTTGGCGACCATTCTCCGGCGCTGTTCTGGCTTTTTACCTTAAACTTATAGGTACCCGGAGGTAGATTGGTGTAAACCGCAGTATTTTTGTTCCCGACATAATTCCAGCCCTTATCAAAGCCTTCCAGTATGTAAGCATAATTCTTTTTATTGGGTGATAGATAATCCAACGAAGCATATTCAAGCGATATTACCGATTGATCGTGCGTAAGGGTAATCGATTTAGTTTCTGAGATATCCTTCTTTAATGGCGATGAATCATCGTTGCTTTTTGCAACTTCAACCACCTTGTTGAACAGCCCAAAATTGGTAAAAACAAGCGGCGGGTTGTACGGTGCATGAACAATGTGATCAGGAAAAAACGAATTAAACCCATTTACCCCGCCAAAGTAAAAGGCTCCTGTGCTGCTTTTTAAAGCGGAATGCTGTTTAAATTCGTCGCCCTGTAAACCGTCTTCTGTTGTATAGTTTTTGAACTTGTTTGTTTTGGGATCATACATGGATATACCATTATTTGTACTTACCCATAAATGCCCCTTGTCATCTTCCAGTATGGCTTGTGCATAATCGTTAGGCAAACCATCTTTCGTCCTGAAAGTTGTAAAATGATGTGTAACAGGGTCAAAACGATCAAGCCCGCCCAATGTACATATCCATATATTACCTAGATGATCCTCATGCAAATCGAGGATGGTATTATTACATACACTGTTCTTTTTATCATCATGAGTGAAGCGTACAAAAGAACTTGTTTTTGGATCAAAAAGATTCAGGCCTGCATCATCGGTACCTATCCATAAATTTCCCTTGCTATCACTCAAAAGTGAATTGATCCTGTCGCTGCTGAGACTTGCCGGATCTTTTTCAATATTTTTAAAATGAAGAAAAGTATTGGTTGTCGGCTGATACTGGTTAAGTCCGTCGCCGAACGAGCCCAGCCATATTTTCTTATCCGGTGTTTGTGCTATCGCATAAATATTGTCGCCGCTTAAGCTGTTTGGATTAGCAGGGTCGTGCCTGAAAACCTTAAAGGTATGGGTTTGCAGGTTCATTACATTCACCCCATTGCCCCAGGTGCCTATCCACAGGTTATTTTGATCGTCAGGCTTAATATCCAGTATATTATTGCCGGATATACTGTTTTTATTTGAAGGGTTGTTTTTATAAACAGTAAATGTGCCCAATTTAAGGTTAAACATATTCAACCCACCGCCGTCGGTTCCTATCCAAATGTTATAGTCCTTATCTTCAAACAAGCTAAGCACAAAGTCGTTAGAGAGGCCGTTGGGTTGCGCATTGTGCTTATAGTGTACAAAATTGCTCTTATTTTTTTTATAAAGATCAATACCCCCGGCAAAAACACCCAGCCACATATTGCCGTTAAGGTCTTTCATTATGACGTCCACCGAATTGTTGGTTAGGGTGCTCTTGTCCACATCATCGTGATGATAAGTGAAGAACTGGTCCCATTCAGGTGTATATATACTTAATCCACCGTTTTCGGTTCCTATCCACAAATTATGGTCATCGTCCTCAGCAATACTTTGTATGCTATTATGCACCAATGAATTGCTGCTATTCGGATCATTTACAAAACGCTTGAAATTGTGTGTACTGCTATTATATAAGTTTAACCCTGCTCCCTGGGTACCCACCCACAGCCGATGCCTGCTGTCTTCAAAAATTGCGGTAGTTTTATCACCTGAGATCGATGTATTATCCGTGGGTATATTTTTGAAATTGATAAAGTTGTTGTCTTTTCGATTAAACAAACATAATCCTTCGTGGTCGGTAGAAACCCACAAGTTATTACTGTGATCAATGTATACAGCCATGATCCCGTTATCCGCTATGCTGTTTGGGTTGCTGCCGTTTCGATATTGGATGCTTTTACCGCTCTTTGGATCAAATAAATTCAGGCCGTTCTTTTGCGTACCAACCCATATCTTGCCCGAGTGGTCAAGGGCCAGCTTACTGATAAAATCACTTGAAATACTGGTGTTGTCCTTGTCATTATGCAGGTAGCGATGAAAGCGATTGGTATACCTGTCAAATTTATTTAAGCCTCCTCCTATAGTTGCAACCCATATATTTCCGCTCTTATCTTCAATAATATCCTGGATATAATTATTACCAATAGTGGTATTATCCTTAGCATCGTTCCTGAATATTTTAAATTTGTAACCGTCGTAGCGGTTCAATCCGTCGGCAGTACCTATCCAGATAAATCCGCGGCTATCCTGCAGTATGCAATTCGGGTTAAGTTCTGACAGGCCTTGTTCTGTCCCCAGGTGATCAAAATGTAATTGTTGGTTTTGTGCAAATAAACAGGTGGTTACTGTCAATAAAATGATAGTAAAATAATACTTGACCGCTCGCACCACATCCTTTCCAAACAAATTACAAATTTCAATCATTAAGCTTTATTAATCAGGTTTAACACAGGCACTTAGCCTGCTGATTCATTAATAGACTTTTACGTGATTCTATATTTTTTTGTTATAGGGGATTTTGACCATCCATCCGTAAAATTCAGATTAACCCGATCCAACTGATTTTAAATTTGCGATTCCTACTTAAGCCATTACAACAGCATTCTTGTTGTATTTATTACGGTAATCAACAGGAGGCATGCCGGTGATGCGCTTAAATACATCCCTGAAAGCTTTGATATCCGTGTAACCAACATCATACATTACTTCATAAATAGTTTTCCGGCTGCTTTCAAAGCTTTTTTTAGCGGCTTCTATTTTAACCCGCTGGATGTATTCGATCACCGTATTATGTGTGGATTTTTTAAACCTGCGTTCAAATGTGCGGCGCACTACGCTGAATTTGTCGGATAACTCATCAACTGATATTTTATTCTGAAAATTATGCTCAATATATTCTTGTGCATTTTTCACCACCACATCCTCGTGGTCCTTTTGGCCCTGGAAAATAATGAATGGCGACTGATCATCGCGACCCATATCAATTACAAAAAATTTAGAAGCCAGTATAGCCATCTCGCGGTTGGTATATTTTTCAACCAGGTATAAAAGCAGGTTCCAGTAAGAGTTGGCGCCACCGCTGGAATAAACATGATTTTCCTCGGTAATGACCTTTTCATCAACCAGTTCAACATCAGGAAACATATTTCTGAACTCATTGGCAAACAGCCAGTGTGTAGAGCATTTCTTCCCATTAAGCAATCCGGTTGACGCAAGCAGAAATGCACCAAGGCAGAGGCTGGCCACTTCGGCACCGCGACTATACTGATCCACTATCCATGGAATAAGCCCGGCGTTTAATTTTATGGCGGCATGCATGTCACCACTTAATGGTGGTACAATAACCAGGTCGGATTTTTTTACTTCATCCAGCAAAACATCAGTATGGATGGAAAATGTTCCGCCATTTAATTTAACCTCCCTGGTTTGCCCTACTAATTGAACATGAAATAAGGGAGGTTTGCCTGCATTCTTTAAAAATTCGTTCACGGCTGTGAACATATAGCGGGGATCAGCGATACCCTGCAAAACAGCGCTTTCTGGCACCAGGATGGAAACTGTTTTCATAAATTAAATGTAGTTAAAATAGTTTGTCGCAAACAACCCTTTCGATTGTCGTATTTACGCGTTTTAGAACCGGTTTATTGACACTAATTTGCATCATCCAATCAATGAAAACAAAAAAATATGAAAAATGATTTGCAGCTTGAAATCGCAAACACCAAAGAAGAGCTTCTGAAAGCCCTTGATTTGTTTGACAAGGAAAATATAAATATTGTTCCTTTTGAGGGTAGCTGGACAGCCGGCCAAGTAGCCGAGCATATACTGATGTCTATATCAGGCATATTGGAAACTATAAAAGGTCCGGTAAAACCCACCGAAAGAAATCCGGAAGAATACGTTAAACAATTGGGCGATATTTTCCTGAACATGGATATTAAAATGGAATCACCCGATTTTATTATCCCTTCAAATAATCCGAAAGAAAAAGCTGCACTCTCTGCGGCACTTACTTCGACTTTGGAGGGGATAAAGCAGGTGGCAGGGAATGGTGATCTGACCGTCACTTGCACCGGATTTAATATGCCAATGCTGGGCCGCCTCACCAAATTGGAATGGATATCTTTTTCGTCGTTTCATACCCGCAGGCATACGCAGCAGTTAAAGAATATAGCACATCATTTAAAAACGCAGATGGCCTGATGCAACCATGGCAAGAATGAACAAAAATATTTTATAACTTAATAGCAACCAATTAAAAACTAAGACAATGGCAGCAGTAAATCCTTATTTAAACTTCAGCGGTAATACCGAAGAGGCTTTTAATTTTTACAAATCCGTTTTTGGCACCGAGTTTTACAGGGTGGTGCGTTTCAAAGACTCGCCCGGAGGTGATAAAATGCCACCCGAGGTGCAGGACAAGATCATGCACATCTCATTACCAGTTGGCAATGGCGTGATCCTGATGGCAACCGATATGATCGAATCAATGGACCAGATATTACAGCCTGGTAATAATTTCAGTTTATCTATCAGCCCGACCAGTGAAGAAGAAGCACATCATTTTTTTAATGGACTTTCTGCAGGAGGGAACATTGAAGCCCCGTTCAAAAAAGAGTTCTGGGGTGGCTATTTCGGCATGTTTACCGATAAGTTCGGCCTCAGGTGGATGATCAATTATGAACCTAATCAGGGTTAATTACAATTAAAATCAAATCATATGAACCCGAAAACCATAAAAATCACCTATTGGGTGCTGAATATTGTGTTTTGCCTGTTCCATGTTGTGGACGCTGGAGGCGGATTAGCCAAATCTAAGGCCGGAGTAGATGCTATGAATGCCATGGGATATCCCATATACCTAATGGGCTTTTTGGCCGTGCTCAAGCTTTTGGGTGTAGTTGCTCTGCTTCAAAACAAATATAAAACCATTAAAGAGTGGGCCTTTGCCGGTTTTTCTTTTACACTGATAGGCGCCGCTGTATCACATGCCTGTGTTAATGATCCAATATTATTCATCATTATGCCGGTTGTATTCCTGGCGATACTCTTTGCGCTCTATTATTTCTGGCGGAAGTTAGAACAGGTAACAGTCACCTCAGCGTAAATACATCAAAAGCTATAATTCCACTTTCATATTTGCAGTATCTTAGTACAACAGATACTGCAAATTTTGAATGGCTATGGAAAAGGATTACCTGGAAAGCTCGATCAAACAACTCCAATATTACAAATTGCTTGGCGAAAAGGCTATCGAACAATTGCCTGATGATAAACTGTTTTGGCAGTATAATGAAGACAGTAATAGCATCGCCATCATAGTACAGCATCTTTGGGGCAATATGCTCTCCCGCTGGACCGATTTTTTGACCACAGACGGCGAAAAAGAATGGCGTAACCGCGATGCGGAATTTGAAAACAGCATTCAAAGCAAAGATGAATTGATAACCAAATGGAATGAAGGCTGGGATTGTTTTCTGAATACGTTAAAACAATTAACCGGGGATGACCTTGAAAAAATAATCTATATCCGCAACCAGGGACATTCCGTAATGGAGGCTATTAACCGGCAGCTGGCACACTATCCCTACCATGTCGGTCAAATTGTTTACATAGCAAAAATGGCCGCAGACGGCGATTGGAAAAGCCTGAGCATTCCCAAAGGAAATTCTCAATCTTTTAATGCAGAAAAATTCTCGAAACCAAAATCAAGGCAGCATTTTACGGATGAACTATTGAAAGAAAAGAAACAATAGAACTCTATTTACTATCAGACAACATCTCATTATATATTTCATCAAAGGCCCTTCCTTTATGCTGCTGCCAAAATGCTGAAAACTTTATTTCAATATTTTTTAAAAGCTGGATACAAAGTTGCTTATCATCTTCACTAAGCTCATTGGTCATCATACTTGCCACCTTTCTCATGCGTGCTATACAAAGTTCAATCGAGTTCGCACCGGCCGGAGTAAGTTCAATTCGTTTGGAACGTTTATCATCCTTATCATCATACTCCGTTATGAGACCTCTTTTTAGTAACCTGTTCAGCATATCCGTGCCGCTCGAGAGTTCAAATAAATTGGCATAAATAATTTCTGTTTTCCTGGGATTTTTTTCTTGTTGTATCGTCAACAAAATGCCAAATTCTTCTACCTGGTTTACACCTGTCCCCTCCAGTGCACTGTTCGCATAGCTCATGTTCAGCTTATGTATCCTGCCAATCATTTTTAAAAGAAGTCCTTCAGAGGTAGGCGGAACAACACCACCGGTCAATGGCCCCACAGTTTTCTGCTTCTGATGGGTAGCAAGATAATGCCTGCAAAAGTCATCAATGTTCGCATCAGGATACGCGGCTTCGAAACTGCCCCACTCATTCACCAGTTCAATTGTCTTGTTCATGTCATTTATTCCGATTACGTAGCAAAAGTATGGAAAATACTTCGAGATTTGAATTACTACGGAAACGAATCATATTTATATTATTAATTACGGTATCGAATTAAAATCGACAGAAATGACAACAGAAACAATTTACCATACCGCCCTGGTAACGCACATCACGGGGCTTACCATGATGGCCGGAACAACATTAATGGATTATGTGATCTTTAAACAAGTTTGGAAGCAATATGCAATAGATAAAATGAGGTCCCTTGCTATAAGCGAAGCTATGGTTAAACTCCAGATCGTATTTGGGACCGGCTTCCTTTTCCTGCTTATTTCGGGAATAACCATGATGTACCTTACCCATGGGGTTTTTGGCGAGCAAACCTGGTTCAGGATAAAATTCGGGCTCATCCTGGTGATCATGATCAACGGGTTAGCATTTGGGAGAAGGCAGGGCGTGAAGCTAAGAAAACTGTTACCCGAAGAAATATCCGGTGGTAATTTAAGTAATCAAATACTGAAGATTAAAGATAATCTCAACCTGTTTCATATTTCCCAATTAGCCATATTCATCACAATTTTTGTGTTAAGCGTTTTCAAATTCAATTAATACACCAGATTTAAAATATCAGAAAATGAAAGTTGAACAATCAGAAGCTGCTTTAAATATCCTGGTGATAGGTGCTAACGGCGGTGTTGGCAAGCAAACTGTAGAAATAGCGTTAAAAGCCGGGCACAAGGTTACTGCCTTATTGCGTAATCCGGCTAATCTATCTATCAACCATCCTAATCTTGAGATAATAAAGGGTGATGTAATGTACCCGGATACGTTTGAAGATCACCTGGAAAATAAAGATGCGATTATCTCGGCATTAGGGGTTAATGCGGCTTCCAAACCAACCACATTATATTCACAGGGAAATAAAAACCTGTTGGATGCCATGAAAAGGAAAGGCGTACGACGCGCTTTCTTTATCTCGGCATCAGCCATAGAAATAAGCCCTGTACTTCCCTTTTATGTAAGATTTGCTGAAAAATATATCGTACAAAAACTGCTGCGATATATGTATGACGACTTGCGGATAATGGAAAACCTGGTAAAAGAAAGTGATGCTGATTGGACAATCATGCGACCGCCAAGATTAACAAACAAGCCAGTTACAGGAAATTACCGGATTGCTATTAATAGCTTCTTGAAAAATTGCCTGAGTATTTCAAGGGCCGATCTTGCACATTATATGATAAACAATATCAACAATGAAGCAACTTACAGAACTACGATTGAGATCGGTTATTAAATCTATAATCCGGAAAGGCGGTAAAGACAAAATGAAAAAGGATAAGATAATCTATTGGTCTGCAACAGGTGCTATCACCCTCATCATGATATTCAGCATGTTCAAAATGTATACACCCATATATGAGCACCTGGGATTTCCGAAATATTTCAGAACGGAGCTCTTGATCGCTAAAATATTAGGATTAATTGTTTTACTTCTACCCAAGGCTCCGTCAATACTTAAAGAATGGGCCTATGCGGGGTTTAGTATTGTATTGATCTCCGCCTCCATTGCCCATTTTAATAGCGGAGATACAATTATAAATGCTATTGAACCCTACATCTGGCTGGTTATCCTGGCTATTTCAAACCTGTATATGCATAAATTAAACAGGGTTTAATGTCTTTCTATTTAAGGCCATATACAACAACCTTCTTCAAAAAAGTCGCAAGGTATACACGCCCGTTGACAACCGTAGGAGAAGAGAACTTTGCAAAATAACCCAGCTGATCGCGCGGGTTTTGGTTGCTGTTCCAAAGCTCTTTCGTGATATCGTTTGCGTCAAAAGCTCTTAATATACCCAGACCGACTGAACCTCCGGCATCACCGCTTGTTCCGTAGGCTGCCCAAAGGATGCCGGTACCATTAACTGTACCATCAGATGAAACTGATAAATTTGCCCCGGACGGACCAACAGGGCCAATTACAGAAGAAACCACCGGGTTGGTTCCGAGCAAACTACCATCAAAGGGGAATGCCCGCAACTGGTCATTTTCGGACCATATGTATACGTACTGATTATTAGCCCCCTTATAATACGCCGGCTGACAATGAAAGTTATCATTCAGAGGTATAGTTTGTACAACCAGGTTGGCCGAAAAAGAATATCCTCCCATATTATCCTTGTTCAGCAAATATAAATTACCATCCTTACAGCCTGTTAAAAACAGGTTTGAATTTGGTATCAAAAATGCTCCCATAACGCCGTAATCCCGATCATTAATATTGAGGTTATAAAAATTGATTGGTGTAAAAAAGCTGCTCACCTGCAGGGTTGAACCCGATGGTGTAAGTTTAATTGCACTTTCACCACGTTCACTTACATCAGATGGATCTGTATTAGTCACAACATCGTTAGTGCCATTGTCAGACGTTGTGTAGCCCCCCTTGCCAACAGTTCCGTTACCCGTTACTACATATAAACTCCCTTGTGCATCGGCCGCTATACCCATACCACTTTCCCATATGCCTCCTGCTTCACCATTTGGTGTCACATTATAAACTATTTGTTGTTGTAGGGTCTGTGCATTGTATCCCAATATCCAGCCATGATATGGGTTCCAGTCACAATGTGACGCATAAGAAATATAAACCACTCCATTCACAAGCACCAATCCCTGTCGCTGGTTGTTACGGCGTGGGTCAAAACTTACTACGTTGTTGGAGTTTCCATCACCCGTACCCGGAACGCTGGCAGTAATTTTCACCGGGCTGCCAGGCTGCTCGTTCCCGGTAGTGATATCCACCGCGTGC
>Ga0307510_10007977_pt1 | contig 12601 bp, 11 predicted proteins | sample 12_EM_MG_FD_207224 | JGI IMG/M metagenome (GOLD analysis project Ga0307510, IMG submission 207224) | Populus trichocarpa ectomycorrhiza microbial communities from riparian zone in the Pacific Northwest, United States - 12_EM | ecosystem: Host-associated > Plants > Roots > Unclassified | place... | reverse complement strand
TACCTTTAAACATAATAACGATTTGATTAAAAAAAAAAAAAGAAAAAAAAAAACGACCACGAGATAGGATCTTCACGCAACCATCTAAGTACTTTTCTATACTTAAGATATTGCAATACGATTACACTTTACTCTCTTTACATATACCTATTCTATACGAGATCCTACGCTCTAAGAAGCCGGAGACTATTGTGATAGTCTTGACGGGCTGCTCGAACATAGGACTATTGTGATAGTCCTATCAAGCACGATAATCAGCGCATCTTACTATCTGACAGGATAGTATGCTTCAACGAATCGCTCAGACAAGCAAGCCAGTTCCGAACTATCTGAAGAGATAGTATTTCCCTACACCTTATTGAAGACGAGAAGAACTGGCTCACCCTAGGAAACGAGTATCGTTGCCTGTTGTCTAATAACCTAAAAGATAGGAGTGTTACAGCCAGTTTGGTCGGTACATAACTAGGCAGGCTGTGTTACTTGTAATGGTGTTTATCCCTTGGTCCGTATCTGTCGCTTTTTATTCCCGGCTCTCTAACTGGACCGGAAATAACACATTCAGGGACAGGTTAGCCAATTTGATCAGTGGATTGGGTAACCCAGAAAATGAAAATAAAAAAAGTTTTCGCGCACACCACTTTGTGATACCAGTACTGGTAATGTCCTGGCGTTTGTCAACACGACCTGATGCCACAATCAGGGCAAAAAAGCTGAATTTTGGCGGTACGCAATAGCAGTTGTGTTAACAATTGTACGACCATGAACTCCCATCAATCCCGCATTTATAAATAGGGTCTTGATACACTCCAAAGCGGCTTACAGGCAAATAAGTACCATACTCATGTGCGATTAATTTTAATGGAGGTGAGAGCGCCTATATTTGTTTGATTCAGGGTTGGGTGACATTACCCTTCGCGGCACATACAAAACCTAGGAGGGGTGAAAAGGAGGGGTGTCGTTGAGGCAAGACAATAAGCATCAGATCCAGTGGCGTCCGGTCTGGCCGACGCTGTCCTTCTGACAGCCAGCGTAGACTACAGTTAGGTAGAAATCCATATTTGAACCGATGTTAGCTTGGACAGTTTACAAGTAGCCCAGTTTCTAGAATGAATAATTCTCTGTTTCAAAATTCTCATCATACGAGGAAATATCAGTCTCCAGGTAGTATTGGATTGAATTGACAAATGGAGGAAGAGAGGGAAAGGAGAGTGTCCACATAGCACTGGCACATAAACAGGATTATGTATTCAAGAAACATGTTCACCTGTAGACTATCCTAGCTAATATGGGTCGTTAAGAAAGTAAATGTTTTAAGAAATGTCGGAATAGGCAGGATTATCCTATTGGCTTCTTGACTTGGCTAAAAAGGGAATTGAATGATGGTTGAGCAAATGAAGACCATAGTCACTGCTCTTTAGAACAACATAAGTGCACCCAGGGCAGCTCGACCAAGGATACAGTTTTCCAGAACTAATGTAGGTTTGGACAGCAGCATTAAGACTCCAGTACTTTAGACCAAATGCCTGCAAATATTCTCATTTTGCAATTTGGGTAACAGCTTCCAAGACCGTCCAAATCTTCGCATAATGCATATCTTGCTCCGCATCTGCCTTGTAGCCGGTGTGCAGTATGGCTTCATTGTTTGCCTCATAATCTTGACTCTCTGCTATGACCAATTCATTACTAGGTTTCCTGAATTGCTTATAAACTATGCGTTTGACCACGTCTGGTTCCACCTTCTTGTTTGGCTCTTACCTTAGATCCTGCTTCGATCTCGCACTATCAACCAGGTTTAAATGATTGCGTCTTTCCCCCCCTGGTACAAGGTTCAACCCTTCTATCTCAACTGGCATATACTCAAGTACCGATTCAAAGGCATCAACGAACTTCATAAAGGATTCAAGTGAAGGTTTGATCCGATAGGGGTATTCTATCTCACTTCAAATACCTTCGATTGAGATTTGAAGGTCCCTTGTGCGAATGTATCTTTGCCCGATCAAACCAGGGCCAACGAGGGGGAAGCGTGTGTCTTTCCATCTGGTTGGTATATAGAGAACTTAGTTTTTTGGGGTGAGGGCAATTTGGCAAAGTTCAAGGTTTGGCCCGGCGTGAGGAATCGCGAGAGCAGTAGCTCTCTGATGCTTGATACAGGTGCTCTAATTTGGATCAAATATCCTTTGGTTGAATTCCGTTGGGAGCCAGAGTGCTCCTAGTTTCCTACATTCAGGAGGCATTTGGGCAATAGTAGCAAAGCCCCTGTCTGAGTCTTATTTGTTTATAGGCAACAGAATTATCAGACTCCTACCTAAAGAAACAAGGGGAAAGCTTACTAGTATATTTTTGGGCATACAGAGTGTGCCTGCTGATATTGACGTGACTGGCAATGATGTAGAGCGATTTGGTTTGGAGGAAAGGATCAGAAGTGAAAAGTCTTTCCGATACGAATAGATTTTAAGATTATATGATGAAAGAGGATTGATAGTGGTATGATAGTCATGCATAACCGGGTTTAGGTGTTCAGACTTCATTGTTTTTTCCTGGACTGGTTCTTGATTAAATAAGAAGGGCCAAGTGTACATCAGATACTTACCTGGATTGTGATATACATTTCTTCTGTTAAATGGATATACCCGGGGCAATGAGATGGCAAAATCATCGACTTTGTCAGATCAGGGAATGGCAAAAGGAAACGATAAGCCTCCACCATCGACAAATTCCAGTCAGTATTGCAAATTGCAGACATCTTGATTGTGTAAAGATGATGCTCTTGGTAGAGTTTGTTACGGGGCAGACGGGGCCTCGAAAAACGCGGGCCCCCAGCCCTTTTCCCCACCCCACCCCACTCAACCGCCTGGGGCGGGGTGTCTTTTTCGGCATTCCCTACCACTGTCCCCACTCAGGTGCCCCACCCATACCCCAGACAGGTCCCCATTCGAAATAGGTGGTAACAAACGGGGGCCGTCCAGGGAATGAGTGCGGGTGGAGCCTGTTAGGGGGCGGGGCAGGGTTTACCCGAAACATACCCTCCCGGCCCCTTGTAAGGGCGGGGTCTGGCAAATGAAAACCCGCCCTGCCCCGCCGCGTAACGAACACTAGCTCTTGGTAGGACTGTAGTTCACACACAACTTGGGCAAGAGTAGGTAGGCCCTTCCCAGCATATTGTAACTGAACAGGTTTACCATAGATCTTTTTGAAATGTCCAAAATCGGGCAGACAGGTTGCAGTTGGTTCGGGCTTGATTCCTTGGCCAATAATGAGCTCGGTTGGTATAATTCTTTAGAACCATATTGTGATCCCACTCGATTCCTGTATGACAAGAAGGGTGTGATACCAATCTTGTGGAACAAATATAGAATTCTTCGGATACATTCTTGCCACCTGGCCACCCTTCAGTTCAAACGCCCCGTTGGCAGACATATCTGATCCTCGCATGATTTCTTGTTCCTAGATGCCGGTGGCTACCAAAACCAGACATTCTCCCCATTCAGCGATCTACTCCAATTACAATATTCATCGTCAGCCTTACAGTTTAGCCAGGTCTTGGATAAAGGAATTTTAGCATTCCATACCAACCTAAATACCAGAACCCTGTTCGCTCTATATGTATTCAAATGTTGTCCAAGTTTTGGACATTTCAGCTAACTGAACAAGGAAGTGTGGGAGACTGAACTTGAAAGAACTGCTCATATCTGTGGTCTGAAGGCCTATTGCCGGCTGTGTAATCCCATGGTTGCCTATTTGGGAAGAACTGAGTGGGTTTGCAAAATTCTCCAGGGTGTGAGAATCTCATCCCTTCTTTGCACATTATTAGTAGGTTACAACTGCCTGGTCTCAAATGAGTTTAATGAGTTGGATAAACCTCTGTGAGCAACAGGTGCAGCAAATCTTTGGTTTGAGGCAATTGTCCAATGAAACGGGTCTAAGGGTTTTCGGAAATGAGCCACGGCTCATCTATACCTAATACCTGATTTGGGCAATTACTATCAGGCTTTAGTGGGCAGAATATAGGTAGTAGCTCTTTGAATAATATGTGGATGTGTTGATATCTCAGATCAACTTCATTGAGCATCAAGTGACTAATATGATTCTCAAATCTTTGTTGAAGTGACTTGTAACGATCATCAGGAAGATGGTTGCTCTCAATTGGTTTTTGCTTTTTATTGTTAGCTGGAGCATGTTCATCTGTTGTGTGCTGACTGTTTTCAATAAATAAGGCTTTAGCGAATTTCTCAAATCAGTCGGGGCGGAAGTCCAAATCTCTAGGCGACATGCTGTTTAACACAGCATCTCCTTTTATATTTGGTTCCCATTATGGAGGAGCAGTCTTCTCATCCTGCAGCGATAACAATAAATACCAAAATTCCGAGTGTGTGTCAAACAAGTGTTCCCTGAGGGCTCTGTTTGTTCGCACAGAGTGGACTCAGAGGTTGGGAGAAACTGTGAATAGTAGGGTAACCAAATAGCCGATAAGGCACCATCGCTCATAAGATTTGTGGCCACATAGGTAATAATAAACCAGAATCACATTCTAATTGGGTATATTAGACTAAATTGGGTATAGTGGTAGGTCAGGCGCAGTGCCACAAAATGTCAGCATATGTTTCCTATTGCAACAAAAAAGCCCTCCACGGATCAGGGTACTGAGCTGGAACCCCGTAAAATACGTTATTCTTTTCCGGTTGTAAATCCTGTTTCTCCATTCCTTGTTCTTTTTTTTTCCTTCCAACAATTCCCTTTTTCCCTTTTTTCCTTTTTCCCCGATTGAAGCGTAGGTATGAGGGTTCTCTCAATAGGTGCTGAGATAAGTAAAAGATATCAAGTGCAGGTATTTCTTTAGAAAGCGACGCAAAACCAGCTATTAACCCGATACAGTCACGATTTGTTCCCATGGTGGCCAAGGATCGATGAAGGCTATGCTCCCAAGCAACTGCCCGCCAGAGATGAGTTCGGAGGTAAGGCTGAGAAACTGGGCACTCTTTTCAGTCTTTCTTGGCAGGTAAAATTAATACTGAAGGAAGTCTTCTAGCTGTAAAATCAAGTAACTCCCATTCTCCGAGTAACATAATATTCTGAATTTGGAAAGCTCGCTGCTTAGCCAAACCCTTCACAACTGGTCTTGAATGCGGATTGCTTGCATAGCATACGATTCGGGACAGTGTCAGTAGCGTTTAATGGTTGCTTCAAAGAATTACTCTTGCATACCTTACCACCCAGAGTAATATAGAAGAGCTAAATTGCCTTGGTATGCAGGAGCAGTCACTCTTTTAAAACGCTCCGGTATTAGGAGCAGTACACTACTTGCGCTGACAGGTATCCTCCGGTCTGTTGGTACTTAGTTTCGTTTCCCCAATACCAACTAGACTCAATAGCTGTTGTTAGAAGCTCTGATGGAGGTGGTGGCACGATCGTGTAGGGTAGCTATAGGAGAAGGATGTCGTGGTGGCTATTCCCTATGGAGGTTTCTAGCTAAGGTTTATGATACTTGAGTAGTGAAAACTCTTCATATATACCCCTATACACCGTTCATTCCCTAGAGCGCTCACTGGTCCATACTTCAGTGTTCCTCCATACCATGTGAGCCTCCCGTTGCCTGCGCTCCTCTCTGATCCTAATACAACACACTACTACTGGGGCTATTATGCCATCAAGCTCCACTTCCTTTCGCCAGTTCCTGTTATAGCGTCCTCTGAAACACTCCGCCGGCTGTCTAGATCATGTGATAAGGTCGCTGCCCTATGCTCACAGCCCAACATTACACTTTCTTCCTTGATTTCTGGGAGGAGACACCCACCACCCACCAAAAGTACGGCAATCCTAGAAACCTAAGCAGAACGAATGCAAGGGAAAGAGGAGAATTTACATTCAAAACTGGCGAAAGAGAAGAAACAATACTAGAGTGAGCCAACATCTGCACAAGCAAACCCCGAAGCCCGAGTTCTTGAATGGAGACCTACGAGTCTTGTATCTACTATAGGATGGGCGGGGGGGGGCGAACGAAAAGAGCAATGACAGAGCAGACGTGCACTTTGAGATGGCCGATGGTATGAAGCGGGGCCTCGTGGGAGGTCTCGAGGAACTTATGATAGGTTCATTATATGGTACCCTATGTAAATACATGGTGAACACTAACTTAAGCGAGTGATGTTCTGTGAGGTCTCTATAAAACAATCGAGGAAAAAGCGGTGATAACTAAGCAGCCTAAGCTACCAGGGCAAAGAAGGCACAACCGAGACGTAGCAGTGTTTATGAGCATGCTGGAGCAGAGTTAATTTTTAGCTTGCGCATAATAATTATGATAATATTATATGAAATACTAAGATTCACTACTGCACAATTTAAAGGAATCCTCCTTATTTCGGGGGTTAGGGCTATGTTGTGGTGCATTTCAGAGTTTTTTACAGGAGATTTAATGTGCTACAGCGGTGAGTTAGTCTAATGGTGAGTTCTAGGCCCTGAGTTATCTTACGGAGGTACAGCTCCTAAGTTTTGTATGTTCCACAGGAGGTAGGGGCAGCAAACCTCACTTGTGGAACATACAAAACTTAGGCGCTGTACCTCCGTAGGCTTTAATAAGAGACAACCTACTAACATATTCAACGACTCTTTGAATTATTGCTTGGGTTGGTCGTTGAATGGTATCGGGCCTTGGCGAATCTGCTCTTTGATCATTTGGAAGATGGAGTGGATTATTGTAAGTGTAGCAGCTTACACCACGGGGCGGGCGCTGCGCTGAAAGAGTAGTGCACTTGGAGATGGGTGTCAAATCATACTCCCAGTCTCTAAAGAACTAATAGGTGGTATCATGAGCTCTCCGCCCTACATTGAGATCGCGAAGGATTGCGATGTGATTAGGGGCATTTAAATTTTCGACTAACTCACTCATCTGGTTTGATGTACTGTACTAAGGGTATTCAAAGTTACTCGAGTACTGACCATGAATTTACGTTGAAAATCGGAGTTCGCTAGTGGGGATGGCCGGCAAAAAATGGCTAGAGTACCTTCATAGACATGGTTGAAGGTTCACGTTTTGAACTGGTGCCTTGAGGTCAGTTTCCAACCTCCGGTTGATGTTGCACGGTTCCGAGAGATCTTTGAGGTTCCACAAGAGGCCCCGCTTTTCTTCAGCCCTCAACCGTCCCATCAACCGAACAACTCAACTCTCTATCCTCAACAAGCTTCCAAGTAGCGAAGATGTCCCATATTAACTCCTTCAATCCTACCAACTCTTTTAACAACGTGTGGAACAATTGCACCATTGCTGACGGCCGGTCTCAAATATTGGCCTGGCTATCGCCTCTAGAGCCCAGGCTACGACACCAGGATATTCGAGATCGCCGAGTCGAAAATGTAGGGGAATGGCTCTTTCAAGCCGAAGAATATAGGAGCTGGTACGCGGGTAGTGGGGGAGGTGAATCCGATAATGTAGCTTTATTTTGCTACGGTGATCCAGGGGTTGGCAAAACTTTCATTAGGTAAGGACGAAGCTAGGGGAATAGAAGGGGAAGGACAAGTACTGAAAAACCGTGGCGTTAGTTCATTGGTGATAGACAGGTTGTGCGATCAGGCCAGAGAGCAAAATGTCGCCGTAGCATGTTTTTACTTTGACTTTGCCGCCCGAAGGGAGCAATCACCGACGAGTATGCTGGGCGCCCTTCTTAAACAGATTTTGGGGGGGGTGGAAGAGATACCGAGGGAAATATCGCGAGCCTATGAAGACCAGAAAATGGTCATTGGTGGACGAGGACCAGGACTTTCTGATATTTCGAAGATGCTGCATACTGCCTCCTCCGAAAAGCACACATTCATCTGCATAGATGCTATGGATGAATGTGCGCCAGAACATCGAGTCAAGATCCTTGATTCACTCGATCAAATCCTCCGAAAGTCTCCGGGTACTCGAGTATTCATAACAGGGAGGACACACATTCAAGCGGAGATCAGGAAACGCCTTCCTGGACGGGTAGCGGGTATAGCCATCAATCCCAGGAAAAGTGATGTTATGGAATATCTCCGGACTAGGCTGAAGGAGGACACGAACCCCGACGCGATGGGCAGCAGTCTGGAGGCAGACATCCTGAAGAAAATTCCCGATGATATTTCGGAGATGTATGTAGAAGTAACGACACTCCGGAAGCTACCTCAAGTTATCCACTGACAAATACGTGTCTAGATTCTTGCTAGTCTCGCTGAATATTGACGCGATCCTACAAGAAACCACAATCCATCGCAGGCGGCAAAAGCTCAACTCGATGACCAATGGCTTGGGGCTAGGGGACGCTTATGGCGCAACACTGGATCGGATAAAGGGACAGGGTGGGGAGAAAGCGAGGCTTGGAATGGTCGCTTTGATGTGGATCTCCCATGGGGAACGGCCCTTGAAGTGTGATGAACTACTTCACGCCCTAGCAATCGAGATAGGGCCACCGAACCTCAACAGCGACAATATTCCTCCGATAGGGACATTGCTAGCCTGTTGCCAAGGACTTGTCGTCATAGACAAGGAGACTTCCATTGTCCGGTTAATTCACTTTACTCTTCAAGAATACCTCAGGGCTCATCTCCAGCTCTTTGGTACCGCTCACTCGACAATTGCAGAAACCTGCTTAAGTTATCTGAATTCGTAGCAGGTCAAGGCTCTCTCGACCACTCCATCTCCCGACCTACAAAATACACCCTTTCTTGAATATTCTTCTCTATATTGGGGAACCCACGCAAAAAGGGACCTTTCGGACCGCACGAAACTGCTTGCGCTAAAGTTATTTGACGACTACGATAACCATATCTCTGCTAAAATCGTCTTGGAAGAACGAACGGGGTATCATTATAGTGCTGACCTCGGGAAACTTTCCCTATTCAGTGGTCTACACTGTGCGTCAATGTTTGGGATCGACGAGATTGTGGCTGGTTTGATAGAGGTGGAAGGCTGTGATATCAACCAAAGCGATTGCGATGGCAATACACCGTTCATGTGGGCCGCTCGGAGTGGCCACGAGAGAGTGGTGGAAATGCTACTTGGACGGAACGACGTCAACCCCGAAAAGCCGAACGTCTTTGGGAAAACACCGCTCTGTTATGCTGCTGAGTATGGGCACGAGGGAGTGATGAAAATACTACTCGGACGGGACGACATCTACCCCGAAACGCCGAGCAGCTATGGGCAAACACCACTCTGTTATGCTGCTTCGAATGGGCACGAGGGAATGGTGAAAATGCTACTCGGACGAGGCGATGTTAACCCCGAAAGGCCGAACAACTTTGGGCTAACACCACTCAGTTCTGCTGCTGTGAATGGGCACGAGGGAGTGGTGAAAATACTAATCGGACGGGATGACGTCAACCCCGAAACGCCGGACGCCTATGGGCAAACACCACTCTCTTACGCTGCTCAGAATGGGCACGAGGGAGTATTGGAAATACTACTCCGACGCGGCGATGTTAACCCCGACAGGCCGAACTACTTTGGGCAAACACCACTCAGTTTTGCTGCTGTGAATGGGCACGAGGGAGTGGTGAAAATACTACTCCGACGGGATGACGTCAACCCCGACAAACCCGATAACCGGGGCCGAACACCACTCAGTTGGGCTATTCAGGAAGGTCATGCGGGAGTGGCAGCACTGCTCCAGCCCCTAGTATCCACCACCCCCAGCACCGCCCCGGAATAATAGGCTGCCGTCCCCCTTACCCCCTCAGACCACCGGTATACTACCTCACATGCTGCCCCTATAAGGACCACACCTACTCCACAAACCCGTCTGCTACCGCCATCGCCCCCCCCCCCCCCCCAACCCCCCCCCCCCCCCCCCCCGTATTTCACAGTGCTGCCTTCAGTAATTGCCGTCTCCCAGAGTGAGCCTGCCGTCACAATAGCCCCGCTCTGATATCATGCTTCCCTTTGGTTGAGGGAAATCATACGCAATGAGAATGCACATACGTACATATACCTACCCCAACCAGTCAGATATTTCCTCATGTAGTCGAGTTAAGATTTGTGAGCTTCCATTTATAATCCAGAGTTTAGTGTTAACAGAGAGCGAGGGGCTACTGAGACACGTCGGTATAGCCTGGGATTTTCATCCTATTATTCACTTTATCCCCCCCCCCGATTTTAAATCCTCTCCCCGAATTTCTTCCTCCTTTTTTTCTCTTTTCCAGCAATTCATTTCCCTTCTCTTCCCCCTATCAGTTGTACTAGCAGACATAACAAAGGGCTGTTTAGATAGATACCCGGATAGACAAAAAATATAAACCCCGAGTACTTCTCACTCGTATTATAGAAAGCGACGCAAAAGCTAGCTGTCAACTAGCTCAGGTACCATGACAACCGGCGGATAAGGGTTAATGAATGTAGTGTCTGGCTAAGGGAACTAATACTAGTGCGTCGGGGAGATATATTGGACTTGTGAAATTTAGGCTTAAAGTACGATAGCCGGATGGCAACATGCACGGGAGAGGCATATTGAAAAGGCTTGGGCGTTTGCATGTAGACTGGGGTTGTGTGTGCGAACACCTGAAAGCGGTATTCTTTTCAAATAAGAACCTTTCCCCTATGGAATTGATGCCCGTGCAAAAATTTCCAGCTTAATTTACCCGAAATTTGGCGCTACTCTTACGCAGAATCAGCCTCACTTGATAAGCCCTAGCATGGCTGACAAAATAAACCTCATTTGGATTCCCGCTACTAGTAGATATATATAATGCAGGGTTGGAACAACCCGTTGCCAATTAGGCAAAGCATGTGGAGTATTGCTCGGGGGTGGTGGAAAGAAGGCTAGTCATGGCGTCCTTCCTAGCTCACTACCCATCGGGCCATCGGCCTGGGAGCCAGCAGCATATATAGGGGCGTCAAACTCCCGGGAGACTTCGAACCTCGCCACAACTCGCTTCCTGGTCTCCGAGCTCGCTATAGCTCGCGTTCTTTGTTCCCCCACCCACTAGCCCCAACCCTTATCGTGCGTCCTCATTGTTATCTAGGGATATACCGGTGGCAACGATCCCAAGTGACAAGGACAGCGATATCCCCCCAACTCCTCCGACAGTGGACTTATGCAGAAAGTGTGATGGACGTATGGAATTGCTAGGATGGTTTTTGGTTTCATAATTTCTCTCTATTCTCTAGTTTCTCATTATCTCTCATACTAGCTACAATCTCAATGTACTCGTTTGGCTTGGTAAAATTGGAAAATCAAAATGGCCATTTCCTTCAGCGTCTCGTTAGTTTGCTGCGCGCTGCGAGGCACTAATACAATGATCGACCGGTGGTGAACGGTGTCCGAGAACAGAAGCCACAAATTATGGTACATTTTACAACACCCCTAAATGAGACGAATAAAACAACAAAGACAACAGCTACGCAACACCGCCCTCAAACTAGACACCCCCCAGAACCCTGGAAGATTTCACCGGCGCAAATGCGGTACTTGCACAGGGAAAGCCGTGTTTTATTCGCTCATTTATTCCTACATTCACGGAGTAATGTTAGATGGGAAAACTAGCCCGGGATATATGACTATACTTACGCTTGTATCAAGAACATAGTGTCCAGCAATTTTCCTTCCTCCATGAGTTGAAAGACTTGAGTGAGCTCAGAGAGCTTCCCGACTTTGAAGGGGGCGTGGATGAGGCCGCGGGTGAAGAAGTCAATGGCTTCTTGAGTGTCGAGGCGGCTGCAGGGTAGGATCCCTTGATGGTAATCATTCGGATGACCGTCCGGAATACCTCGGCTAAAATACAGGCTTTCGGACGGAGACATACGCAGACTACCGTCCCGTGAGACCTGCAGTACTACTATTCACCCTATGTATCGATTATCCAACTATTATGTTTTTAAGGGGGAGTGGTTCAGGGGTAGATTTATCTTAGCGGCCGGTTGGAAAGGTTTCTGGCTCACAGCGAGAAGGGTGACAGCATGGGTATCCAGGCACCCAGTTACAGCTTTTGCCACTACATGACCTTTCGCAAAGTCCAAGAATTCCGCAGTACCGAGTGTGTTGAGACACCTTTCTTGCTTCTCGCCTTCGGTATCTATGCCTAAAACACCGAAACCCATTGCTCTAGCATATTGCGCCTAATAGCCTTCAATTAGCCACGTATAGTCAAAAGATCCTAGGATAAGAATAGCAAGTGAGCCGAAACCACCGCCAGCACCGACGATGGCTATTTTGGCTTGCACGGCATCAGATTCTTTAAGGGCTTTATCAGCCCACCAGAGTCAGTTTGGCAGGGGGCAGTGTTCTCAACGGTCCGGGGCCCCCGTAGGGCCCGACGGGGGGACTGCCAAGAGCCCTGGACCGGACGGGACGGCAAAATGCGGTCCACACCCCGTCCTGGAAACCTCAGGACGGCCGTCTTTGTGGCGGACGGCGGGGCCCTGCAAGGTAAGACATTTTAGCGTGGGGGATGGCAGGGGGCGGCAGGGGACTGCGGGGGACTGCGGGGGACGACCAGGGACTGCGAGTGACTGTGGGTTACTGCCGGTGACTACAGGGGACTATGAATCCTATCAACAGCATTTCATGACACCCTTCTCGAGCAAATACAGAAATTGATCTAATAAGATTAAAAGGAACCTGAGGCTATCTAGGAGAGATAAATAGGTGTA